>ERZ779861.4588-NODE-4588-length-10231-cov-3.950767_pt1 | contig 10231 bp, 9 predicted proteins | sample MGYA00511558_ERZ779861 | MGnify/ENA primary metagenome ERZ779861 (study PRJEB29588, sample SAMEA2163432) | human gut metagenome | biome: human gut; feature: human-associated habitat; material: faeces | place: Denmark | collected 2008/2010 ... | reverse complement strand
CCCGCTTCGGACGAAATGGGTGAACTCTGTCGGGCGATGGACACCATGCGGGCCGCCCTCCTAAAAAATAATCAAGAGACCTGGGCTATGATGGAGGAGCGGCGCAAGCTCAGCGCCTCCATCGCCCATGATCTCCGTACCCCCATCACCGTGATGAAGGGCTACACAGAATATCTCTCGCATAATGTCCCGCTTGGACGCATCAGCGAGGACAAACTGATGGACACGATCCACAATCTTTCTTTGGCAACAGACCGACTGGAACAGTATGCAAACCAGGTGCGCGAGATACAGGCGATGGATGCCATCCCAGTGAAGCCAACAGCTTGCTCTTTGCGGGAATTTTTTGAGGAGCAGGAGGACGAATACACCGTTTTGGCGCAGCAGCACCAGCTTCAATTCTCTATGAATATTAGTGGGGTCCCGGATTTTCAGGTCATGCTGGATGGGACCTTGGTACATCGCATGATTGACAATGTGATTTCTAATGCCCTGCGCTTCGCCCGCCATGAGATTGCTTTGAAGGCCGGATGGCAAGAAGGTCTGCTTACAATTCAAGTACATGATGATGGGAAGGGCTTTTCAGAAGAATCCCTCCGCTCAGCCACAAGGCCGTTTTACAAAGAGAATACGGAAAATGACCACTTCGGGCTTGGCCTCTCGATCTGCAACACCCTTTGCCAGAAACAAGGTGGAACGCTCTCTCTGAGCAATCGCAACGGGGCCTGCGTGGAAATGCAGATACAAGCAGAAAAAATTGATGCCGATTGACCAATCGTAGACCTTTTCCCATTATGCTCTCCTTATCCTACCGATAAGGAGAGTATTTTTTATGCACAAATCATTTTACAAATGTATCGCAACTGCGGTCGCAATCTCCTGCTTTTTGTCTGGCTGCGGTGGAAACAGTGCAGTAGGTCAAAAGCCGGAGGAACCGGATACCTCCACCAGCATATCCGGTGATTTGACTGAAATGTTTGACCAAGGTTCATCTTCAATGGAGGTTGGCAGCTTCAGTTATGGCTGGCCGGATGAGAGGGATGTGTTTCCCTATTCAGGCGAACCGCTGAAGATCCCTTTCATGCTGAGAGGAACATTGGAGAGTCCCCAAGAGGTCGGGCTTCTGCTATTTGTGGATGGCATCGCACAGCCCTACTCTGCCGTTCTTGCCGATGGTACGGAGCTGACAGATGCCTATATGCAGACCTTCCAACTGGAGCAGGATGTGGAGAACATTTTCAATCTGGTCTTCCAGCCTGTGACCGGCAAGGCTGGGGACAACCTTTCTATCCAGGCCATTACGATTTTAAGACCAAGTTACCTTCCTGAAGGAATGGAGAATCCAAATTATGGTTTCTATCATTCTGCGAATATCACGATCCCTCTGCAAATTGCTTTTGAGAAAGACGCACCGGCAGAGGGACAAAAGGCGGCAACAAACAATTATGAGGTCGTTGACATCCCAAAATCCATTACCGACAACGATGAATTTTTCGGGCTTGAAAACAGCAGAGATACCAACACTGCTCTTTCTGTGGTTCCGGGAGAGGATGAAAACGGTTCTGTGATCTATTCCAGGGATGGCACTGTGACTTTCAAAGTCCGTCTTTATGGCGGGCCGGAGGCGGATCACAATATAACGGTTTTTGTCAATCATCAGCCGGTACAGGTTGATGGAGCAGACTATCTCGCAGTCCGCACACAAAAAGATAAAATGGTCGAAGCGACAATCACCCTGGACGCATCTGCATTTGGTGAGATCAACACAATCTATGCGATTGCATCCTCCACTGGCAGAGACAGCGGCCTGACTGAAACGGTAAAATCCCCATCTATTTTATTCATCAACAAGGAGGACAAGTAAAATGAAGGGATACAAATGTTTAGCAATTTTGTTTTTGTTATGTCTGTCCCTGCTCACGGCCTGCGGGAACAGCGATAATCATGTAGCAGACAACAACAAAGGTACATCAAGCACTGGTAATATTGTGACCACCTTACCCACAGGCGAGGCCGATGTGACGCAGAGTAGTAATACGGCGTCTTATCTGGAACCGCAGTATGATACACAGAACAACACCTTAACCTTGACAGACCTTGCTACTAACACCACACAGGCATCGTATCAGTTTGATGGGGCGCAGTCGCTTTTGTCGGTCGAAAAGATACCGAATGGCGTAATTGTGCTGGCTGTTCCAGAAGGGGCGGATACGGAGGCGTCGAATGGGATTTCTTTTTCAACGAACACCAGCAGTGCCGATAGCGTGATGATTTATCGGTTCGATGAACAGCTCCACTTACAGGATAGCTTTTGTCTGGACGATCCCGACATGTCCGATACCCTCCTGAATTATCCCTATGCGGTTTCTCCAAACGGTGAGGAATTGACCTGGGTGCAGGAGGATGGTATCTACCGGTATGTTTTGGAAACAGGAGAATTGAAGCAAGTGCCCTTGAAGCTGTCGGAAACGGTTTATTTTGTTCAGGTTAGATACAGTGAAAGCGGAAAAAGTCTGTTCTATCACGGCGGGGGCGATCAGGAGGGAGTATCCTTCTATGGCGCTCTTAATGTGGAGACTGGCGAAGGGACGCTGTTTGAGGCAAAAAACTTTGAAGCGATCTCGATTGAAGTGACGGGAGATTATGCCGTCGTAAACGCGGCTGTTCCTCCGGGAGCCGTGAGCGGCAATGGCCGGGTGCTTTTGATTGACAGCGCAGGCAAGACCGGGAATGAGGTCACGCTGAAAAGCCAAAGCGAAAATGACCTTGCCATGGTGACAGGGGATGGGAAAACCCTTGTGACCTGTGCCGCAACGGACGACAAGAACGGTGTCCTGCGCTGCTATGACACCGCCAGCGACAGTCTCAAATTGGAGCAGTCCTACTCCTGTGAGCAGGAAAATAAACCGTATCTTCTGATAGTGCAAAGGCAGACCGCCCAAGCTGTGCTTTATACGGAGCAGGGGTTTGTTCTTTCCTCGCCCATCAACTTGCCATAAGGAGGTCCACATGAAACTGGAATTAGACACAATCAGTAAATCCTATGGCAAATTCAAAGCGTTGCGGAGTGTATCCGCAACGCTGGAGGACGGTGTATATGGGCTGCTTGGCCCCAATGGAGCCGGAAAAACAACGCTTATCAATATCCTGATCGGCATATTACCGTCCAGCGGAGGAATGATTCGCCTGGATGGTAACGATACTGCGAAGATGGGTCGCAACTACTTTGACTTGATCGGCTATATGCCGCAGTATCCGCAGTTTTATGCGAACTTCACCGTCCTGGAGTTTCTTTCCTATATGTGCCAGTTAAAAGGGGTAAAGGACGCCAACAGCCGCATGGAAGAAGCCCTCGTTTTTGTCAATCTCTATGACCAACGGCAAATGCGGATCGGCGCGCTGTCAGGCGGCATGAGGCAACGATTGGGTGTGGCACAAGCTATTTTGAATGATCCCAAGCTGCTGGTGCTGGATGAACCGACGGCGGGGCTTGACCCTGGGGAGCGTATCCGTTTCCGCAATTTGATCTCTAAGCTGGCAACTGGCCGGATCATCCTTCTGGCAACGCATATAGTTTCCGATGTGGAGTGTATTGCCAAAGAAATCCTCCTGCTTCAAAAAGGTCAACTGGTCATGCAAGGAACCCCCGCCGAGTTGGAACAGAGTATTCAGGGGAAAGTATGGGAACTGACGGTGAACAGGCCGGATGCCATGCTGTTGGGCGATATGTATTGTGTCAGTAACATGAAACAACAGGGAGAAAATTTTCAGCTCCGCATTATCAACGACACAAAGCCGCTTCCTGGTGCAACCCCGGTAGGGCCTAATTTGGATGATGTATTCCTGCACACATTTTTTCCCCATAGCAAGGAGCAGATATGAAATTATTTTATCTGGAAGCCCGCAAAGGAATCCTGCGCAGGTCCGTTTTGATTGCCCTTATTCTGTTCCTGTGCCTGGATATTTTGAAGATTGGGCTGGATTATCGATCAGGGGCAATCCGTGAGGTGATTGGGAACACCGAAGGGATGCAGGCTGGATTTGCGGAGATTTACGACAAGGCAAAAGGGGCCATCACAAGTGAAACAGCAGAATTTCTTGTGAGCGAATACCAACGGCTTTCCCAGGCGGTTGCAGATGGGACATACAGCCGCAAGCCGCAGGAGGGTACTTACAGCGGATATATCTATGGTGACTATTACTTGTTTGGCTCCTATTTCTACCCGCAGATGTCCTACTGTGTGCAGTATCCCGTTCGTATGGCAGAGCGTTTGGAGCAGGAAACGGAGAACCTGAAATTCTATCAGTCAGTGGGAAATGAATCCATGTCCGCTAAAAGCAATTACATTCTACAGCACTATACAGACAGGTCAATTCCTTCATTCTATCTGATGGATAGCTGGGAGTCCTTGCTGAAATATGATTTTTCAGACTTGTTGATCCTTCTGTTGCTGATCCTGGGTGTTGCAGCCAGCTTTACCCGTGAGAAAGAAACAGGGATGACGATGCTTCTATCCTCAAGCAAATACGGCGGCTGGCCTGTGCTTGTATCCAAATGCGGCGCGGCAGTCATTTATGCAACAGGACTGACGCTCATTTTCTCACTGATGAACTTGGTGGTTTATTGCGTCCTATTTGGAGTGGAAGGATTGGATTGTCCGCTTTATGCCATTAAAGCCTATCAGGACAGCCCATTTGGTGGTACAGTGGGGCAGTTTTATCTTTTATCATGCGAGATGAAAGCCCTCGGCTTTTCTGTTTTTTCGTTGTTGCTGCTTCTGCTGTCTGCTTGCTTTCAGCATACTTTGTATCCCTGTATTCTCGGCGTGGGCGTTGGTGTAACTGCTTCTTATTTATCAGGGTGGGCAGCTTCGCCGGTGTGGTGGAAGGGCATACTGTCATCAGTCAGCCCGCTCACGCTCACACGGGCATGGGATTTATGGAGTTGTCTGTGCGGAGATCTGATCGGCAGTATTTATCTCCCCCGCCTTTACATTGTCCTGCTCATCCAGTTTGTGCTTGTCGTAGGGGTGTTTTGGGCAGTCAGGAGGAAATCATGTTAAAAATCGAATGTAAAAAACTATGGCTTTATCAGCGGGGTATTCTTATCCTTCTGCTGTCTCTGCTGGCCTATGCGGTGCTTTGTCTAGCCTCTGGGTGTGACAGTACCAAAGCGATTACACAGAATGAAGCGGCATACTTGTCCTATATACGGCGGTGGCAGGGAGAACTAAACGATCAAAAGGTATCTGAAATGCAAGAGGAATACGACGCGCTGAATCATGCTGATAGCTGGGAGACACAGGAAAATAAAGCTGCTTTTATGGAAATCTATAATCAATACTACTATGCGAAGGAAAATCCCTCACGTCGTTTTTTGATAGATGAACGGGGCTTGAATACACTTTTGACCCATGACAGTGTGAACTTCCTGCTCGTGTTGTGCTTGCTGTCACTGTGCGTTCCCGTGTTTTGCGGGGAATACAGTTGCCAGATGGAGCAGCTTCTCCGCTCCTGCCGGAATGGGCGGGAGCAACTGGCAAAGTGCAAACTGTTGACGATGGCGGTAACAGCCATGATTGTGACCTTCTTATTCCAATGTGTTCAGTTTTTGACTGTTGAAATGACTGTGGGGTTAAGCGGCCTGTCATACCCTTTGCAGAGCCTATCCTTTTTTGAAACTTCTCCCTATATGCTCACAATCGGACAGGCGTATGGAATCGTCGTGCTATGTCGGGTTGCCGGCGCGGCGTGGTTTGCTGTGATGACCGCATTTCTCTCCGTTTTGTGCAGGAAAACCGTGCTGACCATATTTGCGGGGATCAGCGTGTCGCTTCTGCCCCACCTGTTTGGGGGTAGCTTTCTCAAATATATTCTACCGCTCCCCGCCGGCCTGCTTGCGGGTACAGGGTATCTGTGGGGAACACTAACAGAGCCTCGCTATAATGCTGATTATACAGAAATCCATGATGTTGTTACTTTCCGGGGAGTTGCCCCCGATGAATTTTGCGTTCTCCTGGGGGTGTTTGCTGTTGTTCTCCTGATTCTTCTGTTTTTCACGGTGCGGCGATATGTAGGGCGCAAATTAGGAATAGGCGTTCGTGTCCCAATTTCTGCCATGCTGCTCGTATCTCTTTCCTTTCTCCTCCTGACCGGGTGCTCTGGAGAAACACAGGCAGAGAGCGTCTATGACTTTTTCGGGAACAACGACTATGGAGAAACCGCAGATTATACGATTGAGCTTGATTTACTGGAAAATACGATCTACGCCACCAACCGACAAAGCGGAGAGGCAATCTTGCTAAACCGAAGTACCTTTCAGCCCCAGGGAGACATATTCGCAATCTATGTGACTGAAAATACCTGTTACTACGCTATGCAAAATACAAGTGGTACTGGTGAAGGAGTATGGGTCTATGGCGTTAATTTGCATGATTTCTCGGAGCGGCTGGCTTACAGTAATGTTCCAGATAATACAGCGGATTTTTGGGGACTACGCAAAGACAATAAATAATAAACATAATTTGCTATTATCAAGACGATTCCCATTAATACTATATATTACAAGTTTTTTCATATGATTACAGTTGTGGAGAATTACTTTATCAGATAGGTGGTGATGATATGGGAAATTAGCCGTACTGGATTTATCAGAATCTGGCACAAAGATTGGAGAAAAACTGTTTGTTCTCCTCAATAAAAACAGCAAAAAGAATTGACTTGCTATGTCTTTTCCAAAAGCAAACAGGAGCATTCTTTTGCCGGTAATTGAATTGCCCGCCAAAAGTTAGACAATATTTTGGATAAAAATCGTTCAAGCAGCCAAGAGGGCTTGTTGTCTGTGGATTGCAGGCGGCAGGCCCTTTAGCTTTGCCTTAATACGGTGGTTGTTGTAGTAGTCCAGATACGCGATCAATTCTTGCTTAAAGTGTTCCATGGAATGAAATTCTTGCAGATAAAGCAGTTCACTTTTGAGCAGACCAAAGAAGTTTTCCATGACGGCATTGTCCAGACAGTTGCCTTTCCGACTCATGCTTTGCCGGATACCCTTCTCACGAAGCATCCGCTGGTACTGCTTATGCTGGTATTGCCAGCCCTGGTCGGAATGAAGGATCAGATCGGTTCCATCCGGTACCTTCTCAAAAGCTTTATCCAGCATAGCTGTTATCATGCTCAGCACAGGCCGGTCTGAGATTGTGTAGCTTACCAGATCGCTGCTGCACAAATCAAGAATGGGCGAGAGGTACAATTTCTCTCCAAACAGGCAGAACTCTGTCACATCCGTAACCCACTTCTGGTTAGGCCTCTCGGCATGGAAGTCCCGGTTCAGCAGATTTGGCGCGATCTTGCCAACCTCACCTTTGTAGGAACGATACTTTTTCATCCTGACACGGCAAATCAGGCCCAGTTCTTTCATGAGCCGCTGGACAGTCTTATGGTTCAGGGGGAAATTACGGTTGCGCAGTTCTGTTGTAATACGGCGGTAGCCATATCGGCCTTTGTTTTCGTGATAGATAGCTGTGATTTCGGCTTTGGCAGCTTCATATTTATCGGTGCGTTCCATCCGCTTCAGATGGTAGTAGAAAGTTGCGCGGGGCAGTTGAGCGATTGAAAGAAGAATATTCAGGGAATGTCTTTGCCTCAGCCTTTGAACTACCTGCGCTTTCTGCGCTGGCGTCGCTCGTCCTCCAAAACCAAGGCTTGCAAGTTTTTTAGGTAGTCATTCTCTGCTCGCAGCCGCTGTACTTCTGCCAGCAAATCTTCCTCTACCTCTTTCGGCAGTTTCCTTGGCCGACCGGTGCTGCTGCGGCCTCGACGCTCTACAGCAAATCCCTCCGCTCCCTCAGTCAGGTAAATTCGCTCCCAGTCTTTGATCCGTTTGTCACAGCTTACTTCAAACCGTCTCGCTGTTTCGCAATAACTCAGTTTCTCGCTGAGCATTGTTTCTATCACCTGCTTCTTGAACTCTGGCGTATATCGTTTATTTGGTACTCCTTTTGGCATAATTAACACCCCACTTGTTATTCAGTATATCATACTGTCTAACAAATGGGGTGCAATTCAATGCTGAAGTTCCGGCATTTTTATGCCTCAGAGTACAAAGTATGGTACAGATCCTGAGAACAAATCCATTAAGCGCGCTCGTTGACCAGGATAAACCCCGCTTTTGTCAGTTCGTCCTTGATATGCTGGATTTGCGCCATATCTCTGGTTTCCAGCCCCAGCTTGATAAAGCAGCTGGTAATGGCCATGCTGGTATCCGCGTGGTCATAGTGTACGTTGACCACGTTGCCGCCGCAGCGGCTGATGATCTCGCTGACGCCCTGTAGCTGTCCCGGCTTATCCTCCAGTGCGATCATCAGGTTGGTGTTGCGTCCGCTCATCACCAGACCGCGGGTGATGACCCGGCTGAGGATATTGACGTCGATATTGCCGCCAGACACCAGGCATACCGCCTTTTTCCCCTTGATATCCACCTTATCGAACATGGCGGCAGCTACGCTGACCGCGCCTGCGCCCTCGGCGATCAGCTTCTGCTTCTCGATCAGCGCCAGGATAGCAGCGGCGATCTCATCCTCTGTGACCGTCACCACCTCGTCCACATACTGCTCCACCATAGAGAAGGTGATGTCGCCGGGATGCTTCACTGCGATGCCGTCGGCAAAGGTCGAGACGCTCTCCAGTGTCAGTTTTTCGTGGGCGTGGATGCTGTCGAACATGCTGGAGGCTCTGGCCGCCTGGACGCCGTAGACCTTGACATCAGGCCGGAGGCTCTTGATAGCAAAGGCCACGCCGCTGATCAGGCCGCCGCCGCCCGCCGCCGAGTCCACAAAACCCGCAAACCCGGTCATCAGCATCAGAAACAGCAGCATTGGCAATGATAATGTAATTTCCATTCGTTCTACTTTCCTACTCTTTCGTTTACTTCAGATACAGCTTTCCCTCGCAGGCCAGGATCTGATCCAGGATCATCCGGGACACCCGGGCACCATAGACCATGGCAGGGTGGTCGTTGTACTCGATGATGTCATGGAACTCCTTGTTCATCAGAACGATCACATACTCACCGTAGGGGGTGTGGATGATGCCGCCGTCGTTGCGGCAGGCGTTCATGCTGCCGCTCTTGCTGGCCACCCAGATAAGCTCCGGCTCACCGGTCTCCTCGCAGTCCAGATAGAACTGGGGGAAATCGTGGGTCAGCATGGTGTTGTAGTGCTGCTGGCGGAAGATGCCCAGCATGGCGGCGCTGGCTTCTTTGCTGACCAGCGTGCCCTTTGCCACCTGCGCAAACAGGGCGGCGTAGTCCCGGGGCGTGGTGGTGCCCAGCTTGTCGTAGCGGTCAAAGTGGAGGGGGTTGTGCAGGACGGTGTGCCCAAAGCCCAATTCCCGGATGCAGGCGTTGATGGTGTCCAGCCCCAGGTAATCGATGATCATATTGGTGGCGATGTTGTCCGAGCAGATGATCATCATGGTGGCGGTGTCCTTCACCTTGAGCTTTGCCCCCACGCCCAGAGCCCGGAGCATTCCGGAGCCGTCCACGAACTGGCTGGCCTCGTAGGTGATCTCCTCTTCCAGGTCAGCCTTGCCCCGGCTGGCCTGCAGATACAGCACCGCCAGAATGAACGCCTTGATGGTGGAGGCCGTCTCAAATTCCTCGTCGGCACCGATCTCCACCGTGCTGCCGCGCAGGTCATCCACAAAAACGCTCATCTTGCCCTGATAGGAATAGAGCTCGGCGGCAATGCGCTTTTCCAATGTCATATTCTGATCCATCTGGAATCCCTCAACTTTTCTATACTTTCCGTTATGCTTTATCCTTACCGTTAAGACATTATTTTTGTTGATTCTGTTGTTTTTGTTGCATGTGTTCTCTCAACTACAACAAAATCAACAAATTCAACAAATTCTGAGATACCAACGGTGATTACAGGTTGTTTTCAAAGAAACGCTGTGCGTTGCGGAAGAAGATGGCTTCCACCTCATCCTCGGTGAAGCCCTCTTTCCGCAGGGCATCGGCCAGCAGGGGCATTTTGGAGCAGTCGCTCAGTTCCAGTTTGCCGCCGATGCCGTCGAAGTCACTGCCCAGACCGATGATCTCAATGCCGCCCACCTGCTTGAAATGGGCGGCGTGTTTGGCCATCAGGGCCGTGGTGCTGCGGCACAGGTCGGGGCTGGGCTGGTCATCCAGAAAGCCCGCGCAGTAGTTCAGGCCCACCAGACCGCCTTTTTC
>ERZ779861.4577-NODE-4577-length-10245-cov-2.959176_pt1 | contig 10245 bp, 6 predicted proteins | sample MGYA00511558_ERZ779861 | MGnify/ENA primary metagenome ERZ779861 (study PRJEB29588, sample SAMEA2163432) | human gut metagenome | biome: human gut; feature: human-associated habitat; material: faeces | place: Denmark | collected 2008/2010 ... | reverse complement strand
TTGATGTTCAATAGCATACTCTAGTAACGCTTCCATATAGCACCACCGGCTCCCACAGACATTTTCTGTTACCCCAAAATCTGTACACATTTTCTCTAATTGTGCTGTAGTATAATATGGTAATCTGTATTCATTTTCATTATATTTTGCTAAAACAGGGCCATCACCATTGAGCAATTCATAGATTTCCTTTTTTAACAATACTTTGAATTTTTCATCTTTATTAATCATTAAATAGAATTTACCTCCTATATCTTAGCTAAAATCTGCATTTTCTTTCCATCGGCGGTCTGGACTTTTTCGTAATTGACTTTTACGCCATCATCAAGGTCGATGTCGATACGTGAAAGAGCCAAATGAGCGATTTTAGCATCATAATCTTTTGTTTCTTTAATCTGTTTCTGGAGTTTTTCCTTACGCTTTGTAGCGTTGGAAATTTCCTTATTTTCGTGGCTGTTATCAATGATTTCCTGCATACGGGTAATCTCTTTTTCATACACACGCTGAATACGATGCAGATACTCAACTCGAACATTACCAATGGTGTCTGCGTTCCAACGGTGCATATAAACAAGAGCCTTAAATCCATTCTGCTTACCACTATCAAAAAGCCAATAAATCGGGCGTTTCTGATAAGTCTTAATATGGTCTTTGATGAAATCAGTCAGGAAATAATTCCTGATTACTTCACGGCTTGTCTTCCCTTTGTTTCCAAGAGCATTTGCAATGAAGTCAAGGTTTTCTTCAAGCGTATCTTCGCCATAAACTTTTTTCAACCAAGCACAGAATAAGCCGACAATATCATCTTCAAAATATTCTTCATCAGTAATCGGAATACAGTTATCCTCGTCAGGAATGAATGTGCTATATTTGCTATTATCCCATTCTCCACCTACATAAGCGAGTCCATCTTCATCAAGAGAATAACGACCAAACATACAGCCAACTGCATAAGAAATCAAGCTCTTAATATCTCTCTGTAACTCTGCCTGACGAACTGTAACATTTTTATCTTCTACTTCCGGTGTCAATTCGTCCTGTAATCCATAAATGTCGATAAAAATGCGATTAAGTTCCTCTTCATTTGCTTTAAGTTGATTAAAACGCTCATCACATTCTTTTGACCATCTTTCAAAAGCCATTGATATTTTATCAGTGACATAAGAAACTAAAGGATGCTTATTAAAATTCCAAGATGTTTCAAATGAATCCCACTCAGTTTTTGATATATTAATACATTTTCGTGCTAATTTTACGATTAAATCCTTTCTCTGTTCCTCAATAATTAACGGAAGTTTCTCAATATCTCCAGCATTAAAATTGATTGTTTGATTGATAACTCTAATAAAGCAATCTGATACACATTTTGAATTCATATAAGCAATTATATAAAATAAATTTTTTTCATCATAAATCGCCATTCCCGCATTTGATATTACAAATCCTTTAGGCGAATATCTTACTGCTATATTGTTACTAATTGCTGACCATGTTCCATTTTCCAAAAAATAATAAGGTTGGTTTTTTACTACAAAATCAGGTGTTTTCAAATAGGTATATTTTTTTAACACGTTAGATTTAATTTCTTGTCCATCATATTGATAATTAACAACATAATCATTATTTCCGTACCATTTTCGATATTCGCCGCCCTTATTAAGCGGAAACCACTTAAGACCACTCTCCATTGCTTCTTTTGAAGATAATGAGAAACCTATTTCCGAAAAACACGGTTCATACCAAAATCTTACAAATCGATTATTGTCTGTTGTTGCTAATCCCTGTTTTGGAGTTGCAACTTCTCCTAAAGTATTAGAATTTTCAAAAGCCTCAAATACTTTTTTTCCTACCCAATAAGAAATAGGCTGTCCCGGTATTTTTGCATAGTCTTTTGACTTTGAAATAAACCTATTTTTCCCCTGCAAAAACATTTCTTCTTTTCCTTGTTGAGTATTAGCTTCCAATAATCGACAATATATCCCTTTATATTCTCCAACATAGTTGTTTCTAATAACAAATGCTGTAGTTTGGACAACTTCACCTCCAATTTCTTCAAATGCACGTGCACCAAGATGAATCATATTAACAATATTCGTAGTTAACACCTTTTCACGCAATTTTTCATATGAAGATAAAAATAACCACGAATGCATTGTTATCATAGCTTGATATCCACTTACTCTTACCATTTTCTTGCAACGCTCAATAAACACCGCAAATAAATCCGTTTTACTATCAGGATAATTTTTCTTAATGTAGCTATTTAGCTTTGTTCCCAAATTACTTACAGCCATATATGGTGGATTTGTAACAACAACATCATATTTCTGTGTAAGCAAAGTTACCTGTTTTAGCAACGGTACAAGGTTTGAAAAGACCTCATTGCAATTCATCATATCAATTAAGTTGCCATCATTCTTGTGTTCTTCTATATAACCAACTTGGTTGCTTATTGTTTTTAAATCACTTTCCGATAAAGAACCTGTCATTACACTTCCATATTCGGCTGCATATTTAAAATCAGAAATAAGCTGTTGGGTAATATTTTTGCATCTGCCCATCTTCTCAAGTGCAGACTCTGACAATGATATACTGTTTTGAACAAAGCATATATTCGGTTCTATTCCCTCAGTTAAAATTCTTCGATTATAATAACGAGCCTTCATCATTATTGAAAAATAAGCAAGCTGATATGCACGTTTATCAATATCAAGACCAAAAATATTATTTTTCAAAATACTACGTGCTGCATCTCTCTGCGTATATCCATAACTCTCATATATCTGCATAAGTACATCAAAGGCATACACAAGAATATGACCACTACCCATACAAGGGTCTATTATCCTAATATTTTCCGGTGCTAATTCCTTATATGTTGATTTAATTTCTTCAAGTTTGACTGCAACATCAAGTTCTTGCTCTGCCTCATCAATATAATATCTCCAAGTATCTTTCAAAGGATTATCAGGATGCCCCTCTATCCAAATTCTGCCCAACGAATTTTCAACCATATAACGAACAATCCAATCCGGTGTAAAAAGCTGTGTTGCCGCTGGAATTTCTTCTTTCGATATTTTCTTGCCGCTTGCTCGTCCAAAAACTGCTGCTTTGGGTTCAATATTGTAATATTGGTACAACCAACCAATAATTTCGACTTGACCATCAGCTTTTATTTTTCCATCATCGGTATACATTTCATCGTTAATGCGGAAATCAACTTCTTCAATATCGTTCACAAGATGATATATAATGCCATCCGGGTCTGTAAATGAAATTGTAAGAAGTAACTCTGAATAATCATCAGTTTTTTCAAATAATTCAGGTAAAATATCGTGAAGCTTATTGCACTGCTTAATAAAGAGCATACGGAACAATTCGTCTAGTTTATTATCATCCTTCAATTGGATAATTCTGTCCTGCTCTTCGTATGAAAATTCTAAGTCTGTATCAAAGGGAGTAGTTACCATATCAGGTTCTTTCTTCGACTTGTTTTCTGAAGAAAGAACACGAACACCGGAAGGCAAATAATCATTGACTTCCATAAAACGAATAGCAATCAAACGGTTAAACCAAGTATAAGCAACCTCTTCAACAACATTATCAAATGCTTCCTGAAGATTCTTAAAACTATGTTCTCTTGTTTGAATTTCTTTTACAAGAGCTGCTCTCTGTTTAATTTTAATACCGGAAACTTCTGCATATTCTTTAGTACCTATGTCATAAAAATGCAAATCACTTGTTGACTGTGGTAATTTCTCGGCAATTCCATTCTCTGTTATTCCAATTGTTCCGGCTTTATACTTAATATCTTTAATAAGCTTGTCTCTTGCCCATACGGCAAAGTTCTTTATGGCTATTTTATCCATATTGCACCTGCTCTCTTATCTAATAAAGTTTTCAAGCTGTTGAAGTAGTATATTCCAATCTGTTCCAGTAACTGCTCCCACCGCAAGTGTTACTGCAAGTTCCTTAGAAAAATCACTTACAAACTTTTTAATACCTACAAGAGCTTTCCTTATACGATTCTTTTTTGGTTTTTCAGTTTTCAACTGTTCCTGAACCATTTCTAAATCGTCTTTTACATTCTCAATTTCTTCTGCATCAACACCTTGTATCTCAGGCAATGAAGCAAGTAATTTGTCAATTAACTCCAGCATAGAACCTGTGTCATTTGTAGTGTTATAAGCATTTATCACGCCACTGTTCTGCTGACTCGCAGAGCCATTGACAGTTTCAATATTTTGAATATATGTATTTCCTCCCATAGCTTTTGCCTCCTCGTCAAGAACAATCATTTCCATTGAAAGTTGGTCGTTGATAAAATCTATAAGCGACTTAAATGCCATTTCAAGGAAGCTTTGAATATTATCATTTATTTTACGGCTCGACCAACAATATCGCATTGACTGTCCCTGAACATTTACTTTGTCCTCATTATTTATAAATGTCAGATAATCATACTGTGCTTTAATATGGCACGCTTCATCTTCAGGCGGATTATAATCTGCCCAACCCGAACAGCCTATTGCATAGCACATCTTAAAGTCATAATCGACACCTGATATTTTATCCACAATGATTCCGGATATTAACTCATTTTCATTTATAAATTTGAGAAATCGAGAAAGATTTATATCTGCTGTGTCATCTGTACTATTAAGCAAATTGCTTGATAATCTGCGAAATTCCAAACTCAGTTTTCTTAATTCTAATCTGTTCATATATCCACCCCACAATACGGACAAAATACCTTCGCTGCTCCTGCACAATAAAGTACCTTTACTCTGCGACCACAGCAAGAACATTTAAACTCTGTTTCTGTGGTATCCTTATCCTTTAACTCCTTAGTTGCAACCTTTTTCAATGGCTTATAATCCATTTTTATCTTTATCAAGCCTTTAGAACGATTAAACGACCTTTGCATTTTCTTAAAGGTCTTGTTCAATTCTTCTACCATATAGTTATAAGCGATTGCTTGTGCCTGCTCAATTACATCTGATGATAAAAATTCATTTTTTTCTTTCGCCAGACCACAATAAGGGCAAAATAATTCTTCAAAAGGCTCATCGTCATTTTGATATTCTCCGGCTTGCAACTTAAATTCTGAATTGCAGTATGGGCATTCAAAAGTCACATATCCTTCGCTATCTCCCTGAATAGATATTGTAAAATTTTCTGTTGACAAGGCATACACCTCCCAATCTCTTAGAACTCAATGTTAATAATTGTGTCCTCTTCCAGTGTATTCATCAGTTTTTTCTCAAGTTCTGCGATATACTTCTTAACATCATCTTCATTTTCAATCTGCCAAGTAGTTGCATTATTGATAGACTTAATACTGATGGTTTTTCTCTTCTTTATCTTTGGAGTATGTGGATTGATAACACTTGATTCAGTATTACTATCAACAGTAGCATCAGAAGGATGTTCTTTAGCAATAATTTTTGATTCTTCAGCTTCAATTTCGTTAAGACAACGAACTTTAAGTGCATCTGCTTCTACCTTAATATTTTGCAAGGTTGCAACATTATTACAACGTAATGCTTTATCACTGATTTCTTTAAATAGATTTACATATTTATTTGATAATTTATCGTGGCACTTCTTATCACACAATTCATCAAAAACACGCTGTCGTGCTTCCTTGATAACAATATTGACAGGCTCCTTCATTCCCATAAGAAGTCCACCATAAAGCTTTTTAAACTTATCCAATAGATCAGGCAATTTGTAAATTTCTGAATAAGGGACTATCTTATTTAAAATAGTCTTAATATCTGCAACCACTGATTCAATATCACTGTTTACAATAAATGTTTTACTACTATCATAAATCTCCATCAGCTCTAGAGCTTTATCAAATATGCCCTTCTGTTCACCTGCAAAGAACTTCTTAACAGGCTCATAATCCTCGGCAAAATCTAAGAAATCATCTTTTTTCTTGTCAATACCGGTAAAGAATTCATTGGTATATTTCATTTGGAGAACACCATTCATAATTTTCTTACCATCTGCAATCAACTGTTTGCCAGGATATGAAGGATGCTCCGCATAATGAATATCTAATTTTTCAAGATCATTCTTCAATTTTGATGCGTAGCCTAGGAAACTTTTCATAATAGCATCGTCATCATCACTTACTGATGAAACGTTGAACAACTCTTTCATTACTATACGAACAGACTTTTTCTGCTTATCGTTTGCTTTCACACGTTTATCCAACATTAGTTTCTCATTAAACTCTTTACGTGTTAGGTAGCGGATAATTTCCTCAGGAGTTTTAGAAAGCAATGTTACTGCATCGTTGTTGACAAACATTGAAATTTCGCCATCTTTGAAAAGTTTTGCAACAAGCCACTGTACATCAGCTTCGACAAATCCATATGGTGCTTTTAAGAAGCGTTCCAAAATTGACTTCATAGAAGTTTTCATATGGCGTTGTGTGTTCAAAGCTATATAATCATTAACATCATGAAGAGCCAAATCATTCTTTACGGAATTATCTCCATTAATTGTTAATTGTTGTGCATTACTCTTTAACAATGCGTGAATATCGGTTTCATTCATTGCTGCATCAATATAAGACAACTTATGATAAACGGTGGAAACCAGCTTACTAAGTGCTTCATTTATTTTAGAAGTAATTTCCTTTGCGCCACTTTGGATTTTATCGCCATTTACATATATATCTGCATTTTTCAAGGCTTCAGAAAGGAATAGCTTTGCAGATCCATTTCTCTCACGCATTTCAACTTTTTTAGCTTCCTTAATACTTTCAAACTGTGTTACTGCATTTGTAGCATCAAAACGGATAAACTTCTCTATCTGCAAAGCTGAACGGATTTCATCAAGGAATGTTCTGTCATCAGGTAATACTACAAGTACACAACTTGACTGTCCGGACATAATTCTCATTGTAGTTTCATCTGCTCGCTCATCACTGTTAGGAGTAAGGATTTTCAATGTAATATCATTATTCTGATTTGCCTTGTACGGTTTATCGTCAACGATCTGATTAAAGGCAAATGCATATCTTCCATTAAAAGAAGGATACCGGTATTTCTTTTCATCATATATTCCATCAAAAATCATCTCAGAAACCTTAGCAATAACTTCTCCGGAATCTACATTTTGGGATTCAATTGCTCTATTAATTTCCTGTTCTTCATTTGTTAGGAATACATAAATGTCACCATTTTTCTGCACCAATGTCTGGCGAACAAGTCGTTTCAATGCACTCTCTACCTTCTGTGCCAGTTCCATACGGTCATCATTTATATTTGAAACCATAAGACTTGTAATGTTATCAACATTAGCCTTTATTTCCTTAACATACTTAATCATAAAGAGTGTTTTCAGTACATTTACATCAAAAGATTCTTTTTCGTGGTCTGGATTAAGATAATCATTATCTAGTGCACGTGAAATAACACCTTTATGAGAGTGATCAAGAAATTGTTCAAGTGCATCATAGAACATATTAAAAGGTACAATTGCTCCCAGATCATCATTCATAACCTTAACAGCAGACTCTTTGAACAATGCAAGCATAGAACGCTCACCTTCCGCTAAATGCTTACCTGATGCACCATGAGTACGAATGGAGGTCAATACACTTCCAAGTAAATTAAACTGATATGGAATAAAAGGATAAATATCAGCAAAATTATCTCTATTAGAATATAATTTTTTCTCAACACCATCATTAAACAGAATAAGGTTCTTGATAACTGTTGCTTTTTCGTCATAAAGAAGAGTAAGTGACTGCTTTCCGGCATCATTTTTTTCTAGGATTCTTTTTTTGATTACTTCATCAACATTTGCAGATGAAAGAGAAAGTCTGGTATCAAAACGCCCTTGAATTTTTGAGAAATCATTACCTTTTGTCTTTGTAATTGAATCAATATCCTGTTGACTTGTTACAATAATCCATGCCTTACCACCACATGTTATTCCCAAATCTTCAGTTACTGTTTGAAGATTAAGCATAAGTTTGGAATCTTCACCTATGTACTGACCAATCTCATCAATTAGGAATACAATATGGTAATTGTTCTCTTTTTTATCAAGATATTTTTTTACAAGTTGTGCAAAATCTTCTACCTTGTATTTATAATCTCCAGTTGCTTTCTCGCACCAATTCCTACCAGCTTCAATGCTCATAAATCCAATCTCATCAAGAGTCTCTACAACATCATCCTGAATAAAGTCAAAATCACTACGAGATTCTTCCCAAGTTGATCCAAAACTATCTTTAAATTTATCTTTAAATAAATCATACTTTCCTTCTTCTGTTAATTTACGTTCCAAATCTGCAAGAAAGGGATTAGAACCACTAAATCCCTGCATTTCATTGAACACATTCTGCAATACAGAAACAATAGCAACTTTAGACTGCTTACCATCGATTTCACTCTTAGAGTCGATATTGAAAAGTACAACATCTGTAGGAATTGTGGTAGCCAATTTCATATCTGCAAGCACCATTTGGTCAGAAATTTTATTATCATCTACAAAGTAGTCAATTGCTTTCTTGCCACCAACTTCTTTATTTTCAAGAAGATAGGATAAAATCTTTAAGAAGTGAGATTTACCACTTCCAAAGAAACCAGAAATCCATACACCCATCTTATCTGTATATCCGTTAATTCCTCTCTTATAACTTGCAAAGAAATCAGAAAAGTGCTTCTGAAGTTCTCTTGTCACTACATATTCTTCAAGTTCCTGCTTAATATTTGCATCATCATCTTGTCCAACTTTGATTACGCCTTTAATATCTCTGTCAATAGGCTTTGAAAATGTATTTTTGATAATCATATCTTTTCTCCTTTTAATCTACTAGTTTGAATGCTCTGTAGTAATTATCGTCCTTTATCTCACCAAATAACACTAGTTCCTGACCATCATAATTTCCAGGATAAAATAACACTACCGGAACATTATCTATAACCTGATGCAAGTTATTCAAAACCATATGCGAACGTAATATAGGATAACACTTTCCAATGCCTGTAATAAGCACAACTGATTTATTAGGAGTGTTATCTTTGATGTGATTTACTATCAAACTATCCGCTGACGTAATCCTTAACATATTACAAATTGACCGTGATACTCTTTCAAAACCTTTAGTCTTTTCAAATTGGTAACACTTTTCTAAATATCCTTTTTTGATAAGAATATCAATCATAATATCATAAAGGTCAAACACTGCAACTTTGAAATCATCTGAGTTTTCGCTTTTTTTCTTAATATATTCAATTCTTTCACGGACATACAGTTCTTTCTCTGCAGGATAATCAAAAATATAATATCCAACCTCATTACCTAACCCTTTATTCTCTCTAAATGAGGGTTTTTTTATCATTTCTTCTGCTTTATCTAATCGTTCGTCAAGCGACATCATTTAATCAACCCCAGTAATTGCTTTTATAATTATACTTTCTCCACATGCTTCAAGATAACGTTCTAAAGCAATATCAAGAATCGGCGGCGTTATTGTTTTCTTCTTCTCAACAACTGTTATAAGGTTTGCATCTATCAAATAGTTAAAATATATTGAGCGAAGTCTACGTTTTGTCCCATCAGACCAAGATACAATATCTTCACTCTGAATTTCTTTGTTCTTGAAAAAAATATTTACATCTGAATCTTCGATTACCGGAATACCAAGTATATTTTTTTCACGATACACTTCAAACATAAATTCACAGAATAATCGATCTGACCTAAGAATAGTAATCAAATTGATTATTTTTTGAGTCGTTAAGTCGGAAGTACAAAACAAATTAATTAGTGTCTCATCTAACATTTTAGCTCTATTCCAAATGTAACCATATATTCTTTTTGCTCGATACTCTTTTGCTGCACCAAAAAGGTTTTCATCTATACACATTATTTTAATTTCATCTTTGGACCTTCCATCGTTAATCAGCTTAACAACTTTCTTCATTTCCACAAACCAAAATGATTGGGAAATCAGTCCTGCACTATATGTCTTTTTAAACATCTAATTCACCCTTATAATTGACACCAAGTATTTTTATATTCAGTTATCTTTATAGAACAAATGCCAATATATTCTTTATATAATGTTATAATCACAGATAGTCACTTTTGTAGATTTAATAGTGGAAATATTAATAATTTGAGCAAAACGCTCATTACACTTACTATCCCACTAAATACACATTATTATGTTATATTGTATCATATTTTTATAGCAACATCAACAATAATTTA
>ERZ779861.4575-NODE-4575-length-10247-cov-10.787088_pt1 | contig 10247 bp, 9 predicted proteins | sample MGYA00511558_ERZ779861 | MGnify/ENA primary metagenome ERZ779861 (study PRJEB29588, sample SAMEA2163432) | human gut metagenome | biome: human gut; feature: human-associated habitat; material: faeces | place: Denmark | collected 2008/2010 ... | reverse complement strand
AGGTTCCTTCTGGCGCTTTTGCCTACTTTTGCCGCTATTGGCAAAAGTAGGTCGCTCCGGAGAGCGAAACTCTCCAAAAACATTGCTCAAACAAAAGAAAGTTGAGGATCACCTGAATGAACATTACGAAAACTGCAATGATCACCGTGTGCGGACGGCCCAATGTGGGCAAGTCCAGCCTGACCAACGCCCTGGTGGGCGAGAAGATCGCCATCGTGTCCAAGAAACCCCAGACCACGAGAAACCGGATCTACGGCGTTGTGAACCGGGGCGACACGCAATTCGTGCTGCTGGACACGCCGGGTCTGCACAAGCCCCGCAGCCGTCTGGGCGACTACATGGTAAAAGTGGTGCGGGAAAGTCTCAGTGCCGTGGAGTGCGCGCTGCTGCTGGTGGAGCCCATCGCCCACGTGGGCGAGCCGGAGCGCATCCTGCTGCGGCGCATTGAGGAGGAGCAGCTACCGGTGGTGCTGTGCATCAACAAGGTGGACACAGTGGAGAAAAAGGACGATCTGCTGGCGGTGATTGCCGCGTACAACGAGGTGTACAGCGGCTTTGACGCCATTATCCCCATCTCCGCCCGGACAGGCGACGGACTGGACGAGCTGCTGGAGCAGCTGCAAAAATACGCGCAAGAGGGGCCGCAGCTGTTCCCCGACGGCATGACCACCGATCAGCCCGACGCGCAGGTCTGCGCCGAGATCGTGCGGGAGAAGATGCTGCAATGTCTGGACAAGGAGATCCCCCACGGCACAGCGGTGGAGGTGACGCGGTTCTCTGAGCGGGACAGCGGGATCATCGATCTGGATGTGACCATCTACTGTGAGAAAGCCAGCCACAAGGGCATCATCATCGGCAAGCACGGCGACATGATGAAGCGCATCAGCACCCTGGCCCGGCAGGATATTGAGAAATTCATGGGCGCCAAGGTGTATCTGGAGACCTGGGTGAAGGTAAAGGAAAACTGGCGTGATAATGTGAACTTCATCAGAAGTCAGGGATATAACGAGGAATGAGCTTTTGAGAACACGGGCAGTTCGGCCAGTTTTCCTGCGAGCGGGAGCGAGCCGCCGCTTGCGGCGTGAATTCGCAGAATTCTGCAAGGCGGAATTCATTTCCGCCGTTAAGCAATCAAATCGGGGTCCCCACTCTGTCGGAGACAGCGTGGGGCAAACTGGCGAGACAATGTGAACTTCATCAGAAGTCAGGGCTTCAACGAGGAGTAAATTACCAGACATGAAACCGGGGCTTTCGCGTCATGCTAGGCATGAGGTGAGGACTGTGGACTACTGGGAGCTGTTTTGGGACACCGGTGCGCCGGAGGCGTGGCTGATGGCGAAAGGCACGGAGGACGAGGCGTGGACAACGGAACATTCGTGACGGCGGGCCTTGTCCTGCGGGAGACGGAGACAAAGGAATCAGACAAGATACTGACGGTGCTGACGCCGGAGCTGGGCCGTATCAGCGTCATTGCCAAGGGCGCAAGGAGCCGGCGCAGCAAATATACCGCCGCCTGCCAGCTGCTGGCCTATGACGAGATGACGCTGCGGCGGAAGGGCGAGTGGTACTATCTGGCGGAGGCCAGCACCATCGAGCTGTTTGACGGCGTGCGGCAGGACATTGAAAAGCTGGCGCTGGCGGCCTATTTCGCGGAGCTGACCGAGGCGGTGTGTCAGGACGCCATGGCGGCGGCGGACATGCTGCCGCTGCTGCTGAACGCCCTGTTCGCGCTGGGGATGCTGGAAAAGCCCAACCGGCTGGTGAAAACCGCGTTTGTATGGCGGCTGCTGGCAGAGGCGGGCTTCGCCCCGCTGGCAGACGGCTGCGCCGTATGCGGGCGGGAATCGCCAGAGGCTCCCATGCTGGATGTGATGCAGGGAGTGCTGCGGTGCGGCGCCTGCCGCACTGGCGGCGGGTTGACCCTGCCGCTGACGGAGGGCGCGGTGCAGGCGCTGCGGTACATCCTCTATTGCCCGCCCAAGAAGCTGTACAGCTTTTCGCTGGATGAAAACGGGCTGCGGATGCTGGATCGGGCGGGAGAGGCGTTCTGCGCGGTACAGCTGGAGCGGGGCTTCCGGACGCTGGATTATTATAAGGCGTTTTTGGCGGAGGAGGAGTAAGGGGGTGTCCGCGCCCCGGCGGGGAGGGGGAATGTTTCGCGCTCCGGCGCGACCTACTTTTGTCAACAGTGACAAAAGTAGGCAAAAGCACCGGAAGGAACCTCCGGTTCCTTCACCTCCGGGCGCGCTACGCCCTTACACAAATTTGCGGCCATATACCACACGTTCGCATGAGGTTTCCTTTTTCGTTTTGTTATCGAATCGTCTCTGCTCCTGTGCCGCTGCCGCTAATCATTACACCGAACAACGCTTCTGTTTCTACCGTTGAGAAGATGAGCGGCAGCGGCGCAAGAGGGAAGTCGATTCGTCATACACAACGATAATCACAATGTTCTGTGAACGCGTGGTATATGGTGTCAAATTAAAAACAAGGCATAGCGTGCGCGGATTCTTAAACCGCAGGTTTAAGTGGCGTTTTTGGTTACTTTTGCCGCCAGGGGCAAAAGTAACTCGCCCCGGAGCGCGAAATTCCCCAAAACGGGCCGTCGGGGACGCCGGCCCCTACGAATGGGTACAAGAAGCCGTTGCATTGCGCCGCATAAATATTACGTTTACCAACAAAAGAGGTATTGACCAAGGATACAACGATATGAGTGAATTATTTGAAAAATCCATACGGACGCTGGAGCTGCCGGCGGTATTGGAAATGCTGTCGGCCAAGGCCGTCAGCGAGGCGGCGCGGGAAAAGAGCCGCCATATCATGCCCGCCACAGCGCGGCAGGAGGTGCTGCGGCTTTTAGACGAGACGGACGCCGCCAAGGAGCGGCTGGGACTGTACGGCTCCCCCAGCTTTTCCGGGGTGAAGGACGTGTCCGAGCCGCTGGCGAGAGCCGACCGGGGCGGCATGCTGAACACCCGGGAGCTGCTGAACATTGCGGGACTGCTGACGGCGGCCCGGCGAGTCTATGAATATGACGAGGAGCGCAAGGGCGAGGCCACGGCCATCGACCGGTTTTTCAGCGCCCTGCACACCAACAAATATCTGGAGGATCGCATCCACGGGGCCATTCTGGACGAGGAGGCCATCGCCGACACCGCCAGCGCCGAGCTGACGGATATCCGGCGGAAAATGCGGATCGCTGCCAGCAAGGGACGGCAGATTTTGCAGAAGATCATCTCCTCCCCCTCCTACGCCAAGGTATTGCAGGAGGCCCTCATCACCCAGCGGGACGGGCGGTTTGTGGTGCCGGTGAAGGCGGAATGCAAGGGCAGCCTGCCGGGACTGGTACACGACATTTCCTCCTCCGGTGCCACGCTGTTTGTGGAGCCTATGGGGGTGGTGCAGGCCAACAACGAGCTGAAGGAGCTGGAGGCCCGGGAGGAAAAGGAGATCGAGCGCATTCTGCGGGAGCTTTCCGCACAGTGCGCCGATGCCATGGAGTACATCCTGCTGGACTATGACATGCTGGTGCATCTGGACATGATCTTTGCCCGGGCCCAGCTGAGCTACACCATGAACGCCAGCCGCCCGGAGGTGGTGCGCAAGGGCGCGATATCGCTGAAGCGGGCGCGGCATCCGCTGCTGGATCAGGCCAAGGCCGTGCCGGTGACGGTGGAGCTGGGCGGTGACTATGACACGCTGGTGATCACCGGCCCCAACACCGGCGGCAAGACGGTGACGCTGAAAACCCTGGGGCTTTTATGCCTGATGGCTCAGTGCGGCTTGCACATTCCCGCCGACAGCGGGTCGACGGTGCGGGTGTTTGACCGGATTCTGGCGGATGTAGGCGACGAGCAGTCCATCGAGCAGAGCCTCTCCACCTTCTCCGCCCACATGTCCAACACGGTGGAAATTCTGCGGCAGGCGGACGACGACAGCTTGATTTTGTTCGACGAGCTGGGCGCGGGCACCGACCCGGTGGAGGGTGCGGCGCTGGCCATCGCCATTATCCAGCACGCCCGGTCAAAGGGCGCGCTGATCGCCGCCACCACCCACTACGCGGAGCTGAAAACCTTCGCCATGACCACGGCGGGAGTGGAGAACGCCAGCTGCGAATTCGACGTGCAGACGCTGCGGCCCACCTACCGTCTGCTGGTGGGCATCCCCGGCAAGTCCAACGCCTTCGCCATCTCCCGGCGGCTGGGACTGGACGAGAGCGTTATCGCCGACGCCAAGGCCCAGATGGACAGCGAATCCCTCCGGTTTGAGGACGTGCTGGCCCAGCTGGAGGAGAAGCGGCAACGGCTGGAAAAGGCCCAGACCGAGGCCAACCGCCTGTGGCAGCAGCGTGAGGAGGACGCCCGCAAGGCACGTATCTTCCGGGAGCAGATGGAAAAGGCCAAGGAGAACGCCCGGGCCAAGGGCGAGGCCGAGGCCAAGCGCATCGTGCGGGAGGCTCAGCAGAAAACGGAGGAGATCTTTGCCCAGCTGGAGGAGCTGCGGAAGCAGCAGACCCGCGCCGCCAACTTTCAGCAAGTGAACGACGCCAAGGCCGCCATCCGCCACGACTTGAAGGAAGCGGAGGCGGTGCTGCACAGCCGGGATCAGGAACCGGAAGCACCTGCGCCCAGCCGCCCCATCGCCGTGGGCGATCTGGTGGAGCTGGCGGGGGTGAAAACCGCCGCCACGGTGCTGAACGTCAACGGCGACGGCTCTATGCTGCTGCAGGCCGGAAAGATGAAAATGACCGTGAAGGCCGGACAGGTGCGGCTGCTGGAATCCGCCGAGGAGATCGAAAAGCGGAAGAAGCAGGCGGCTGCCGCCCAGCGAAAAAACGTGTCGCCGCAAATTCAACTGGCGGCCCGTGCTGCATCGGAGCTGGACATTCGTGGCATGGAGACGCTGGAGGCCGAGAGCGTGGTGGAGAACTACATCGACGCCGCCGTCATGGCCAAACTGGGCACCGTGACCATCATCCACGGCAAGGGTACCGGCGCGCTGCGCAAGGCGGTGCACGAGATGCTGAAGCGGAACCGGGCGGTGAAGTCCTTCCGGCTGGGCCGCTATGGCGAGGGCGAGGCCGGCGTCACGGTGGTGGAGCTGAAATAAGTCGTCTTTTGGCGGATATGACAGTTTTCACACTCATTTTCTTTGGTGGGCGTTGATATTTTGTGGGAATAGCTATTGCATTATGCCACCGTTTCGATATAATAGTAATAGTGTGAGTATCGGCGTAGGGGCCGAGATTCTGACGTGAAGGAGAACGGACAATGTATACAAAGGAAGTTACCGTGAATAACGAGGTTGGCCTGCACGCCAGACCCGCCACCTATTTTATTCAGAAGGCCAACGAGTTCAAGAGCGGCATCTGGGTGGAAAAGGAAGAACGCCGCGTGAACGCCAAGAGCCTGCTGGGCGTGCTGAGTCTGGGCATCGTGAAGGGTACCACCATCACCCTGATCGCCGACGGCAGTGACGAGAACGCCGCCGTGGACGCGCTGAGTGAACTGATCGAGCATCAGCTGGGCGAGTAACATCTGACGACAAAAATACGCCTGACCGGTAGGTCAGGCGTATTTTTTTGCGGGGGTACAGAAGCTTTTTGTATGTTGCTGCGGAGAGGACGTAAGCCCGGCACGGCGGCATGTGGTCATGCCGCCCTACGAAAGGTTATACCGTACCGCTTTGTAGGGCGGGGTGACCTCACCCCGCCGCACGATAGACGAGGCGGGTATGTTATACCGCTGTAGGGGCGGGCGACTCTGCCCGCCCGCCGATGGAATATCACCCCTCCGCGGTGTCCACGTAAATGTCCTCGCAGGTCTGCTGGGCCGCGATCAGCAGGTCTTTGGCAAGGGCCGTGTCCTGCTCCGGGGCGTCCAGCACTTCCAGGGTGCGCTCCACCGCGTCGAACAGCGTCAAATACATCTTGCGATAATCCGGCATAGTCTCCCTCCTTTTTAGCTCTATTTTAGTAAAGATATTTACTAAAATCAATAGTAAATATCTTTACTGGATAAAATGTTGCATGAGAGGGGGCGTGCAGCATGGAGTATCAGCGCAGATTGCGTGATCTACGGGAGGATCACGACAAAACACAGCAGGAGATCGCCGATGTGCTGGGCACGTCCCAGACCATGTACGCCCGGTACGAGCGGGGCGCCAACGAGCTGCCGGTGCGGCATTTGATCAAGCTGGCGGAGTATTACCACGTCAGCACCGACTATCTGCTGGGCCGCAGCAACGATCCCACGAAAAGCGGCGGGCCGCTGTAAACCGCGGCAACGCTGGGAAATACGACACAATGGGCATGGCTGTTCCAAGGACGGCCATGCCCATATCTTGTGATTATTAAAAAATCTTATATACCAGATATAGGTTTTTGCCTTGACAAGACCCATATATGTGGTATACTTGGAAATGCAGCCCCACAAGCTGCATGCCATTTTATTTTCCGCCCTCACGGGCGCTGCATACGAGAGAAGGAGGATCATCACATGTACCGGGTGACGAAACGAGACGGAACTATCGCTGAATTTGACATCGCCAAGATCAGCTCTGCCATTACCAAGGCCTTTGACGCCATGGGCAAGCAGTATCATCCCAGCGTCATGGACATGCTGGCCCTGCGGGTCACGGCGGAGTTCGAGCCGAAGATCAAGGACGAGCTGGTGGCCGTTGAGGATATTCAGGACTGTGTGGAAAAGGTGCTGAGCGAGGCGGGCTACGCCGACGTGGCCAAGGCCTACATCCTGTACCGCAAGCAGCGGGAGAAGGTCCGCAACGTGGGCAGCGCTCTGCTGAACTACAAGGATCTGGTGGACAACTATTTGCAGATCAACGACTGGCGGGTGAAGGAGAACTCCACCGTTACCTATTCCGTGGGCGGTCTGATCCTGTCCAACTCCGGCGCTATCACCGCCAACTACTGGCTCAGCGAGATCTATGACCCCGAGGTGGCCGAGGCGCACCGCAACGCCGACCTGCACCTGCACGATCTGAGCATGCTGACCGGCTATTGTGCCGGTTGGAGCCTGAAGCAGCTGATCCAGGAGGGTCTGGGCGGCGTGGTCGGCAAGATCACGTCCTCCCCCGCCAGCCATCTGAGCACCCTGTGCAACCAGATGGTGAACTTCCTGGGCATCATGCAGAACGAGTGGGCGGGCGCGCAGGCGTTCTCCTCCTTCGATACCTATCTGGCTCCCTTTGTCAAGGTGGACAACCTGACCCAGAAGGAAGTCAAGCAGTGCATCCAGTCCTTCGTTTACGGCGTCAACACCCCCTCCCGCTGGGGTACGCAGGCGCCCTTCAGCAACATCACGCTGGACTGGACCGTGCCCCGCGATCTGGCGGATCAGCCCGCCATCGTGGGCGGCCGGGAGCGTGAGTTTACCTATGGCGACTGCCAGAAGGAAATGGACATGGTCAACAAGGCCTTCATCGAGATCATGATTGAGGGCGACGCCAACGGCCGGGGCTTCCAGTACCCCATTCCCACCTATTCCATCACCCGCGACTTCGACTGGAGCGAGAGCGAGAACAACAAGCTGCTGTTCGAGATGACCGCCAAGTACGGCACGCCCTACTTCTCCAACTACATCAACTCCGATATGGAGCCCAACGACGTGCGCTCCATGTGCTGCCGCCTGCGCCTTGACCTGCGCGAGCTGCGGAAGAAGTCCGGCGGCTTCTTTGGCTCCGGTGAGTCCACCGGCTCCGTGGGCGTGGTCACCATCAACCTGCCCCGCATCGCCTATCTGGCGGAGAACGAGTCCGACTTCTATGCCCGGCTGGACAAGCTGATGGACATTGCCGCCCGTTCCCTGAAAACCAAGCGCACCGTTATCACCAAGCTGCTGAACGCCGGCCTGTATCCCTACACCAAGCGGTATCTGGGCACCTTCGACAACCACTTCTCCACCATCGGCCTGATCGGCATGAACGAGGTGGGTCTGAACGCCAACTGGCTGCGGAAGGATCTGACCCATCCCGAGACGCAGGCTTTCGCCAAGGACGTGCTGAACCACATGCGGGAGCGTCTCAGCGACTATCAGGAGCAGTACGGCGACCTGTACAACCTGGAGGCCACCCCTGCCGAGTCCACCACCTACCGCTTCGCCAAGCACGACAAGAAGCACTATCCCGACATCATCACCGCCAACGAGAACGGCACCCCCTACTACACCAACTCCAGCCACCTGCCTGTGGGCTACACGGAGGACATTTTCTCCGCGCTGGACGTGCAGGACGACTTGCAGACCCTGTACACCTCCGGCACCGTGTTCCACGCCTTCCTGGGCGAGAAGCTGCCGGATTGGAAGGCGGCGGCTCAGCTGGTGCGTAAGATCGCCGAGAACTATAAGCTGCCCTATTACACCCTGTCCCCCACCTATTCCGTGTGCAAGAACCACGGCTATCTGTCCGGCGAGGTGTCTGTCTGCCCCGAGTGCGGCGAACGCACCGAGATCTACAGCCGCATCACCGGCTACTACCGCCCGGTGCAGAACTGGAACGACGGCAAGGCGCAGGAGTTCAAGGATCGTAAGGTCTACGATATCGGCCACTCCCATCTGACCCATCAGGGCGTGCTGCACCCCGAGGTGAAGCCAGAGCAGCCTGCCGCCCCTGTGGCGGAAGCGGCCAACAACGCCCACGGCGAAGTAAAGCTGTTCGCCACCCGCACCTGCCCCAACTGCAAGCAGGCGGAAAAGCTGCTGACCGAGGCCGGTATCCCCTTCACCCGCCTGCTGGCGGAGGAGAACGGCGAGGAGGCCGCACGCCTTGGCATCCGTCAGGCTCCCACGCTGGTGGTAGGCAGCGAGGAGGACAAGTACGTGGGTCTCGGCGCGGTGCGGAAGTTCATCGCGGAGTATAACGACTGAGCTGCAAAGGTTCTCATATGATACCGAAAAGCCCCCTTCTAGGGGGCTTTTTCCGGAAGTGAAGAAAATACTGCAAAAGGCGCAATACATAGGCCCCCTCTGACGAGGGGGCTGTCACCGAAGGTGACTGGGGGAGAGACCGGCGTTGCAGTGAGCTACCGTCTCCCCCTCCGTCTCGGCTTGCGCCGAGACACCTCCCTCATCAGAGGGAGGCTTATTATCCATCCCCCCAACAACATAAGGAGGCAAGCTCTATGTATGATATTATCGTAGTCGGCGGCGGGCCCGCCGGTTTGACGGCGGCGCTGTACGCCGCGCGGGCAGGCAAGACCGTGGCCGTGGCAGAGCGGGAAAACACCGGCGGCCAGATCGTATACTCTCCGCTGGTGGAGAACTATCCCGCCGTTCCCGCCCTATCCGGCGCGGATTTTGCCCAGAAGCTCACCGAGCAGGTGGAAGCGCTGGGCGTGGAGATCCTTTACGACGAGGTCACGGGGCTTTCCCGTGACGGCGAGGGCTTTGCCGTGCAGTGCACCAGCGGCGAGCAGCGCTGCAAGGCGGTGGTGCTGGCTACCGGTGCGGCTCACCGCCATCTGGGTCTTGACGGCGAGGAGGAGCTGGTGGGCTGCGGCGTGTCCTACTGCGCCGTGTGCGACGGCGCCTTCTACACCGGCCGTGATGTGGCGGTGGTAGGCGGCGGTGACACCGCCCTGCAGGACGCGCTGTTTCTGGCCAACAGCTGCCGCCATGTGACGCTGATCCACCGCCGGGATCAGTTCCGGGGCGAGGATCGTCTGGTGCGGCAGGTGGAGAACCGGGAGAACATCACCATTCTCTACAGTCACACGGTGGAGGCGCTGCATGCGGCCAATGGCGAGCTGACCGGGATCACGGTGAAGGACGCGAAAACCGGAGAAGAAAAGGAGTTGGCGGTGGAGGGTCTGTTTGCCGCCGTGGGGCAGCAGCCCCAGAGCGCCCCCTTCGCAGCGCTGGTGAACACCGCAGGCGGCTACTATCAGGCGGGGGAGGACACTCTGACCGATTGCGGCGGCGTGTTTGCCGCCGGCGACGTGCGGGTGACCCCCCTGCGTCAGGTGGTGACGGCCTGCGCTCTTTCTCGGCGGCGCGGTGGCGGGACTGGCGGCGTGCCGGTATGTGGATGCGCTGTAAGTGCATAGAGGAGGTTTCGCCCTCCGGGGCGAGGGGGGTTCCGCGCCCCGGCGCGGGTCACTTTTGGCCACTGTTCCAAAAGTGACTAAAAAAACAGCTTAAACCTGCGGTTTAAGAATCCGCGCACGCTATACCGCGTAAGCTATTGCACCGGTTCAAGTTTTGCGGTGTAAATCCAGATGGATGCTACGGCGG
>ERZ779861.4560-NODE-4560-length-10279-cov-8.025235_pt1 | contig 10279 bp, 8 predicted proteins | sample MGYA00511558_ERZ779861 | MGnify/ENA primary metagenome ERZ779861 (study PRJEB29588, sample SAMEA2163432) | human gut metagenome | biome: human gut; feature: human-associated habitat; material: faeces | place: Denmark | collected 2008/2010 ... | reverse complement strand
CGGCGGATGGCGAATCAGCGATTGCGTCAGGCAGTCCGCCGCCGGGCAGGGGAGGAGCAGCACCGCATCCACCGACTCCTGCGACAGGCGGAAAAGCGCTTCCTCGGCGGTCAGGGCGGTTTGGCAGCGGGTTTCCTCGCCCAAATCCTCAATTTCCGCCCGAAGCTGGGCAAGCGTCAGCGGATTATCCGCCAGAAGCAGAAAACGGCGCGGCTGCATGAAAAGAACCTCCATTGACGAAAATGTCGGTGGAGGTTTTCTATATATCAGGCGGGGATTCCTGCCGGAAAAATAGGAGCCTTTGTCGATTGTCAATTCCCCTGCATCTGCGGCATGGAAACTCTGATGCAGAAGCGCATTGCAAACGGTAATAAAACAGCGATCACGTTTTTGAGGGAAAACAAGGAAACTATAAAAAGTACTTGACAAATCGCAATTTTCCATATATACTACATAAAGCTGCTTAGAGACTTAAATCCAATGGGTTAATTGAGGAGGTATGCAATATGCCAATTTGTGAAAAATGTGGTGTCGAATTTGATGAAAATGAAGCAGAATGCATATTTGATGATAATGATGTTGCTTCATTTTCTGTTGACTATTACAGATTGAATCGTTGCTTGTGTGGAAACTGCGCCATCGAAGAGTATGAAAGAGGTAATTACTCTGAAGAGTGCGAATGTTGCCACAAAAAGTTTTTTCCTGAAGATGAGAAAATCAAGTTTGAATCTTTGGTATCAAATAGAGTTACAGATGCTGACATGTATGAGCACGGCATTCTCTGTGCTGATTGTGCAGCAGAAAAACTCCGTGAAGAAATAGATGACGAATATGATGCGTATGATGAACATGGTGGCTTGAGTGTGCACGACGCTGCATTGATATGGTTGTCGCATGGAAAAGACGAGGACTATATGTTTGGATATACGGAAGATGAATTAGAAGATGCCTTATAAGAATGAATGTTTCTAAGCAGCCCCAAAGTGAATTTCAAAAGTGGATTTCAAAGGAACGGCAGGGATTTACTCCCTGCCGTTTTAACTAATTGCCAATAAGAGTGCTGAGCATCCAGTCCACATACAGGCCGTACCCCTGCGTTGGGTCGCTGACGAAAACGTGCGTCACCGCGCCGATCAGCTTGCCGTCTTGGATGATGGGGCTGCCGCTCATGCCCTGCACGATGCCGCCGGTCGCGTCCAGCAGGCGCGTATCGGTCACGCGCAGCACCATGCTTTTGGCGGCGGGAGCGTTCTGCTGGCTGACGTGGGTGATTTCGACGGTGTATTCCTGTACGCCGCCAGTGCCGATGGTGCTAAGGATGGTCGCCGCGCCCGTGTGGACGGACGAGCGCGTGCCGATGGGCAAGCCGTCGGGATAGAGCGGGTTTGTCGCGGCGGTGGTGAGTGTGCCGCTGATGCCGAGGGTCGTGTTCTGCGCAATGTCGCCCAAGACGGCGGCGTTTTGCAGGAATGAGCCTTTCAGTTCGCCCGGAACGCCGCGCTGCCCCTTCTGTACCGCGACGATGCTCGCCTTCAGCACGCGCCCTTCCCGGACGGTCAAGATGCTGCCCGTGTCGCCGTCGGTAATCGCGTGACCGAGCGCGGCGTACTGCCCGGAATCCGGGTCGTAGAAGGAGAGTGTGCCAATGCCCGCGGTGCTGTCGCGCACCCACGCGCCGAGGCGGACAACCCCGGTGGCGTCATCCTGCACGGGGGTGAGGGTTGCGTGGGCGGTCGTGCCGTCGCGCATGTATTCGATGAGCAGGGGTGACGTGCCGTTCTGCTGGGCAATTTCGCTGACGTCGGCAACGCGCTCGATGGCGTGTCCGCCGATGCGCAGGAGGACGTCGCCGGGTTGCAGTCCGCAGTCCCGCGCGGGGCAGACACCCTTCTTTACGTCCGACAAGCCGACAATCAGCACGCCGTCCGTTCGCATGGCAACGCCGAGCGCCTGCCCGCCGGGAATCAGTCGCTTCTCCGGGCTGACTTCCACCTCCACGCGGCGAAGCGGGATGCCAAGGATGCTCAGCAGCAGTTCCGACGTGCCGCTTTTCTGCCCGGTTACGCTGACGTACTGGCTGAGCGTCTCGTCCTGCGACGCGCTGACCTCTAAGCCCTCGCCCGACGCGCGCAGCATCCCCGTCAGCAGCGAAATCGGCTCATCCTGCGTCAGCCGCAGGGACGCGGGAAGCGCCCGGAGCGCCTGCTGCGTGGGCGAAAAATACCCCAGCGTCAGCAGAAGCGTCAGAACAAGCCCGACCGCGCGGCGCAGGGGTGAAGGATGTTTCTTCATGCCGATGCCCTCCCATTCGCAAGCAGGATGCGCCGGGAGGGCAAAGTTTATAATGGAATAATTTTCAAGAGAGGGAGAACGAGGGGCGTTCCTCCCTTGACCCTTTCGCGCGATTGAGTGCATCATACGCCCTATCGCCAGCGCTTCTGCATGGGCGGCATCCTGCGGCGCATCGTCTCAAATCGCAATTCGTACAGCTGGGCGCATCCTTTTCTCCCCACTGTACACAAAATCGCGCCAAATGGAAAGCGCTCTCTTGTAATTGCGCGCAATGTGGTGTACAATCGAAACAGAATACCATGGTGAAGGGGTTGAACGTTCATGCTTGCACGAACGCTGGGATACGGCCTGAGCGGCGTCAGCGGATTCGCAGTGAAGGTGGAGGTCTACGCGGCGACGGGGATGCCGGCGCTGGAGATTATCGGGCTGCCGGACGCGTCGGTCAAGGAGAGCCGCGACCGCGTGAGCGCCGCCATCGTCAACAGCGGATTTACCATGCCCATTTCGCGCCTGACGGTGAACCTTGCGCGCGCCGACCAGCGAAAGGAAGGCCCTGCGTTCGATTTGCCGATTGCTATCAGCATCCTGATGGCGTCGGGGCAATTGGAAGGCATGGACTTGACGCAGACACTGATGCTGGGCGAATTGTCGCTGGATGGTTCGCTGCACCCCGTGCGCGGCGCGCTGCCGATGGTCATCAGCGCGAGCGAGCAGGGGATTGTGGACATTATTCTGCCGGAAGGGAACGCCGAGGAAGTGGCGTGCATTCAAGGACTGCGGGTCTATCCGGCGAGCAGCCTGCGGCAGGTGGTGAATCACCTGAAGGGGCGCGAACCCATCCCCGTGCAGCAGCAGCGGCAGTACAGTGACGTGGTATCGGCGGTCAAGTGCGCGGTGGATATGGCACAGGTGCAGGGGCAGGTTGGCGCGCGCCGGGCGCTGGAAGTGGCGGCCAGCGGTGGACATAATCTGCTGATGGTCGGCACGCCCGGTTCGGGCAAGACGATGCTGGCGCGCTGCCTGCCGGGGATTCTGCCGCCGCTGACCTTCTCCGAATCGCTGGAGACGACGCGCATTCACTCCATCGCCGGCCGCCTTGCGCCGGGTACGGGGCTGATGGCGGAGCGCCCGTTCTGCGCGCCGCACCACAGCGCATCCGTCGCGAGCATGATTGGCGGCGGGTCGAACGCAAAGCCGGGTGAAGTATCGCTGGCGCACAACGGCGTGCTGTTCTTGGATGAACTGCCGGAGTTCAGCCGCAACACGCTGGAAGCGCTGCGCCAGCCGCTGGAGGACGGCGTCGTCAGTGTGACGCGCATCCACAATCAGGCACAGTACCAGTCCAGTTTCATGATGGTTGCCAGCATGAACCCGTGCCCTTGCGGATTTTATGGCAGCAAGACGAAGAAATGCCGCTGCTCCGCGAAGGATATCCGCCGCTACCTCGACCGCATCTCCGGCCCGCTGCTTGACCGCATCGACATTCAGGTGGAGGTAGACGCTGTGCCCGTGAAGGAAATCAGCGAGGGCGGCGCGGCGGAATCCTCGGCGGAAGTTGGCGCGCGCGTGCGGAAGGTGCGTGAATTGCAGCAAGCACGCTATGCGCAGGACGGCATCCACTGCAATGCGCAGCTTGACGCGGGCTTAAGCAAAAAATACTGCCCGATGACCCCGGAAGCAACGGCGCTTCTGCACATGGCAGTGGAGCGCATGGGCATGAGTATGCGCGCATATGGCCGCGTGGTGAAGGTCGCTCGGACGATTGCCGACATGGACGGCGCGGATATCATCGGCACGACACACGTTGCGGAGGCAATCCAGTACCGCGAACTCGACGGGAAGTACTGGAAGGGCTGAAGCATTCCGTTTCCCTTGCGCAACAGGGAAATGACCGCAGGGAACGCGTTGAAGGTGCTTACGGGGCAATTTCATTTATTGTCCCCTTGTAGGATGGAAGGACGGAAGGAATAACCGGGAGAAGGAGAACTATGACAGCACAAATCAAAATGACGCGCAAAGAAGCGGAAGTCCAAATGGCGTGCTTCCGGCAGACGTTCTCCAGTGTGCGGCTGCTGAACGAAAAGACCGTTCTGCAAGCACCGCGGACGCATTCCAAACGCACCGAACTTGAATGCCGTGTGCTGCACGAAAAGCGACAGCTCACTACGCTCGACGTTACCCCGCAGCGGGCAGAGCAAATATTCGCCCGCTATATCGAGGTGGACGGCGAACCCTGCGTGCTGGAGCTCGTACAGGACTTGCAGCAGGATACCCCCGAAGCCGTGGTGCAGCGCCGACAGATGCTCACCCAGACCGGCAGCATGGGCGAAAAGCTCTACCGCGACGCGCTGACGGGGCTGTATAATCGCCGCTATTATGAGGATGCCCTGAAAAATCGCAGCATGGAAGCTGGCGTTGCTGTCCTGGACATGGACGGCTTCAAGGCGTGCAACGAAACGTATGGGCATCAGGCGGGCGATAAGATGCTGGAAGCCGCCGTTGGCGTGATGCGCCACTGCGTTCGCCGCTCGGACACCATCATCCGCTATGGCGGGGATGAGTTTCTGCTGCTCTTGCCGCACATCGAGGAAGCCACCTTTCAGCAGAAATTGCAGGATATCTGCTGCCAAATCAGCGAAACCCGGCTGCCGGGGCTGGAGGACATCCGCCTATCCGTCAGCATCGGCGGGTTGATTAACCGCGGCGAGCCGATTGACTGCGCGGTTGAACGCGCCAATCAGCTGATGATGCAGGCAAAAAAGAGCCGCAATGCCGTTGTTACGGATTCCGAAATCGCCGCGGAAGATATGGCGCCGCGCAAGGATATCCGCCCGCGCATGAAAATTCTCATTGTCGATGACTCCCGGACGAACCGCGCCATCCTCAATGGGTTGATACCCGACCGCTACGACGTGTTGGAAGCAGCTGATGGGCTGGAGGGCTTGGATATGCTCCGGCGCTACGGCACGGAAATCGCTCTCGTGCTGCTGGATTTGCTTATGCCGACGCTCAGCGGATTTGATATGCTTTCGCTGATGGCGGCGAATCAGTGGCTGGAGGAAATTCCCGTCGTCATGATTTCCAGCGAGAACGACGCGGATACCATCCACCGCGCCTACGATTTAGGCGTGAGCGACTACATCACCCGTCCGTTCGACGCAGATGTCGTCAGCCAGCGGATCAGCAACACCATCAAGCTCTATGCCCGCCAGCGGGGCTTAAGCAATCAGGTGCGCGACCAGATTCACGAGAAGGAGCGCAGCAACCGCCTGATGCTGGAGATTATCAGCGAAGTCGTCAGCGCCCGCAACGGCGAAAGCGGCGCGCACATGCACCACCTCTGCCTGCTGACGGAAGTGCTGCTGGATACCCTCGTCAGCAAAACGAAGCGCTATACCCTCACGCCGCATGAACGCAAGATCATCGTGACCGCATCGGCGTTCCACGATATCGGCAAAATGGGTATCGACGAGAAAATCCTCAACAAAAGCGGCCAGCTGACCGAAGAAGAGTACATTGTCATGAAGTCGCATACGCTGATTGGCGCATCCATGCTTGCGCGCTTGGACCACTACCGAGAGGAAGAATTGGCACGCACGGCGTACCAGATTTGCCGCTGGCACCACGAGCGCTACGACGGCGGCGGCTACCCCGACGGCTTGAAGGGCGAAGAAATCCCGATTGCCGCGCAGGTCGTTTCCATTGCCGATGCGTATGATGCGCTGATTTCGCCGCGCGTCTATAAAGAGGGTTTTTCGCACGAACAGGCAATGCAGATGATTCGCAATGGCGAATGCGGCGCGTTCAATCCGCTGCTGATTGAATGCTTGGAGGATTCGCAGAGCAGAATTCGGTATCTTGCGTCGATGACGGCGGAACGCTTCAGTTAAAAAGTATTCTATGCAACACCGCACAAATGAGGTGTTACCCTAATGAACCGGCGGTGCAATGCCGCTGGCTTTTTGCATCTTCCACAAGGAGCAAAACCACATGGTGAAACGAATTTTGCAGTATTTCCGCCGGGAAACGGTGCTGAGCGCGGCACTCATCTGCGCGCTGCTGTCTTTCCTGCTGACCCCGCCGTCGGTCATACACTTGCAGGGCATTGACACGACGACGCTGCTGATGCTCTTCTCGCTGATGACGATTGTTGCGGGATTCCGGCGTATGGGCGCGCTGGACGCCGTCAGCCGGAAACTCACCCGGCGTGTGACGACGCTCCGCGGACTTTCGGCGGTGATGGTGGCGCTGTGCTTTGCACTCTCAATGCTGGTGACGAATGACGTTGCCCTGCTGACGCTTGTGCCGCTGACGCTGCTGCTCTTCCGCGCTGGCGGGCAGAAAAGCACCATCTGGACAGTCGTGCTGGAGACGGTCGCGGCGAATCTGGGCAGCATGGTCACGCCGATTGGCAATCCGCAGAATCTGTACCTGTACACGTCCGGACGGCTGACGGCGCTGGATTTCCTGACCCTGCTCGCGCCGTATGCCGCCGTCGCGCTTGCGCTGCTGCTGGCACTGTGCCTGCTGCTGCCGAAGGAGCGCGTTGCGGTGGATACGTCCGCGCGCGCGCCGCTGGCGAGGAAGATGCTTACGCTGTATGGGGCATTGAGCGCACTGGCGCTGCTGGCGATTGCGAAGGTGCTGCCCGCGTGGGCGCTGGCGGCGGCGGTGTTCCTTGGTACGCTGGCGCTGGACAGGGGGACAATCCGGCAGGTGGATTACACGCTGCTGGCGACGTTCGTGTGCTTCTTTGTCTTTGTGGCATCGGTGAAGGCGTGCGTGCCGGTGCGCGCGTGGCTGGAAGCGATGATGGCGCGCAGCCCGATGGCGGTGGCATTGCTGACGAGTCAGGTCATCAGCAACGTGCCGGCGTGCCTGCTGCTGTCGCCGTTCACGCAGGACGCGAAAGCGCTGGCGCTGGGGGTTGATCTGGGCGGACTGGGGACGCTGATTGCGTCGCTGGCGAGCCTGATTTCGTTCCGGCTGTACGGGGCGGGCGAGGGCGCGCAGAAGGGCAGGTACTTCGCGGTGTTTACAGGGGTGAATGTGCTGTTTCTGGCGGTGATGCTGGGCTTGGCGGCAATCTTGTAATCAATGCGCAATTAGGAATGAGCAATGCGGAATGAGATAATACTATTTCCAGATTCACCTGCGCCATCTGCTTGCGCCTTTTCCCTTCTGGCGTCCGCTCATTCCACTTAGCGTAGCGCTGCTACGCTGCGTTTCATTCACGTTAGCCAGAATGAAAAATTCGCGGCGCATCTTGGCGCATTCTTATCTGGAAATAGTATAAAAACGGCGGCGAAGGAACGCAAATTCCCGCGCCGCCGAAAAATGGGCTTGTAATCATACAAAATCTATGGTATTATAGCGCTATCAGAGGAGGTGTTCCTGTTGAAGATTTCGACAAAGGGACGCTATGCCCTGCGGATGCTGGTCGATGTGGCGCAGCATCAGAGCAGCGGAACGGTGACGCTCAAGGAAATCGCGGAGCGTCAGGGTATTTCCAAAAAGTATCTGGAGCAGATTGCGCTCGTGCTGTCGCAGGCGGGTATCCTCCGCGGCGCGCGCGGGCATCAAGGCGGCTATCGGCTGGCAATTGCGCCGGAAAAGCTGTCCGTGGCGGAAATTATCCGCGTGATGGAAGGGTCGCTTGCGCCGGTAGCGTGTCTGGATCGTCACCCGAATGAGTGCGAGCGCTGCAACGAATGTCAGACGCTATTCGTCTGGGAGGGGCTTGACCGCGTGATTCAGAGCTATCTTGAGGGGATTACCCTTCAGGACGTGCTGGCTCATCCCCTGCCATAAGCGTCCGCACGACGTGGGAGGCAATCAGCAGCCCCATTGCTCCCGGCACAAACGCGGTGCTGCCGGGAATATCCTTGCGGCGACCGCTCTCTTCCGCAATCGGCTGGACAGGCGGATGCATTGGTTCGAGCGAATAGGCAACGGTCATGTGCCGTATGCCTTTTTTCTTGCACGAAACGCGCATCGCCCGCGCCAAGGGGCAGACACTCGTCTTCGTAATGTCGGCAATGCGCAGGCAGGACGGGTCGAGCTTGTTGCCCGCGCCCATCGCGCTGATGAAGCGGATGCCGCCCTGCTCGCAGCGGCGCGCGAGTTCCAGCTTGGCAGCAACGGTATCCACCGCATCTACCACAAAGTCGTACACAGACAAATCAATTTCGTCCGCATTTGTTGGCAGATAGAACATCTTGCGGCAATTCACGCGCACATGGGGGTTGATGTCCTTCAGGCGCGCCGCCATCGCGTCCACCTTATCTTGTCCGATGGTCGAATGCAGGGCGATAATCTGCCGATTCAGGTTGCTGATGCTCACGTCGTCGCGGTCGAACAGGTCGATTTCCGCAATGCCGCTGCGCACCAGCGCTTCGCACACATATCCGCCGACGCCGCCCACGCCGAACACCGCTACGCGCGCCTGATGCACGCGGTCAAAGGCATTCTGCCCGACGAGCGAAATCGTCCGGGAAAACTGTTCCATGTTGTTCACACTCCCGCGCTTATCATAGCACATCCGGGGGAAAGGTTCAAGCGAAAATCCGCTATTGATGCTATTTCCGGATTCAACTGCGCCGCCTGCGAATTTTCATCCTCCCAATAGTATGATTTTTTGCTCTGCTGATGTTTTTTTTATTCCATTTGGCTTTTTTTGCAAAAAAATCAACCTGAGGGTGGTTCTCTTTTGGTGAAAAATCGTGTATAATGGTTGCGTATTTTCCCATATTCCCCCGAAGGATGTGTGCTTATGGAGATTTATCTTCGGCAGCGCTCCGGGATTGTGTGCTTGATTACCATTGCGCTGCTGCTGGTGTTCAGCCACCTGTATAACCCCAGCAGCGCGTCGCGGCGTTTCCGCAGGATGTGCATTTACGCGCTGTGTCACGTCGTGCTGACTATCCTTACGGAAGTTACTGCCAATCTGCTGGATACCACGCCGCTGCTGGTGAACCGTCTGCTGCATCTGCTCTGCTGCGCAACCGCGATCGCTTTCCTTGGCGAAATGTGCTGGTACATTGCCAGCATCACTCCGCTGCAAGGGCGCTCGCTGCAGGCGGTTCGCATCGTGACAATCCTGATTCCGTTCTTGTTTCTGTTTGCTGCACCGCTGTTTCCGATGCACTTCACACAGGGGCTTGTTATCAATTACCCCGACGGCGCGTTCATGCACCTGTATTTCTTTATCGGCATCGTCCTGTGTCTGGTAAGCGCAGTTCTGCTTTTCCGCGCGCGGTTTCAGCTGGATCGGCTGGTCTGCGTGCTGATGACATTGGTGCTGGTGCTGATGGCGGCAATGACGTGCCTGCAGATGGCGTTCCCGGAGCTGATGCTGTCCGCGGTGAAGCTGACGGTGATTACGCTGATGATGTACTTCATCGTCGAGAATCCCGTTGGCACATACCACGATCGTGCCATGATTGACCTGCCGACCGGGCTGCGCAACCACAATGCGCTTCAGGAGGATGCGGTGAATCTGGCGAACAACTGGCAGCTTTCCAGCAACGGATCAATTGGTGTGGTGGCGTGCGACTTGAATGACCTGAAGCGTATCAATGACACGCACGGCCATCAGGCGGGTGATGAAGCAATTGCGCTGATTGGGCGCGTCCTGCGCACGGAGCTGGTGAGCGCCTACGGGGTCTACCGCACGGGCGGCGACGAGTTTACCGCGATTTATGTCAATCAGCATGAGGATGTGATGATTGCGGAGATGCAGGCGGCGCGCGACAACCTGCGCAGCCGGCACCTTGATTGCGGGTGGGCGGTTCATGCCGCGCTGGGCAGCGCTTACGCCACAAGTCAGAGCGAACTATCTATCCGTGACATCATGCAGCGCGCGGACGAAGCCATGTACGCGGACAAGGCGCGGCAGAAGGGGGCAGAGAATGTGCGAAGGTAGGGGAGACGCAAGGGGCTTTGCCCCTTGACCCCAGCAGGGACGCTGTCCCTGCACCCTGCAAGG
>ERZ779861.4559-NODE-4559-length-10281-cov-3.087620_pt1 | contig 10281 bp, 7 predicted proteins | sample MGYA00511558_ERZ779861 | MGnify/ENA primary metagenome ERZ779861 (study PRJEB29588, sample SAMEA2163432) | human gut metagenome | biome: human gut; feature: human-associated habitat; material: faeces | place: Denmark | collected 2008/2010 ... | reverse complement strand
AAGGCACCGGATCAAGAAACAAACAATTAGCGTGCACCGTCAGTGCCGCAGGCAAGCACAAAGCAGTCATGCCGGCTAATATACAGTTAGCCAGTGTGACTGCTTTCTTCATGCCCTATGTGCGCATGGCTTGACGCTTACTTTCTTCATGCCCTATGTGCGCATAGTTTGACGCTTACCTCTGTCAAGGCGCGATAAAAGGGCGGCTTGTGAGCCGCCCCTGGGTTATTTTGTTTGGTTTTGTTACTCTGTGTTATTTCACTCTGACAGATCTCCAACCGGACCATTTACCATAGTAGGTCAGTTTCTTGCCGTAGTCGTTATAGACTTCCTTGACGGCACGCACCTTTACATAGTAGGTGTAGCCGCTGTTCAGTCCGCTGAGTGTCGTGGACTGCGTCGTGTAAGCATTTACAGCCGCATTGACCTTTTTAGTCTTGTATGTGCCCTTCTTGAAGCTCTTATTCTTAGAATATCTGACTTCATATCTGGTTACGTTATCCTGCTTGTTCCAACGAACCTTGATCTTACCCTTGCCTGCAGTCCATGGCTTGCGCGTCATCGCCGCCTTGTTCGGGTAAACCTTGATAACCGTTGAAGTCGTCACCGGATTGTATCTTACATTTCCCGTTGTCGAAATCGTGATCTTCGCTCTGCCTGCCTTATACGGAGTTACATTACCGAAAGCATCTACAGAAGCTACTGACGGATCGCTGGAAGTATAAGTGAATCTGCCCTCTGTTGCCTTTGGATAGAGGCGGAAGGTTTCACTCGTCGGATAAACCTTATATGAGCCGTCTACGCCCGTAATGCTCTGCGAAAGGCCTACGATGGTGAATGTCGCGTAGCAGCTTCCGGTATAACCGTTCTTACCTGTTACCACAACCTTGTAAGTTCCCGGTGCGGACATCTGATAAGACTTCACTTCCTTGCCGGTGCTGTCCTGATAAGAAACTGTGTAATCCGAGCTGCTCAGCTTGGAATAGTAACCATAGGAGACACTCGTAATGACAGGTGTTTTCGTTCTGCCATCCGCAGTTACACTGGACTCCTTGAGCGTGACCGTATAATTGCCGATGTCGGTGCCGGTGATGGTGTAGGTTAAAGTTAACTCGCCGTAATAAGCACCGTTACCCTTAATCACAACTGTATAAGTTCCTGCATCTCTCATGCTGGAAACAACCTTGCCGCTTGCGTTTTTATAAGTTACCGTATAGGTGCTTGGATCAAGTGTTGTATATCCGTCCCTAACCGTAACCTTCGGTGTAACCGCGCTGCCGGTGTATGCAGAACTGGATCTTCCATCTGTGAAAGATGCCGTACAGTAAGCAAGATTCTTCGTCGCGGTATTAAATTCCTTCGTGATTTCGGTAGTTTTATTATCTGACGCCTTTTTTAAATTTACAGCGTTTTTTGAAAGAGTTACAACCGCTGTCGGTCTTAAGTACGCAGAAGTCGAATTTACCCATCTGTAGGATACATCATAATCTGTTTCTGGGATGATTACGTTACCTGTATAGCCATATGTATAGCCGCTCTTTGTTCTTAAAGTTACCTTTGGTACGTAAGTACGGCTAGAAGTGTCGTATACTGTTGCGCTTCCGAGAACGATTTCTGTCCAATCTAAAGGAATTGGCATGATTCTAAGCGTTCCAGCTAACACTTTCCCTGCATAATTTCCGGTTCCGATTACATAAACACGATAGTCGCCTGCATCTTTCGGAGATACTGCTACGCCCTTATCGTTACGATATTCTACGCGGTAAGTTGCGCCTTGCTTGGAAACATTTACAGAAACAGACTGTGTTGTTCCATTGTAATAAGTTGATTTTACATTTCCGGTTCCTGCTCCGACAACTGACGCTTCACCCTGATTGATAACATTGTTTCCAGCGATAATTGTAAATGGTTTCTCAATACTTCCGGAATAATTCCCCTTATTGCTGAAGTTGATGATTGCCTTTGCAGTCCCCGCAACGTTATTATTCTGATAGGAAACGCTGTACGTTGACGGATCGATTGGCTGCGTTTTTCCTCTCTCTGTGATCGTTACACTTGGTTCTGCATTAATAAGCTGATTCGGAATATCAGAAACAATTAACTGACCATTCCTATACGCGGTATCCGCTGCTGCCTGCGCAATCGTGAACTGAACGGATTTTGTCTTTCCAACGTAATTTCCGGTTCCTTCTGCCCAAACTATTGCAGAACCCGCATCCGTATTATTTGAATATTTCAGTTGGTAAGTAACTCTGCTGTCAACTCTTTTGCCACTTGCATCCACCAAATATGCAGTTGGTTGCGTTATCGGCTGTCCTGTGTATGTTTTCGGTTCAACACCAACTAATTTGTAATTGCTGATACCTGCCTTTACAGAAAATACGACATCGGAAGATGTTCCGGTTACATTTGTTGTACTCGCACTTACTACAGCAATCTTGCTGTTTGCAGTATTATCGCGAACAGTTACTGCAACATCATTGTTTAAGCTCAATTGAACGTTGGACGCATTCTTAAAAATGATTAATGGCTTAATCGTATTTTGCAAATTTTGGGTTGTATCATCTTCCTGTTCAGGAATAGAAATACTTACTTTGGACAAATCACATGGAGTAATAACAAATTTTGTCGTAGCTGTAACTGCATCACCAGTTATGATCTTGCTTTCCTCCTTAGGCGTGACTGTCACTTCATAAGTGCCCGCATTCAGTTTTGTTCCAGATGAAGCATTTGACCATGCTACAGTGTAGTCAACATTTTCAACGGCGCCTCCGCTCACAATAACTTTCGGCAAGATGTTGCTTCCATTGTATTCTTCCGATGTTGTTGACAACGTAATCATTTGATCTGTTAACGTTGTCGGACCGGCTGCAAACGCACTCGCCGGCATCATACAAATCACTAAAGCAAGGGTCAATATAATTGCTAAAGTCTTTTTCATCGTACTTTTCCTCTCCTTTTCATAATCTCAAAATTTTATTTGCCAAAATCCCTGCGATTTTGGACTTCACTTACTTACATTATACGATTTTTGCGGCAAAGTAACAAGAGCAAAATATCTTAAATTTATTTAATTTGCCAATTTTCGTCAATGTAAATTTTACCATTGCTGAATGCCTCCCCTAATATCTTCGCTATCGCCGATCTGCGGCAGCGAGTCGCGCGTCTCATGACGGGAGAAAAGTCTGCGGCAGAAGATTTTCTTGGATGGTGATGGCGACTCCGGCAAACTCTCGCGGCTTGCTTTTTTGAAAAATTGTGCTAGACTATTTGCGTAAATCTAAAGGCTTTGGGAAGGGTATGATGCTATGAAGTTTCAACGAAAAATAAGTCCGGAAACGCGAAAAATTTTGCTCGCGCAGCTCAAGGAGTTTGAGCGTGAGGTTCGCATGACAAAGGCGGAGCGCGCGGCCTTGCACGACTGGGTCAGTGCCGGACACAGTCCGTACGACAATGAACAGAATCTGTATTTCGACACATCTCCGCTTGATTTTGTGAGTGCGCTGCGTTTCACGCAGGCGTTTGAAGACATGCTGTCAGGGCTCTCGCCGGAGGCCCGCCATGAGGAACTCAAAAAAATTTCCTATCAGTACGATACTGTTGCTGATGCTATCGCAATTGACGTCTCGGCTTGTTTTCCATTCCCGAAAACGAATGCGGCGGCTAAAAGAGACAAAAAGGCTGTCTCCCAAAACGTCGATTTACCGTTTTGATGATTCGTTCTCGTAAGCGGGCAGCGCCGTCCAAAGAGCTTGCGTGTCATGCCGCTCCTTTTCTCTCCCCCGCAGTCACAAGACAAAATGGGCGCATGGGCTCTGGTTGTATGTCGCCGGCTGATTCTCAAAAGCGCCGGCGGCTCCGTTATTTCGCGCAAGCTGCGTGAATCCCAATCTCATGAAGTTAAGCGGTGTTGGCGTGAGCCCCTTCTCTCATTTCTATTTGATATCCTTCTGCTTTTTGCTTTGCTTGGATGCCGTTCGTCTTTGTTTTTTGGCTTTAGCATGTATGTTTATCCTGTTTCGCGAATTTTATTTCTTTCATTGTGAAATAGCTTTTTGACAAAATCCCCCTCTCCGACTTTTACTTTTTTGACGTTACAGTGTTTCTATCAATGTTCAATCGCAAAAAAATATGTCTTATTTTTTTGTTTTTTTGCAAACCTCTAAAAATCAACATCCACAGCCGTTCAAAAACTCAACATAATTGCTGTTATGTTCACTTTCAGCTTTGGTAGCGCATTTGCGGCGTTACCGAACCCTGCAAGTGATAATGCTGCTGATTCACAAGCAGCATTTAACCAGTTAGTAACAGACGCACTCAAGACATTATCCTATGACGGTAATGGCTATGTAACCAATGCTAGCGCTAACGATGCAAACACTTATTTAAGCAAAACCGCAATCGAAGAGCGTTCTGCTATGTTGCAGGCTAAATATCTTGCAGATATCGGCATGGCTACAACTCAATGGGATAATGTGTGGGCTGAAGTTGCTACCGAAGAAACCTATCTTGCAAAAGTGTTCGATGGTACGGTTTGGAAACTCCAAGCTGACTTGGACAAAGATGCTGCATATGTTGCATTAGCACCGGATCTCAGCGGATATTCCGCAGCTGCAAAAGCTGCAATTCAGGCAGAAATTGATAGCCAGACTGTAGCACTTGAAACAGCAATAAGCACTCTCGCGGCAGTTTCTAATCCAGAAAGTACAAACTATAAAACCTTCATCGATTCAGCTCGTGCAGTTGTTGCTGCAGTTAAACAGGCATTGAAAGACAATGCAACTTCTGCTGACGATACTAAGACAATCGAAAAGGCAAAAGCTGCTGCTGTAAAAGCATTAAACGATGCGGCTCCTGACTTTTTGGAAGCTGCAGAAAAGGCTTATGAAAATGCTACAGATAATACTTCTGCTGCAAGAAAAACAACTTTGAACGATGACTATGATAAGATGGTAAAATATTATGAAGATGCCATCGCTGCAACCGTACTGGATGAAGAAGATTCTGCAATGGACACTGCGGCTGAAGTAGTTGCTGAGTTCAACGCAATTAAATCTTCGATCAACTGGACGTTTACCAAGACGCAGAGCAACAACCAATATGGTTTTAATTTCTATCAGAACCTTGAGAACTTAAAGAGCGCTGACCTGTTCAAGTCTTTGGCTGAAAAGAATGCAGACGCTGCAAAAGTTGCAAGAAATGCTGACGGAACATTAACTTACTATGCAAAAGACGTTGAAAAGGCACTGAATGATGCATTAAAAGCAATCGACAAGGCACTCTACAACGGCATGATGCACAGCCAGTGGAATAATTTCAATGCCACCCTTGCAACATTAAAAATCGGTACTGGCGAATATGCGTTAAAACTTTACAAAGCTGACGCAATCAAAGGAATCACCACCGGTACTTATGATCTTGCCAACTGGTCTGATGAAAGAGCTGACAAGGTAGAGGCTCTGCAGGATGACTATACAGACAAGATCTTACTTGCCGAAACCGTTGCAGATGTTGACGCACTTGTTAAAGAAGCCAAAGATGCAATGGACGCCATCTTAAAGACAGTGCAGATTACTGATCTGAACACTAAGACTGAAAGAAGAATGACTGCACTGGGATACGATGATGTATTGTCAAAATACTACGATGCAGTTGTAGGCACAAAAGATTACACGGCTACCACGAAAACAGATGCAGTTAATAATGCAAAGAAGCTGATCAAGGATGCGGTTGTTGCAAAAGAAAATGCAAAACTGACCTATGCGGAAATCGATCAGATCATCAAAGAAAACCGTGACGCTGCACTCGCTAAAGTTACCGATGTAAAGACGAAGGCTGAATTAAAGACGATGGCAGATGCTTTAGTCGCACAGTTCAAAGCACTTCCGACGACAGTAACTATGGCTGATAAGGATACTGTCCTTGCTGCACAGAAAGCGTTTGACGATTATCTTGCATTAGCAGGTACTGCGAAATCCGATGTAAACAACGCATACTTACTGACCAATGCCATGACAAGCTTAATGAATCTCGAAGTGAAAGCCGTCAATGACATGATCAGAGCATTACCAAAGACGGTAACTCTTGCAGACGCAAAAGCAATTGAAGAAGCAAGAGCCGCTTACAAGGCATTAGAAACAACTTATGGCGACTATGATAACGAAACCGGAGCGAAGAAATTCAATTATTATCTTGCTGCTACGATTCAGTCCAAAGTAACTAGATATTCCACATTGACCGCTGCAGAAGCCGCTTTAGAAAAAGCTAAGATCGCAGACGCTGCTGCAAAGATTACTGCACTTACAGCAAATTCAACGGTTGCGGAAATTGAAGCTGCAAAAGCTGCTTTCGATGCCTTAAAGCTGGAAAGCAAATTAAACTTCAATGATGAGTTATATGCTAAGTTGGTAAACGCTGTAAACGGAGTCAATAAGATTAAAGCGGACGCTGTTAAGGCGTTGAAGCTCACCGCGAAATCCTCCGCTAAGAAGGGTTCCATCACTGTTAAGTGGACCGTAAAGGGCGATGCTTCCGCAGCTGACGGATATCAGGTATGGAAGTCCACCAAGCAGTCCAAGGGCTACAAGAAGGCTATCACAACCACGAAGAAGTCCTACAAGAACACTAAGGGTCTGAAGAAGGGTACCAGATACTACTACAAAGTTAGAGCTTACAAGGTAGTTGACGGTAAGAATGTTTACTCCGACTGGTCCAACAAGGCTTACAGAGTAGCAAAATAGTGAGTCATCACGAAGCGAATCTAAAAGCAAAACCAAATAACTGATCAAAAAAGACCTCCCTTGGGAAATCCTTGGGAGGTCTTATTTTCCTCTTGACACAGACTGCAGCTTAAAATATAATTAACCTACAAACGGAAATATTTTTTGAGAATGTAGGTTATCTAAAAGAAAGCATGAAGAGGTCTTACTATGACGGTTATGGAAGAAGTCCTACTGGAAGAATATATGCGAGCGCTTCGGATTGAACGCTTGCTAAACAGCGAAATCGCAGAGCTTCCTAAAGGAAGTATTCAAAAGAAGAAAATCAAAGGAAGAGAGTATTTCTATCTCCAATACCGCTGTGAAGCTGCCGTAAAGAGCGTATATGTCAAAGCACAAGACATCCCTGAACTTACAAAGAAACTGGAAAAGAGGACGGGAAATATCAGTGCCTTAAAGGAAATTCAAAAAACGAAGGCCCAGATCGAAAAGGCACTGGGAAAGGATTTTTTGAATGAACATACAGCAGAAGGAATTTATCAGGTTTATTAAACTCTTGGCAGACAATGACTGTCTGGAGTATGTTATCCTAATCGGCTCATGGGCGGAGTTCCTCTATCGCGAGCTTGGGATTTTGCAAAAATTCGAGCCTAACATCAAAACCTTAGACATTGATTTTCTGCTTAAGAATCTTCGCAGACCGATTCCGGAGAAAAACATCATTCCTTTAGCAAAGGCGGCAGGATACCTCATAAAAAGCGACCGCCTGTATGGGACGACTAAGATTTATGATAAAAACGGATTAGAGATCGAGTTTCTGATCAATCAACTGGGTGCCGGATCGGAAAGTACTTTAAAGACAAATCTCGGTGTTACCGCGCAGGCTTTGCGGCATTTGCATATCCTGTCCGCAAACGCACTGTCTGTTGTTTACTTAGGATTTACGATTTCCATCCCAAAACCGGAAGCCTATGCCATTCACAAAATGGTCATCAATCTTGAGCGGGGCAAAAAGCAGGAAAAAGACCGGCTTGCAGTTCGAAACATCTGGCCGTATTTAGATAAGGAAAGCGCTTACGCAATTTACACAACCTTAACGAAAAAAGAAAAGAAAAGAAAATAAACAATGAAATGGAGGAAAATGTATGAAAAATATGAAAAGATTTCTGGCGTTCGGAATGGCAGCATGTATGGTGATGGGAAGTATGACGGCCTGTGGATCAGGAAAATCTGACAGTGGAAGTTCGGATGCAGCAACAACGGACAGTAGCTCTTCTGATTCTTCCGGAGATAACGGAGAAGTAAAACTGACGATGCTTGGATGGGAAATCTATCAGCAGGCGGGTATGGAAGCTCTGGCGGCTGCATACCATGAAAAACATCCGAATGTAACGATTGAAGTACAGATCTCCACATGGAGTGAGTACTGGACAAAACTGGAGGCTATGGCAAACAGTAATTCCTTGCCGGATATTTTCTGGATGCACACCAATGAATTCAGTAAATATGCAGAGGCAGGTATGCTGGCAGATCTGACAGACCTGTATGCAGATGAAGACCCGGACTATTATCACAATAACTTCCCGGCAAATCTGGTTGAGAACTTTACATACGAAGACAAAATCTATGGAGTTATGAAAGATGTTGATACCATCGGTCTTGTATACAACAAAGATATATTTGATGAAGCAGGTGTTTCCTATCCGGATGATACATGGACCTGGGATGATCTGGTAGAAGCATCTGAAACTATTCATGAAAAAACCGGAAAATACGGTATGATGGCAGATGAGAATGAGCAGGAAGGATGGGCAAATACCATTTATCAGGCAGGTGGCTACTATATTAATGATGATAAGACAAAAGCCGGATTTGATGATCCTGCAACACAGAAAGGTATTGCAGAATATATCGGATGGCAGACCGATTATGATTTTTCTCCAAACCAGAGTGATTTCTCTGATCTTGGTAAAGCAGAACGTTTCTTCGCCGGTGAAGGCGCTATGATGTATCTTGGAAGCTGGGGAATCAATAACCTGTATATCAACTATCCAGACCTGAACTGGGATGTGGCAGTTCTGCCGAAATGCCCGGATCCGGTATCCGGTGATGGAAGAGCCAGCATCTCCAACGGACTTGCATACGCTACATCCGCAGATAATCCACATATGGATGTTGTAAAAGATGTACTGAAATTCCTGGGAACGAAAGAAGCAGCGATTATTCACGGTGAAAATGGTGCAGCTATCCCGGCATTTAACGGAACCGGTGATTCCTGGGCTAATAATTATGAAGGTAAAAATGTACAGGCATACGTAGATCAGCTGGAGTACAGTGTTCAGTATCCGTATTCAAAATCCAAATCTACATGGTTCCCGGAAGTTGAAGCAACTCTGCTGGAGGCATACAGCGGAACGATGAGTCTGGATGATGCGTTCGCACAGTGCCAGCAGCAGGTAGATGAGTGTCTTGCTTCTGAATAAGACAGAATGAGAGGTGGCAAAAATGGGAAAGAAGAAAAGAAAATATGATATAGGTGCCAGCGTTGGTTTCCTGATGGCATTACCTACTGTGCTCGGTCTGATTCTTCTTAATATTTATCCATTATGCAGAACCGTCTATATGAGTTTCTTTAAGTCTGGAGCTTTTGGAAAATGGACGTTTGTAGGATTAGACAACTATGTTACCATGTTTCAAAGTGCCGGTTTCTGGACTGTAACAAAAAATACCCTGTTATTTATGTTACTGACAGTGCCTGTAACAGTTGTTCTTGGTTTGCTGATTGCAGTATTATTAAATCAGAGTATCAATGGTAAGACAGCATTCAGAGCAATTTACTTCCTTCCCATGGTCGTTGCCCCTGCGGCAGTGGCCATGGTATGGAAATGGCTGTTTAATGCAGAATACGGTATTATTAATATCGTATTAGGTGCACTGCATCTTCCATCGAAGATCCAGTGGATTTCTGATCCAAAGACAGCGTTGTTAGCATGTGCGATTGTTACTATCTGGAGCAGTGTTGGATACGATGCAATCTTGCTTCTGTCCGGTTTGCAGAGTATTTCAAAATCATATTACGAAGCAGCGAGAATTGATGGGGCAAATTCTTTCCAGCAGTTTAAGAGTATTACGATTCCTTTGGTTTCGCCAACGTTGTTCTTTGTATTGATGATGCGTGTTATGGCTTCCCTGAAGGTATTTGATATTGTCTATATGATGATTGAAAAAACCAATCCGGCGATCAGAAGCTGTGAAACGATTCTTTATAATTTCTATCAAGAGACCTTTGTTAAGAATAACAAAGGTTATGGATCAGCACTGGTTGTATGGTGTGTCATTCTGATTGCAATCATTACGGCAGTACAGTTTATCGGACAGAAGAAATGGGTTACATATGATGTATAGACGAGAGAGGTGACACAGCAATATGGAAAAACAAGTAAACAGACCAAAAATAAAAAAAGGCAACATATTGGTGTATCTCGTTTTGATACTTGGAAGTGTTCTTATGATATTCCCATTTATCTGGATGATAAGCACCAGTTTTAAAACAGTTCCGGAA
>ERZ779861.4557-NODE-4557-length-10284-cov-2.791084_pt1 | contig 10284 bp, 11 predicted proteins | sample MGYA00511558_ERZ779861 | MGnify/ENA primary metagenome ERZ779861 (study PRJEB29588, sample SAMEA2163432) | human gut metagenome | biome: human gut; feature: human-associated habitat; material: faeces | place: Denmark | collected 2008/2010 ... | reverse complement strand
CACTGGTTCGAGTCCAGTAGTCTCCACCAAAAAGTTCCTGATTTCGCAAGAAATCAGGAACTTTTCTTTGTTTTCTTCCGCTAAAAGTTGCCTTCAAAATTTGTATTTTTGTGCTGACCAATATGCTGACCAATACGGCGATAGTGCCCTATAGGACAAGGCAACACAGAGATGGGTTCTCCTGTAGGTACTATTTTCTTTCGTGCTTTATTCCAAATCCTCCACAGAATAGTTTTATTTTTTGTTTTTTGGCGTTTAGAACCAAAACTATTGATTTTTGGTTCTTGTTGTGATATACTGGCCGCATAAAAGGAGGTTGGAACCATGAATGGATCTTATAATGCCCAACTCCTCCCCCTTGAACAAGGACTTGTTGACTATTCATATTTCGTCGAAGAACTGATTGATGCCACTGCTAAGCTTGAAGTTTATAAGGAGAAAATTAAAGATAGTAAGTTGGACAGCTCTTGGTTTATGCCAACACTTCAGCAAAAAGAAGCTCTATCATCTTCTTTGATGGAAGGGACGCAGGCCACTTTGGATGGAGTATTAATCAATCAGGTTGTCCCGAACGAAAAGGACAAAAACTTAAACGAAGTTAAAAATTATTGCGAAGCTACTGTCAGGGGATATCGAATTCTAACCCGAGAGAAGTTTTCTAATGAGTTTTTCTGCGAGTTGCATAGGGTTCTAATGGACGGGAACGTTCGCAAACCTGCACTTATCGGAGAGTATCGTGGAACCCAAAACTATATTGGAAAGAATGACGCAACCCACGCTATTACATTTACGCCTCCCGCACCAGAAGACGTTCCTCGTTTAATGCAGAACCTTATTGACTATATTAACAACCCCTCAGATACATTTCGTCCTTTGGTTCGCACAGCAATTATTCATGCGCAGTTTGAAACCATCCATCCATTTATGGATGGTAATGGACGTGTAGGCAGGATGCTAATTCCTATGTATCTATATTCGCAAAACCAAATCGATCTTCCCTGCTTTTTCATCAGTGAGGCTCTGGAGCGTGACAAAATCAAGTACTATGCGCTCTTGAATAACACTCGAAGCAAAAAAGATTGGAACGAGTGGATTAAGTTTTTCCTTGCAACAGTCAGCAGGCAGTGTGATAAGTACATTAAAATAATTTCTGATATCAATGTGCTATATGATCAGCACATGAAAAAGGCATGTGATTTGGCAAGGAGTTCAAATATCGTCGAAATCATTAATATACTTTATCGGTATCCTGTAATCAGTGCCAAGCAAATCTCAAAGTTAACCAACATTCCTTCTACAAGCATTAACCGCTACCTAAACTTATTAGTGGAAAACCAGATGATTTACACCGACAACAAAAGTCGAAATCGCACATATTATTATTTTGATTTGCTCGATATCATTCGTTCCTAATTCTGTCAAGGCAACATTACAAAAGAAACCACCCCATTGAGGTCCTACTCTCAACGAGGTGGCTCGGAAACAATAACAGGCGATATTATCGTTTCACGTTGGATTAAATTATAATATCGCACGAGACTGACTTTGTCAATGTTTCTGGCAAAACTACTGCCAAAAAGGAGTGACGAGTAACCGGCACCTGCTCTTTTGTTTTGTTATTTGAAATACAATAAAATCACCCCCTTGGGGGTAGGAAGCAGGTATATTATGTACAAGCACTACTACGTCAATAAAATTTCTACCGGAAATCCTCACTTCAATCACGAGGTTCATGCAGATGGCTGTATCTGGATGCCAGCTCCGGCTAACCGTCAGTATTTAGGATACTTTTCTTCCTGCGCAGAAGCCGTAAGAAAAGCAAAAACGTTCTACTCGAATGTCGACGGCTGTGCCGTTTGTTGTCCCTCTTGTCACCGTGAGTAAATGGGGGTATCCTACATGAAAAAGAACCAACACGTTACTCGGCACCCCTCTGGTGGTTGGCAAGTAAAAGGAGCAGGCAACAGTAAAGCTACTGTACGAACCTCAACTCAAAAAGAGGCTATTAAAATTGCTCGAGAAATTGCCAAAAATCAGCAGTCCGAATTAATTGTTCATAATCGCTCTGGACAAATCCGTGCGAAAGACTCATTTGGTAATGATCCGTATCCGCCTAAAGGTTAAAGGTTAGGGGCAAGTGCTAACACACTTGCCCCCTTTTATATCGCCTTGCCAATCACATCCCCCATCGTATCCGCCGCCTCCCGCATCATCTCCGGCGTAGCGTGGGTATAGGTGCTCAGGGTGAAGCCCGCCGAGTAGTGCCCCAGGGTACTGGACAGGGTCTTCACGTCCACGCCGTTCTTCAGGGACAACGTTGCAAATGTATGTCTGAGGTCGTGGAACCGAATATGCTCTGCTCCGATGGCTTTAAGAATCTTATCGTGAGTGTGCCGGAAAGAATCGGGATCAAACATCCCTCCTGTCTTGGGTGACGGGAACATATACGGATTTCCTGGATGCTTCTTGTGTTCCTCCACCAGTAGGTCCACTGCCTGCTGGGAGATGGGCAGGACGCGGACGGAGTTTTGCGTCTTGGGCTGGCTCACCACCAATTCTCCCTTGGTGCGAGTCACCTGCTTCGTGATGGAGATGGTTCGCTTCTCCACGTCCAGGTCCGTCCAGAGAAGGGCGAGAAGCTCTCCCCGCCGCAGGCCCGTGGTCAGTTCCAGGTAAAACGCCGCCAGCAGGCCGCGCTTGTCCGCTTCCATCAGGTAGGGTTGAATCTTCTCTTCCGGCAGGACCTTCATCTCCCGTTTTTCCATCGGCATCCAGCCAATCACAAGCTATAACTATGGCGCCGGAAATATCGGACGGGTGAAAAAGCTCTTTCAGAAAATGCTGATTTCCGAGTTTTGTATTGGTGCGGTCGCCCTGATCGCATTTGAAGTCTTCCACGCACAGATCGTCAGTATCTTTGGGAGCGGCGACGCTTTATATATGGAGTTTGCCACGCTGACCATGCGGATCTATTTGAGTGGGATCGTGTTTACCTGCGTCCAAAAGGGCTGCGGTTCATTTATGCAGTCTGTGGGAAAACCGCTTTTCTCCGCGACCGTGTCGCTGGTTCGGGAGGTTGTCCATATCGTGCTGATCCTGGTGCTGCCTGTGCGATTTGGCGTCATGGGGATTTTGTATTCTGCTCCGATCTGTGACGTTGTGGCGATTTTAGTGACTGGGCTGCTGACATTCCGTCTGATCCGGCATTTAAGCATGAGAGAGGCGGAAAATACGCTTGCTGAATCGCAACGTGGAAAAACTATGCCGGCTGCTTGCTGGCATACAGCAAATATAAAACTTGTACGAAGGAGCTGAGATTTTATGATGTTACCCAACTATAAAGACCAGATGGATAAAATGCCGCTTGAGAAGCAGCCCTGCATTCGGATCGATCCGCTTTTTGGCGCGTTTATGTCAGGCGATAGCGATCCGGCGGCACGCTCCATCGGCTATCTGAAAGAGTAATGCCGACATAGCGGAGGTAAAGATATCATAGAACGGAGACAAAAGCCTCCGTTTTTGCTTTATAAACGATAGATTGTAGACTTCCTGCTCCCTTTCTCCATATTCTCTCTATACCCTCTGGTACATTCGCCTCGCCATCTGCATGTAGTGGCGATATAAACCGCCAAAGCGATAAAGATAACCCTCTTTCCATGGTTTAGCTTTCCCGCAGAAATGCAGGATCGCAGTATTCTCCATAACCCAGTCGAGATTTTGGACACCGGAGCTGCGCAGAAGATAGTTGTTGTAATTGCGGGCATCATAGTTCCAGATTGCGTCATCTACGGCGAGAATATGCTTGCCATACAAGGCGTTTAAAACATCCTGATCTGGAAACAGCAGTTCATTTTCGTGTTCGGCTACATATCGGAACAGATCATCTATGACGATTTCTTTTCTTCCGGACTCCAGATCCATGAGCAAAACCCCGGAATTATAGTAGTCGTGATCCGTCTTCAGCCGGATGCGGTTCACGCTGTTTGCCAGCTCTGTCTTCCCGGTATGGGCGGCAGCGGCAAAGAGCTGCCCGCAGAGGTCAAGTTCCCAAAGGGGCCGCAGCGGATTGATGACCAGAATATCGGGATCCAAATAGAGGACCCGCCGGATATGCTCCGGCAGCAGCTGAGGCGCGAGCAGCCGGTAATACATCTCCTTTGGATACCGGCTGCTGGCCGGCGCGTCACGAAATAAAGCGTCGTCCACGCAGATGGGGAAAAAGGCAATGTCAAAATCGGAACAGTACCGCTCAATTTGGGCGCAGCAGTCATCCGGGAGATGGTTGTGCAGCAAATAGAGTTCAAACCGTTCTCCCGGATTATTCAGTCGGACAGAGGTAAGCAGCACACACAGCTGCGGGACATAGCCCTGATCCAAAGCCGCCAGCAGACGGATAGGGTCCTGTACGGAAGATTTTGCGTTTTGTCTGTGCTCCATGCGTTATAAAACGGCTCCTTGTTAAAAGATTTGAAAATTTGGGAACTGGACGAGGTATGAGAATTATGGTAAGATACGAAAAAAGAGAAATGGAGAACAATCATGCCGGTTGATGTAAAGCGTTTGATTGCGGAGTCTTTGCTGGAGATGCTCAAGAAAAAAAGGTTGGAAAAAATCACCATCAAGGAATTGGTAGATGCATGTGGAATCAGCCGGCAGACTTTTTACTACCATTTCAAGGACGTTTTGGAAGTCGTTGAGTGGTGGTCTCAGGAGGTCAATAAGCGCCTTGTCTCTGCCAGCCTAAAAGCTGAGAACGCGCGAGGAGCATTGTCAATTTTTTTGGACTTTGTGATCCAATACCATGAAGTGATTCAAAGCCTGTTAGACAGCCGTTGGCGCTCTCAGATGGAGGAATTAATGGTAAACACGGTTTCCACGTATTTGAGGGATATGCTGCGGCATACCCATCCCAATACCTCAATTTCCACTGCGGATCTGGAGGCATATCTTCGCTTTTACAGCTATGGAATCGCCGGCATGGTTTTGGAATACGGGTCAAAGGGCGCTGCAAATAAGGATATCTTGGTGGAACAGATGCATGCCCTCCTTTTCCATGGGAGCATGGGTCAGCGTATAGCCTCCGGGGCATGATCCGAGCGCCTGAACAGGCAGTCGATGATCTTCGGATAATCTTCTCTGAATACAAACAAGAGCATAGCCGTCAAAATGAAGACAGTTACACCGCTCCAAATGGTTGCTTACCAATTTGATTTAGGTATCTGGCACCTCGATGATGGGCGGGAAACACATGCAATCAATTTTCTGTGCCGGATTCCATCCAGAGTTTGTCCGCAACTGGCTGCCAGCTCAGCGCGTAGGGGATTGTGTGGTCGCAAAGCGTGTCCACATCCTCTGGAATCTCATAGTCGGTGGATACCGCGCCGGGTTCCTTTACCATGGCGCGCAGACATTCTGGATTTTCCAGCATGGGACAGGGACGCAGCATCTTTCATCGAACCAGTTTGTGCCATCATGCACCCCTCCATATTTTTCATGCCGCATGAACTTACGGCTTTACCTTAACAGCCTTTTGATACCTTGAACACTTATAATTTTTGATGAATGTATAAACAGATTCCCGGAAATGTAAAAATCCTTTACATTTCCGGGAATCTGTTTATACAAACGCCAAGAAATGAAAGTAGCGGTAGGCATGAAACGATGCTATAAAAAAGGTAGAACAATCAATAAAACAGGAAGGATAACGCCTATGGAATTGCATCATGGAATTTTTGCGATCAAACTTTATGAATTGGAACAGCAGTTTGGACGGCTGCAAGCCCGTATACAAGTCTGCCAAAAGATGAATCTCCGGCAAATTCAAGCGGAGCTGGAAAGCATGATCACTGAGAGCGAAGAAAATGAAGCATTGCTGAAAACACGGCTGTCTGCAAGCCGTCTGCCGGCTATGGAGGCATTGTCCGAGGCCCAACTGGAGTATTGTCAAAAAGCGGATGAAATTTTACAGAAACAGCTTGTTCCAGAGCTGCGCGCCGAAGATCAGAGGGCCATAGAGGGAAAAGCAGAGGCGGCAGCACTATTTGCGGAGTATGCGATTGATCTCTCGATCCAGGCGATGCGATACGCAATGATCGCCGCATTTTCGGCCATTGAGATACAACTGCAGGCCGAAGCGGAGACGACATAATACATCAATAGAAATATTTCTACATGAATATGTTTTATGGCGGCTTTGGAACGAACTGGAACCGTGCAAAGCAGGATCACACCGGGGCGCCCCTGGGTGGGACAGCAGATCAAAGATATTCCCCTGGAACAGTCGGAATTGGCCGTATTAATCCGACACGCAGACGGCAATACAGACAGTCCCCATGGACGTACCGCACTCAGGAATGGGGACACGCTGGTGGTCCGCCGCATACCAATACAGACTTAAGCGTGGCTTTCTTATATGAAAAACGATTTTGAGGGAGAGCAATTATGGAGCATCAAATTATCCCGGTTATTGGGCTTCCACGGGCACTGCTGTACCACCGGTATGGAGTGCTGTGGCGGACATTTTTTTCAGAGCTTGGGATCCAAACTGTCTTGAGTCCCCAAACTAACCGGGAAATCATGGAAAACGGCGCTTCCTTAATCACCGATGAGAGCTGCCTGTCAGCCAAGGTGTTCTTCGGGCATGTGCAGGCATTGCTGGGCGCCTGCGATTATATTCTGGTCCCACGGATCAGCAATTATGGCCGACTCCGCAATTTCTGTGTTCGCTTTGAAGCGCTGTATGACATGACAAGGAATGTGTTTCGCCATACAGGCCAGAAATTTTTGTCCTATGACCTGAATGCTCTGTCCGGGTGGGAAGAAGATTCTGCGTTTATGAATATGGGACAGACATTGGGCTGTTCGGCCAAACAGGTCAAAAAAGCCTATAAGGCGGCAAAAAAGGAAGAACAGCACACATGGAAATTACGGGTCCAGGCGCAGGAACAAGTATACAAATCAGATGGCATCAAGATCCTGATTGCCGCACACAGCTATTTGATCGAGGATGTCTATTTGGGCGGAAGTCTGGTCAATATCCTAAAAAGCCTGAATACTGTCCCTGTACGGGCTGATCTGGTAGATCGGGATGCTGCCAGAAACCGCTGCTTGGAACTTTTACCCACCTGCAAATGGGAAGTAAATCAGGAGCTCGTAGGAGGGATCCTACAGCACAGAGATCAAGTGGATGGAATCATCCTGCTCAGCGCCTTCCCTTGCGGTCCGGATGCCATGGTCAACGAGATGCTCCTCAGAACCTGTAAGGGTATTCCTATGCTCAATCTGGTGCTGGACAGCCAGGTAGGGACAGCGGGCATGGAAACCAGACTGGAGAGTTTTGTGGACATTATTCGTTTCAAGGAGGGGAAACTCTAAATGGAAACAAAAAAGAAAATCGCGTTTCCCCGATATGCCGAATACAACTGCGCCATCAAATATCTCGTGGAAAATGGGTTAAATGCAGAGTATATCCTTCAGCCAGCGCTGACCCGGCATACTGAGGAAATTGGCGCGAAATACAGTCCGGATTTTGTATGCACCCCGTTCAAAACCATCCTTGGTAGTTTGATCGAAGCTCTGGAAGCAGGGGCGGATACTCTGGTGATGACCCACGGCCTTTGCCGCCTTGGATATTATGGAGAATTGCTGGAGCAGATCTTGCGGGATTTAGGCTATTCGTTTGAATTTCTCAACCTCTCTCGGTATAGCACCGGCAAAAAGAAAGATTGGCTCAAGGCTGTGAAGCAAGCTGATCCCAGGGCCAATCCGGCAAAGCTGGGAGTTGCGGCAATAGAAGCGGTCAAAATGGTGGAACGCTTGGATGAGGTCACGGCAGAATATTACCAAAACTGCGGTTTCTCAGCAGATCCGGTTGCATACAGGTCGGCCTACCGCAGATTCATAAATGCCATGTATTGTGCGGGGTCCAAGGCAGACATTGATTCCGGATATTTTCAAGTTCAACGCGACTTTCAGGAAGTGCCCCTGGACAAGCCATCCCATCCCCTGCGCGTGGGGATCGTGGGAGAATTTTATACTGCCATGGACACCTTTTCCAATCTGGAAACGGAACAGAAGCTGGCGGGCATGGGGGTGGAGGTCCACCGCTGGATGACGGTCACAAACCGCTTTCTACACTATAGCGGGGAGAAAAATTTGAATGTGCGGATTCGAGACCTATGCACATATGAGATGGGACCAACCTCTACCGCCAATATCTGGTGCGCCAGGGATTATGCTGAGCGGAACTTTGATGGGCTGATTCATATCAAATCCGCTAACTGCACACCGGAGATTGACATCATGCCAGTGCTGCAAAATATCAGTGCCGACTATAAGCTGCCCACTCTGTATCTCACCTTTGACTCCCAGACCAGCGATGTGGGGCTGATGACACGGCTGGAGGCGTTTTATGACATGATTAGCCAGAAGAGGAGGAATGTGCTTTGAATCAGGCATATCTTGGCATCGATGTAGGTTCTATATCCACAAAGGGCGTTATCATCGACAACCAGAATCATATTCTGAGCAGCGCCTATATCTGGACGGAGGGCGATCCTATTGGAGCCGTCAAACGTCTGGTTGCTTTGTTGGAGCAACAATTTGACCGAGAAGCCTATCGCATCGTTGCAACCGGCACAACAGGCAGCGCCCGGAAGTTGGTGGGGGCTGTCGTTGGGGCCACAATCGTAAAAAATGAGATCACAGCCCACGCAGTAGGTACGATTACCTTTTATCCCGATGTTCGCACGATTCTGGAAATTGGTGGGCAAGACTCTAAAATTATTTTGGTAGAAAATGGCGTAGCGGTGGATTACGCAATGAACACCCTGTGCGCGGCGGGGACTGGGGCTTTTCTTTCCAGTCAAGCCAAGCGTCTTGGAATCGAGGTGGAGGACATCGGAGACTATGCTCTGCGCGCCACCCACCCCACCCAGATTGCAGCTCGGTGTACGGTGTTTGCGGAGTCCGATCTGGTTCACAAAATCCAAATGGGGCATCCCAGAGAGGACATCATTGCAGGCGTGTGCAATGCAGTGGTGGCCAACTACTTAAACAATGTGGGCAAAGGAAAAAGTATTACATCTCCCGTGGTGTTTCAGGGTGGCGTCAGCAAAAATATCGGCGTCGTGGCTGCTTTTGAGCGGGCCCTAGGCTGTCATGTGACCGTAGACACCAACGGACACCTGATGGGGGCTATGGGCGCGGCAATCCTTGCCCGGCGAAGCGATAAGCGGGGGGAGTTTGATTTTGCCATAGAAGATATGGAGTTCCATACCTGTGAGGTCAATTGTGGGCATTGCCCCAATCATTGTGAAATCATTTGCGTCTATCAGGGCAACCGACTCATTGACGCATGGGGGAACCGATGTGAGCGGGGCGCTGTCACTGGTTAGGCGCAAAACCACAGGGCGCATATTGGAGTGCGCCCTGTGGCCAAAAAGCAATGTGGGAAAGGGTTGATAATTATGGTAAGATACGAATGTATTGCCGTATATGACATGCGGACAGCTCCTTGCTATCAAATTTTACGGAAATGCAAGAGAGATAACCATGGGAAGGATAGCGTATCAGATTCCATTTGAACTTAAAACTTTCAACTTCCGTGATATGTGTGAACAGTTTTGCAGTTTTGTCAAGGAGGTTGACAGATGGGCTCAATCTGTCTATACAAATGCAAAACATTGAAAGTGGCGCACTTTCTATCAATCTGATATTCTTAGAGAGTAGAATGAAAAAACTTTTTTGAAGGAGCGATTGCCATGAATGAAATCAAGCCCCCTAAAAAGCCCTTAATATACTATTATGTGATCGCCATGCTCTTTTTGCTTCTGTTCAACATGCTGGCGATGCCGTGGCTCATGGAACACCGCATCCAACAGGTGGATTACAACACTTTTGTTTCTATGGTGGAAAACAACCAAGTAAGCCGGGCTGAGATCCAGGAGCAGGACAACCGTATCCTGTTTGTAGACAAAGAGGAAAAAACGGTCTATAAAACCGCTATGGTGCCGGACGCGCAGCTGACCCAGCGCCTGCTGGATGCCGGGGTATCCACCAGCGGGGAGGAAATTGAACAGGCATCTTTTCTGGTACAGCTGATGGGGTGGATCATCCCCCTGGTCATCTTCATCGCCATTGGACAGCTCATGTCCAGAAAGATGATGCAGAAAATGGGCGGCGACAACTCCATGATGTTCAACATGGGCAAGTCCAACGCCAAGGTGTACGTCAAGTCCGCCGAGGGCATCAAGTTTGACGATGTCGCGGGCGAGGATGAGGCCA
>ERZ779861.4554-NODE-4554-length-10296-cov-2.345767_pt1 | contig 10296 bp, 11 predicted proteins | sample MGYA00511558_ERZ779861 | MGnify/ENA primary metagenome ERZ779861 (study PRJEB29588, sample SAMEA2163432) | human gut metagenome | biome: human gut; feature: human-associated habitat; material: faeces | place: Denmark | collected 2008/2010 ... | reverse complement strand
ACCGGCAGGCGGAAATGTAAAACTTATTAAGACTCTGAACTTCTTAAGAAATTACGAAGGAATCGAAGAGAAGAACCGTGAAGTGATTGCTAAGGTTGTAGCAAGCCAGCCAGTATTAAAAGATAACGTTCGTGCAAAAGAAGTAATTCCAGAATTTGCTGAAAATAATGGAAAAGTAATTCTTCATGCAGGTCCTCCGGTAGATTACAAGAATATGCCAGACCCGATGCAGGGATCTTGCGTAGGTGCTGTAATGTTCGAGGAGTGGGCAGAGACAGAAGAAGAAGCTAGAAAAATGCTTGAGAATGGCGAGATCAAATTCATCCCTTGCCACCACTGCAACGCAGTAGGACCTATGGGTGGAATCACATCTCCTAACATGGCAGTATTTGTAGTTGAGAACGAGACAGGAGCTAACAGAGCTTACTGTACAATGAACGAGGGTATTGGTAAAGTTCTTCGTTTCGGAGCTTATGATGAGGAAGTTGTTAACAGACTTCGTTGGATGAGAGATGTTCTTGGTCCAACACTTGGAAAAGCTCTTCGTTCTATGGAGAATGGACTTGCAATTAACCCACTGATCGCAAAAGCAATCGCAATGGGTGACGAGTTCCACCAGAGAAATATTGCAGCTTCTCTTGTATTCTTAAAAGAGATGGCTCCGCTTATTACAGAGATGAAAGACATCAGCGAGAAAGACCGCTATGATGTTATCAAGTTCCTTGCTGATACAGATCAGTTCTTCCTGAACATTATGATGGCTACAGGTAAGGCTGTTATGGATGATGCACGTAAAGGAACAGACGGAACAATCGTTACAGCAATGTGCCGTAACGGATATGAGTTCGGTATCCGTATTGCTGGTATGGGTGACGAGTGGTTCACAGGTCCGGTTAATACACCACAGGGACTGTACTTTACAGGATATGATGCAGATGATGCTTGCCCGGATATGGGAGACAGTGCTATTACAGAGACATTTGGTGTCGGTGGTATGGCAATGATCGCAGCACCGGCTGTAACAAGATTCGTAGGTGCTGGCGGATACGAGGATGCTCTTCGTACAAGTAACGAGATGATGGAAATCGTTACAGACAGAAACCCGAACTTCACAGTTCCTACATGGAATTTCCAGGGAATTTGTCTTGGAATCGATGCAAGACTTGTAGTCGAGAAAGGTATCACACCAGTAATCAACACAGGTATTGCTAACAAAGTAGCAGGAAAAGGACAGATTGGAGCAGGTACAGTTCACCCGCCAATCGAATGTTTCGAAAAAGCTATCGTAGCATACGCTAAGAAGCTTGGATTCGAGGCATAAGTCCGGAAGATAGGAGGCAGCCATGGAAAAGAAAAAAGTTGTCATTGCTCTTGGCGGAAATGCGCTTGGTAAAGATGTAGAAGAGCAGAAAGAGGCAGTGGCTAAGACTGCGAAAGTAATTGTTGACCTTGCACAGCAGGGATTAGATATCATCGTAACACACGGAAATGGTCCACAGGTCGGAATGATCCAGAATGCTATGGACAACCTGGTTGTTATGCATGAGAATTATAAACAGGTTCCGCTTCCGACAAGCGTGGCAATGAGCCAGGGATATATCGGAATCGATCTTCAGAATGCAATTAAGTACGAGCTTTACAGCCGTAACATTGATGGAAAAGTATCTACAATCCTTTCACAAGTAGAAGTAGATAAGAATGATCCGGCATTCGAAAATCCGACAAAACCAATCGGAAGATTCCTTACTAAGGAAGAGGCAGAAGAAAATGAAGCAAATGGCGTGCGTTGTATGGAAGATGCAGGAAGAGGCTACCGTGTAGTAGTAGCTTCTCCGATGCCACAGAGAATCCGTGAGCTTGAGACGATTAAGACACTGGTAAATGCAGGACACATCGTGATCACATGCGGTGGCGGTGGAATTCCGGTAATCAGTGAGAACGGAAAACTGGTCGGAGTCAACGCAGTTATTGACAAAGATAATGCGAGCAGCCTTCTGGCAGCTCAGCTTGGAGCAGATTATCTGGTTATCTTGACAGCCGTAGAAAAAGTTGCGATCAACTTTGGCAAAGAGAATCAGGAATGGCTCTCAGATCTGACTGTAGAACAGGCAAAAGAGTATATTGCCGAGGAACAGTTTGCAAAAGGTTCTATGCTTCCGAAGATTGAAGCAGCAATTCGTTTTGCTGAGTCAGGAGAAGGAAGAAGAACATTGATTACACTTCTTGACAAAGCGGCAGAAGGAATTGCCGGAAAGACAGGAACTGTGATCCATCAATAATAGTTATATCAGATGTGGGAGTTATCCCACATCTGTAAGTAATGAGAAGAAAATAGGAGATGGAACAAGATGAATATACCAGTAAATCTATTTATGTGGATTATGGCGTTCCTTCCAATTGCGGCACTTCTGATCTTAATGATCAAGTGTGGCTGGGGAGCGACCGAGGCGGCACCGGTAGGATTACTGATAACGGTAGTTACTGGAGTTGCTTTTTATAAAGCAGACATTACGCTTCTTGCTTCCGAAAGTGCGAAAGGTGTGTGGAATGCACTGATCATATTGATCATTGTATGGACTGCAATTCTGATGTATCAGGTTGGAGATGAGGCAAAAGCATTTTTGGTAATCCGTAATGGTATGCGTAAACTTTTGCCAAACGAATTGCTTCTTGTACTTGCAATGGGCTGGATTTTTGAGAGTTTCCTTCAGGGAATCACAGGATTCGGCGTACCTGTTGCAGTAGGAGCACCTCTTTTGATCGGTATTGGTGTGAAACCGCTGTGGGCAGTTATTATCCCTCTTATCGGTCAGGCGTGGGGAAATACATTCGGTACACTTGGAGCTGCGTGGGATTCTCTGGCTATGTCAGCCGGACTTGCTGTAGGAAGCAGTGAGTATCTTACAACAGCTATGTGGACAGCATTTTTCTTATTTATCTGGACAGCAATCGGTGGTTTTGCCACATGTTGGTTCTACGGTAAAGGAAAAGCACTGAAAAAAGGATTTGTAGCCGTAGCAATTATGGCAGTCATTCAGGGAGGCGGAGAACTTCTGCTGACACAAGTAAGCACAACACTGGCTTGTTTCATCCCGGCAGTTATTTCATTGGTAGTCATTCTTCTTCTTGGAAGAACAAAAATGTATAAAGATGAGTGGTGCATTGAGGATAGCCCGATCATGAATCGTGATTTTGCTGCAGCCGATGGAGAAGAAGAAATTCCGGATATGACACTTGTTCAGGCATTTGTACCATATTTTGCGTTATCTATTATCACACTGGTGGTATTACTTGTAAAACCACTGAACACAGTGCTTGGACAGTTTAAATTTGGATTTGCTTTTCCGGAGACATCTACGGGTTATGGTTATGTAAATAAAGCAGTAGATTGCTTTTCACCATTAGCTCCATTTACTCATGCAAGTATGTTCTTGTTTGTATCAGCGATCATTGGTCTTGTTTATTACAAAAAGCATGGCTGGATCGGTGAAGGTGGTACGAAGAGAGTGTTTGTGAAATCTGTTTCCATGACAATGCCGTCTGGTATTGCAGTTATCGGACTTGTAATTATGTCCAAGATCATGGACGGAACAGGACAGACAGTTGTACTTGCAAATGGAATTGCAAATGTACTCGGAAAAGTTTACATTATCTTTGCACCATTTGTAGGACTTCTTGGAACATTTATGACAGGAAGTAACATGAGTTCCAATATTTTATTTGGAAGTTTCCAGATGACAACCGCAAAACTTCTTGGGGCTAATACTGCTGCAATCCTTGGAGCGCAGTCAGCCGGTGGTGCAATCGGAGCTGCAATCAGCCCGAGCAAGATTATTCTTGGTACGACAACAGCAAGTATCCTTGGAAGCGAAGGCGAAGTTATGAAAAAGCTTATGGCGATTACAATACCGTCTACGATTTTGATTGGAGCAGTATTGTTTGTTATGACAGCTTTATAAGAAAGTCTTGAATCTGGAAAAAGGAGTGCTGACAATGGAGAAGAATAGCTTTTTTAAAACTAAAGAAGGTGGACTGACATTAGCATTTATCGTAATTATGATTGCGTTTGCTATTATGCTTTTCGGTTTATATACCGGAACAACCGCTGCCTGTGCAGTTGGATTTGTGATCATGATGGCAGCTATGTTCTATTCACCGGTGAAAGTGTTTATCTTAACACCAAAACATAAGTAATTATTGTAACCAGAAAGGAAAAAAAGACTATGGGAACAGTAGCAATTGAAGAAGTAACAGGAAGAATTGCTGAAAATTTAGAGTGTTTAAAACGTTTTACAGCAACACCAGGAGATGGATGTACAAGACTTCCATTTACAAAAGAGGCTAGAGATGCCGTAAATTACCTGAGAGAGGTTATGACAGAGGCTGGTCTTGAAGTACATGAGGACGAGGCCGGAAATGTAATCGGTATCTTAAAAGGAGAGAATCCGGACCTTCCATGTGTTATGATGGGATCACACTATGATTCAGTAGTAAACGGTGGAGACTTTGACGGAATCGCCGGAGTCGTATGCGCGATCGAAGCTGCAAGACAGTTAAAAGATGAAGGATTTACACCAAAGAGAAACTTTGCAATCGTTGGTTTCTGCGATGAAGAGGGTATGCGTTTCGGAACAGGATATTTTGGATCCGGAGCTATGCTTGGACACAGAGATGTTGAATATTGCAAACATTACAAAGATACAGACGGAATTTCTATCTATGATGCCATGAAGGGATATGGACTTGATCCAGAGAAGATTGAAGATGCAAAATGGCCGGAAGGTTCTATCGGAAAATTCCTTGAGCTTCATATTGAGCAGGGACCGGTTCTGGATGCAAAGAATATTGAGATTGGTCTTGTAGATTGTATCGTTGGAATCCAGAGATATATGGTAACAGTAAACGGAAGAGCTGACCATGCCGGAACAACTCCAATGGATATGCGTCTTGATGCTGTTGATGCAGCAACAAAGGTTATTTCTAAAATCCCAGATTGGGCAAGAGAGAAAGCTGACGGAACAGTTGCAACAATCGGATACATTAACACGATACCTGGTGGAATGAATATTGTAGCTGAAAAATGTGAATTTACAGTTGACATTCGTTCTAAGAGCAACGACAATATTAATGATATCGCAAACAGAATTCGTGCAGCATTAGACCGTGAAGTGAAGGCTATGGGTGGATCCTATGACATCGATACAAAGCTTGTGATCGAGCCGGTTATGCTGGATGAAGGTATGCTTGACATCATGGAAGAAGACTGCAAAGCAAGAGGATATTCTTATATGAGACTTCCTAGTGGAGCAGGACATGATGCACTTGAGATCGGTCAGGTGCTTCCGACAGTTATGATTTTCGTTCCAAGTAAAGATGGAAGAAGTCACTGCCCGGTAGAGTTTACAAAGTATAGTGAATTTGCAAAAGCTTCTGTTGTTATGACAGGTCTTGCTAAAAAGCTTCTTGCTGAGTAATCCGAAAAAATAATTATTTATGAATGGTGATTCGAAAGGCCGGAGGAAGAGATATCCTGCGGCCTTTCGAGAAAGAAACGGGGAAAAAGATATGGGCGAATTAAATCCGATGTACAAAAGAGAAAACTTACGATTGTTAAGAAGAGCTTTAAGGCTGACTCAAAAAGAATTCATTGACAGATTCCTGTCGGATGAAGAAGGAAAGCCAACTATGAGCATCGCGACATTGTCTAACCTGGAGGCAAAAGACGGTCCCAGAATGAATGATGTCATTATCAGTGTCTCAGAACAGCTTGGAATTGATTCTATGCATTTTTCTATGCCATCAGAAGAATTTGCCGAGAAGATACATATTCTGTTACCGGATGATGTAAGCCCGGAAGCGCTTGGAAAGCTTCAGTCTAAAAAAGGCAGCATTAATCAACTTTTGAATCGCCTGACTATGTATTTTGCAGAGCAGATGTTTGATAAGAGTCTGAAAAAAGGGGATAAGATAGAGTCGGATCGTGTACTTGCGACAAAACTTGGAGTTGGACGTTCAGCCGTACGTGAGGCATTGAAAGTTCTGGATGTGCTTGGCATGATTGATATCCGGCCGGGGCAGGGAACTTATATTAGTGGAAATGAAGCAAATTTTTTCGTCATTCCACTTTCCTGGTCTTTATTTATGAATGGCAATCAGACAGAGTCTATTTTGGAAGTGAGAGATCTTCTGGAAGTGAAAGCCGCTTATCTGGCAGCTGACTGCGTAGATGATCGCGCTCTGAATCGTCTGTATGATGTATCACATAAAATCCATCAGGCATATGTAGAGCAGAATTATAAGAAGTTTCTGGATGCAGATTTGGAGTTCCACAGCAGTATTGCAGAGTGTTCCGGGAATACTGTAATTTACAGTATGCTTCAGACAATCAGTAATCTGATGCGTCATGTCAGTGAGACGGGAATGATTGACGGACGGCAGCTTCAGGAAATTTATGAAGAGCATCAGAAAATTTATGGTCTTATTCTTGCAAAAGACGGAGAGGGTGCTGCAGAAGCTATGGAAGAGCACATGAAGAGATCAAAAGTCCGTTATAATTATAGATAAGATTACATAAAACTGTTTACATAGTCATTAACACATTGAAAAAGAAATAAAAAAGTTTCGAATATAATATCGAAAAGGGACTCCCCTGCAAATTTACAGAATGATGAAGTGATATTTGATTTGTACCGTACCTCACAGTATTGCCTCGAATTTCCTGTAAATTTGCAGAGGAGTTCTTGTAATTTGGAAAAGAATAAGATATAATATTGCGGATTGTGTTACTAAGAATAGAACATAATAAGTAACTAGATAATAAGGCATAGAATTAGAGGTGATAATATGGAAATGATAATAGATGTACTTGCAGATGCGTTGGCAGATTGTTTAAAGATGCTTCCATTTCTTTTTGTAGCATTTTTATTAATTGAAGGATTGGAGCATTATTCGACAAAATTGACAAGAAAGGCACTGGAAGATGTAGATAAAGCAGGTCCGGTTGTGGGGGCACTCGTGGGCTGTGTACCGCAATGCGGATTTTCAGTCATGGCTTCTAACCTCTACGCAGGAGGGATTATATCGGTAGGAACATTGCTTTCTGTATTTCTTGCAACATCAGATGAAGCAGTATTGATCGGATCAGGGAAAGACAGTTCTGACACTCCTTGCGGTAAAAGTTGTGATTGCGGTCGTAGCAGGATACATCATTGATCTTTTCCTGCAGAAACAAATTGCAACTCCAAAAGAGTGTGGAAATCTCTGTGATCACTGTGGATGTCATGATCACCACGCCGGACTTTTAAAACCAGCACTTCGCCATACAATTAAGATATTTCTCTATCTTTTTGTATTTACAGCAATTTTGAATTTTATTATAGAAGTAATTGGGATTCAGACATTATCCGAATATCTTCTGGCAGATAGTATTTTCCAGCCAGTGATTGCAGCATTTATTGGATTGATACCTAACTGTGCGGCTTCTGTTGTAATCACGCAGCTTTATATCAGCGGTGCAATTTCATTCGCATCTGCCATTTCCGGTCTCTGTACCGGAGCAGGAATTGGATTGGTTGTACTTTTTAAGGTCAATCGGGATAAACGTGAGAACATAAAGATTGTACTCACTTTATATGTACTTTCAGTGATTGCAGGAATGGTTTTACAGATCTTCGGATTTTAAGTTGTCAAATTGTGAAAAATGCTGTCGATAAGCGACACGAATTGACAAAAGGTTAACATATTCGAAATTGATTTTCTATTTTGATGTGCTATAATAAATATGTTCACACTTGAGATATACCTTTTTGTGAGGAGGATTTATTATGGTAACAAAAAAAGGAATACCTGTAAAAAAGACAAAAGATGTAAAAATAGCTGCAAATGTTATGGCTGATTCGATAAAGACAGAAGAGAAAGCAAAGGCCGAAGTTAAGACCGAGATAAAGCCACAGACAAAAGAGAAAGTAGAAGCTAAAGTTGAGAAGGCTGCTGCAGATACAGTAGATAAGATTACGAAAAAAGCAGCGAAAGGTGCAGATGCGGCAAAGACTGTAGCAAAAGCTGTAACAAAGACTGCGACAAAGACTGTAAAGAAAGCTGCTAAGAAAGACATTAAAATAAAAGCATTTGTTGAGTATTATGGTAAGCAGGTAGAAGAGAAAGACATCATTGCCCGTGTGAAAAAAGCATGGACGAGATCTGGTAAAAAAGTCGGAGACATTAAAGAGATGGATCTTTACATAAAACCGGAAGAGAATGCGGTCTACTATGTGATCAACGGAACAGAAACAGGAGCTGTAGAATTCGAGTAGGAAGATAAAAAGAAACAGATAGTAAAAGCTGGCTTTTACTATCTGTTTTCTTTTGTTATCAGTCATAGCTATTATGATATCTTATGGTCGCTTGATATGTATCGTTATCATGGACTTAACAGAGAAGATGCCGTCTTCTTTAATATGAGCGATCTGATCTGTGAACTGGCAAGAACAGAGGACTGCCTGATCATGGGACGATGTGCAGATGTTATTCTGCGCAATAATTATATTCCACATATCAGTCTGTTCATCAGCGCACCATTTGAAGTGAGATTGCAGTATATGATGAACGTGCGTGAGATGGATCAAAAGACAGCGGTGAAGTTTTTGAAAAAAATGGATCGCCAGCATAAAAAATATTACGAATTTTATACAAGTGAAAAATGGGGAACTCCTGAGAATTATGACCTGTGCATTAACAGTGCCAACTACGGAATCAAAGAGACGATAGAAATCATTGAACGTCTGATCATCAACAGGAAGAAAGCATAAGGGGTACAAGAAAGAGACTTTACGTGTGTTTCAGATACTGATATAATAAAGACGAATGAGACGGGAGAAAATAATTAACACGTAAAGGAGATAATAGAATGAATGAGACAACATTGGTGAAAGGCATAAGTGCGATAGGCTCCATGGATGGACCGACTTCAGTGTTCCTTGCCGGAAAGCTAAGCGTGGGAGTGTTTGCGGCTGTGATAGCAATCGGTATTTTAATTGGATTTTTCGGCTTGAAGCTGGTGAAAGTGGTTGCGGCATTCCTGGGATTTCTGATTGGAGCAGGGGTGGGAGCTGGAATCTGTGCATTAGCGGGAATTGAAGGTATTGCATCCGTAGCGGTTATATTAGTCTGCGCGATATTGCTGGCAGTAGTATCTTTTCTTGTATACAGGCTGGGTGTATTTGTGATGATATTCATCTGCTCTATGGGAGTGCTGGCAGCAGTGATACCGGCACAAAGTTCAGTCATTACTATTGTGGAACTGGCAGTGGCACTTGTGCTTGCGATTCTTGCTGCAATATTTGCAGAGCCGATGATCATTGTAATTACCGGTATAGCAGGTGGATTTCTTGCAGGTCCGGCGATTCTCGACCTTGCTGGAATTACAGATCCGTCATGGTTAAAATATGCAGCAGGTGCAGTTCTTGCATTTGTAGGACTTATGATTCAGTTCATGATGCAGTCAAGTAAGATTGGAAAGAAAGAGAGAATCAAATCTGAACATATCAAGGAACAGGTCTCTATGGAGAATGAAGTAGAGAAAGCCCGAATGATTCTGGATGAGGACGAAGCGAAGCCAGAAGAAGCAGAAGAGCCGGAAGGATATCTGGATGAGGAAGAGGCAGAAGAGCCGGAAGGATATCTGGATGAAGATGAGGATTTTTCAGATGATGAGTCAGAGGATATCGAGATCAGGGATTTGGATTTAGACGATATTCCATCTGACGAGGAGAGCGAGGAATAGGCTTATGAAACTGGACATGCATTGTCATGTAAAGGAAGGGTCCATTGACAGCAAGGTGAGCCTGGACGAGTACATTACACTTTTAAAAGAACGTGGATTTGACGGAATGCTGATTACAGATCATGATACGTATAAAGGATACCGACACTGGAAATACCAGATGAAGGGAAAAGTACATGATGATTTTGTAGTCTTAAAAGGAATTGAGTATGATACTTGTGACGGGGGACATATTTTATGCATTATGCCAGAAGGCGTGAAGATGAGACTTTTGGAACTCCGAGGTCTTCCGGTTGCAGTATTGATTGATTTTGTGCATAAGCACGGAGGAATTCTGGGGCCGGCACATCCATGCGGGGGCAAATATTTAAGCTTTACGAACACAAAGCGTTATTACAAATCACCAGAGTTATTTAAGCGGTTTGACTTTATTGAAGTATTTAATGCATGTGAATCAGCTAGTCAAAGTCTACAACAGTGAAATTCTGCACGCCCGCCCTTGCAAGAGATTCCAG
>ERZ779861.4549-NODE-4549-length-10311-cov-2.504095_pt1 | contig 10311 bp, 10 predicted proteins | sample MGYA00511558_ERZ779861 | MGnify/ENA primary metagenome ERZ779861 (study PRJEB29588, sample SAMEA2163432) | human gut metagenome | biome: human gut; feature: human-associated habitat; material: faeces | place: Denmark | collected 2008/2010 ... | reverse complement strand
GTTGTCTCTCTCTCTCTCTCTCTCTCTCTCTCTCTCTCTCTTCATTTCTTCGTCATCATCTTTTTCGCTTTCTTCATGCCCCACTGGATGCCCCCGTTGGGCATTGGAGGGCTTCGTGGGATCTTGAAAATATATTGCTGTTCCTAATATAGAGTAATTATATGATATTTTATAAAGGTTACGGTTCGGATCGCTGCGTTTTTTCGTCATGCGGGAGCCGAGGCCCTTGACATGATTATAACGGGACAGTACTGTCCAATCATCATATTTTGGCATTGAGTTCCATGATGTGGAACTTAAGGGGCCGAATCTTCCTTCCCTAAAGCCTTCCGCCCGGCGTCCCCGGCCCTTTCGGAGACGGGATCGCAAGCCCCCTTTATGGCGGGCACTGGGGCGTTCCAACGCATATTCATTTTTTGGAACATAATTCCAAAATAGGTTCATCCTGTGGCTGTTCATCACTTCAACCAGCAAGGAGAGCGAAATGAAACTTGGAAAGGCGTTCAGGAACATTGCCGTATTGGGAGCGTTGGCAGCACTTCTAGGGGGATTCCCGGCGCAGGCCGCCGAGTATCCCACGAAGGAAATCCGTATCATCCAGCCGTATCCTTCCGGCGGCTTCAACGATGTCGTCACCCGCAAGATGGCGGAAGTCATCGCACAGGATCAATTGCTTTCCAAAGATATTCTGGCTGTAGCCATCACCGGGGCCAATACCCGCAACGCGCTGCAGACCGTTCTGGACGCCGCGCCGGACGGCTACACCCTGCTCATGCACCATACCGCGCTCGTGGCGACCAAGGTTTCCGGACAGTTGCCCATCGGCTACACGGATTTTGAAATGCTCGGCGGCCTGTGTGCCGGGCCCATCGCCATCGACGTGATGAAGGACTCCCCGTGGAAGAACGTGCAGGAGATGATCGCCGACGTGAAGGCGCATCCCGGCAAGTATACGATGGCCCTGCCGGGCACGGGCGGCACGGCGCACATCGCCACGCTGCACTTCCTGAAGCTGGCCGGCATCCCGGTCAATGCCTTCCGGTATCTCCCCCTCAGCGGCGGGGCCGAAACCATGAAGGCTCTGCTCGGCAAGAAGGTCGACATCCGCTGCGCAACGGCCGCCGACTCCATGCGGGCCTGTCTCGGCGGCGACGTACGCGCGCTGGTCGTTTTGACCCACTTGAGCCTGCCCGCCTTCAAGGGCGTCCCCACGCTCAAGGACATGGGCCTTCCCGATTCCCTCCATATCCGTATGGGCCTGTTCGCCCCCAAGGGAACCCCGCAGGACGTGAAGGACAAGTGGACGGCCATCCTCAAGACCGTGACAGAGGATGAAGGTTTTAAGGCCTTCATGGACGAGCGCGGTTCCCCGGCCCAGTTCTCGACGCCCGCGGAATGGGCGAAGATCTACGAAAGCGACACGCGGCTTGTGACCGACATCCTCAATGCCCAGCAATAGCCGGGGCGTCCGGGGCGGACCCCGCCCCGGACCGTTTCCCGCCGTGCACAAGGAACCATACGGAGCTGCGCGTATGACTGAACAAACCGTTCCTCGGGGCACCGGTCTGGGGATTGCCGCCGAACTGGCCTTTTCCCTGATGCTGATAGCCTTCGGCTGTCTGTGCATCGATACGACCGTGCCTGAAGTCATCAATTTTATGGTGGTGGAATACCTCGATTCCGCCCTCTACTCGCAAATCGTCGGCGCCATGCTTGTCTGTTCGGGGCTGTATCAGGGGGTTATGGCCGTCAGGCGGCGCGCCGAGCCGCGTTTCGTCCCCTTGAGTATGCTGCTCGGGCTCGTCATGACGGCCATCTATATCTTGGGGTTCGCCTATGTGGGGTTCTACGTCTCCACGTTCGTGTTCCTGTTCGGCTATTCGCTGCTCATCGAGCCGCCGGACGAACGGAACGTCGTGAGCAAGGCCTTGTTCGCCTTTATCTCCGTAGCCGTCCTCTATGGCCTGTTTTCCGTATTCAAGATTTATCTCCCCACAACATGGCTGTTCTGACGCCGCGCGTCGACCCGCAACGTCGAAGGAGCCTTTATGACCGATCTCGTCAATGCGTTTATGGGAGTTTTCGATCCGGTTTCCTTCGCCCTCATCACCGGGGGCACCATCTTCGGCATCATCTTCGGGGCCATCCCCGGCCTGACGGCGACGCTCGCCGTCATCCTGCTCATCCCGCTGAGCTACGGCCTCGAACCCACGCAGGGCATTAGTATGCTCGTCGGCGTGTACATCGGCGGCATTTCCGGCGGGGTGGTGGCCGCCGTGCTGCTCGGTATGCCGGGCACGCCATCCTCGATGGTGACCGTGCTCGATGGGTTCGCGCTAGCCAAGCAGGGACGGGCGGGCAAGGCCCTTGGCGCGGGCGTCACCGCCAACCTCGCGGGCAGCTTCATCGGCTGGCTTTTCCTCATCGCGCTGGCCCCGCAGGTGGCGCGGTTCGCGCTGGAATTCGGGCCCATCGAAAACACGGCGGTCCTGCTGTTCGGGTTCACGGCGGTCATCAGCCTTTCCGGCGGCTCCATCACCAAAGGGATCTGCATGACCGCACTCGGCATGGCTTTCTCCACGGTGGGCGTGGACCCCATCAGCAGCATGGAGCGCAACACCCTCGGCTTTTCCGTCCTGACCAACGGCATCAGCCAGATGCCCGCCATGATCGGCCTGTTCGTGGTCGCGCAGGCGTTCGCCGAGATGGATACCCTATCCGAGCGGTTCATCATCGCGGCGAGCAGGCTGACCGACCGGTTCATGTCACTGACGGAACTTCGTGCGTCGCTGCCCAACTTCATCCGTTCCGGGCTCATCGGCACGGCCATCGGCATTCTGCCGGGCATCGGCGGGACGCTGGCCAGCGTGGTGGCCTATGATCAGCAAAAGAGGGCGGCCAAGCATCCCGAAAACTACGGGCGGGGCGAGCTTCAGGGCATCATCGCCTCCGAGACGGCGAACAACGCCACCATCGGCGGCGCGCTGATCCCTTTCCTCGCGCTCGGCATCCCCGGCGACACCGTGACGGCCGCGCTGCTCGGCGGCCTGCAGATCCACGGGCTCGATCCGGGCCCCATCCTGTTCAGCCGCCACATGGACATGGTGTACGGCGTATTCGTGGCGTTCATCCTCTCCTGCGTGGTCATGTACGTGTTCATGCAGTTCGTGGGGACCTACGTGTTCCCCGTCGCCCTGCGCCTCCAGAAGAAGTACATCCTGCCGCTCGTCATGGTGATGAGCCTGATCGGCTGCTACAACATGGAATATTCCATGATGGCGGTCTGGGTGGCTCTGGCTTTCGGCGTTCTGGGCTATGTGCTGAAAAAATTCCGGTATCCGCTCATGCCACTGATCATAGGACTCATCCTTGGCCCCATGTTCGAACGGGAACTCCGTCTGGCCTGCATTCAGGCGGGGGGGAGCTTCGCGGAATTTCTTTCCAGCCCCATCGCGCTCGTGTTTTTGGCCCTGACGGTCCTTTCTCTGGCGGTCGCCCTGCGAAAGGGCGCGCTCCTCAGAAAGGGCTAATTACACCATACAAAGTAGGGAGTTGCACATGTTCAAGGTGGTATGCGTCGGCGCCTTTCACCGGAAGGGGATCAAACTGCTGGAATCCCGGCCGGATCTGGTGACCTACGAAGTGTTGACGGATTTGTCCCCCGAAAACGTCGCCCGCGGCGTGGCCGGGGCGGACGCCGTGGTGGTCCGCACAACCCCGCTTCCGCGGGAAACGCTGGAGCGCGCCGATCGCCTGCGGATCGTGTCGCGGCACGGCGTGGGGACGGACAATGTGGACGTGGCCTATTTGTCCTCGCGGAAAATCCCTATGGCCATCGCCATCGACTCCAACGTGGGGTCCGTGGCCGAACACACGCTCATGATGCTGCTGGCGCTGGCCAAGGATGCGATGGCGGGTGACCGGGCTACGCGATCCGGGGATTTCGCCTGGCGTGATCGGCGGACGGCGTCGGACGTGGCGGGCAAGTCGGCGCTGATCATGGGGTTTGGGCGCATCGGGCAGCGCGTGGGCGCGTTGTGCCGGGCGCTGGGGCTGCGTGTTGCGGCTTTTGACCCGTACATGGAGCGGAGCCCCGTGGAAGGGGTGGAAATGGTGAAGGATTTCCGTGCTATCCTGCCGGAAACCGATTTCCTGTGCCTCCATCTGCCGTCCACGCCGGAAACGCGGGACTTGATCGGTGCGGGCGAGTTGGCTCTGCTCAAACGGGGAGCCTTCGTGCTCAACTGCGCGCGCGGAGGAATCGTTGACGAGGACGTGCTGTGCGATGCGCTGGAGAGCGGGCATCTCGGCGGCGCGGGACTCGACGTTTTCGCCAAGGAGCCACCGGATACGGCGCACCGCCTGTTCCGGCAGGAGAAGGTTCTCCTGAGCCCCCACAACGCGGCGCTGACCGAGGAATGCGCCATACGCATGGCTACGCAGGCCGTGCAGAACGTCCTCGACTGTCTTGACGGAAAACTCCAGCCCCGCGTGGTGATGAACCGCCGCGAGATCGGCATGGCCTGATTTTTTCCTTGCAAATAGTGCTGGTTGTGAAGCGACCCATTGGGGCCGTATCCGTTTCTGCGCGCTTTTTTCACCGGGCGCGTCCCTTCCGGCGGCTGTGCCGGAGCCAAGCTTGAGGAGCGAATCATGTTTGATATCCGTGAACGCGTATTGAGAGGGGATTTTGTGGCTGGGACGTGGTGCAGCCTGAACTCGCCCGCCGCCGCCGAGATCACGGGCCTGTGCGGGTTCGATTGGGCTTTGCTGGATTCCGAGCACGCCCCGACCACCACCGCCGGGCTCATGGCGCAGATGCAGGCCCTGGGCCGTTTCCCCACCGCACCCATCGTACGTATCCCGTGGCTGGACAGGGTGGCGATCAAGTGGAGCCTCGACATCGGGGCGGCGGGCATCATGGTGCCCTATGTGGAAACGGGGGAACAGGCGCGGGAGGCGGTGTCGTTCATGCGCTACGCTCCGGAAGGCGTGCGGGGCGTGGCCGGGGCTACGCGGGCTTCGGATTTCGGGTTCGGCTTCAAGGACTATTTTGCGGAATCCAACAAGCGCCTGCTGACCGTGGCCCAGATGGAGACGCAACTTGCCGTGGACAACAGCCGGGCCATCGCGGCGGTGGACGGTGTGGACGTGCTGTTCGTGGGGCCGATGGATCTGAGCGCCAGCCTGAACTTGCCCGAACGGTTCGCGGACCCGGCGTTCATGGATGTTTTGCAGCTCGTTTCCGACAACGCCCGCGCCGAAGGCAAGGCCTGCGGCATCCTGCTGCCGGATGCCACGCTGATCCCGACGCTCAAGGAAATGGGCTATACGTTCGTGGCGGTGTCCTCGGACGTCAATGTGCTGACCAAGCACCTCAAGGCCATTGAGAGGGCCTTACACGGCTAAGAAAGCGAGGGGGGCAGCCCCCCTTGCTTCATCTTATGTCCATTGCTGGTCTGCCGCGTTGTAACCCATGCGGCTGGAAATGAGGGCGGCGGCCTCGACGACCTGTTCCGCGTATTCAAGGATGTCCCTGTCGTGCAGGGGCACGATGATTGTGATGCTGATGGCGGCGATGCACTTGCCGGAAAAATCGAAGATGGGGGCGGCCACGCCGTCCACCTGCGGGTTGGCCTCGTGCCGGTTGACGGCGTACCCGAGTCTGCGGGCCTCTTTCAGGCTTTCCTTGAACTGGGCCACGTCACAGACGGTATTGGGCGTCATGGGCGGCAGGCCGTGGGTTTCGATGAGCCGGTCAAGCTCCTCCTCGGGCAGGTAGGCGAGCTGGCATTTGCCGAGCGCCGTGCAGTAGGCGGGCCGCGTGCTGCCGACGTCCTGCTTGATGGTGATGCGGGGGGCTATCTTTTGGAGGTAGACGATTTCAAAGCCGCTCAGGGTGCAGATGCACACGGTCAGCTTTGTGGCGTCGTACAGGGCTCTGGCAATGCTGTAGCCCGTGGAGGCCACGCTCGTATGCAGGGCCTTGGCCCCGAGGCAGACGATCTGAGAGCCGAGCACATATTCGGAATGGCGGTCGATGGATACGTACTGATGGGCGACCAGACTTTTCAGCAGGCGGTGAACCGTTGTCTTGGACATGCCGGAAAGGTTGACTATCTGAGTCAGGGTCAACGGTTCCCTGCTTTCGCCGATAATATTGAGTATTGTAAATGCTTTGGTGAGGACCTGTACGTGGCCGACCTGTTTATCGAACATGCGGAGCAGACTCCCGGAGCCGTTTGGGTGTGGTGCGCGCCCCAGCGCGCTAGATTCCGGGGCGCCGCCCGGAAAGGCGTCTTTTCGCGGAAACGCCGGAGATGCCCGCCCCGAGGCGGAACGTTTAAAAAGCGATAGAATACAAAACGTTATATACTATACGTATCTTCTTGTAATAGCAAGAAAAACAGTCTTCTTTATAGACCAAGAGCCCACAAAAGTCCAGACCGCCCCGTTTTCCGTCCAGAGTGTCACAGAAAGGGAGGAAGGCCCGATCCGGGGGATGCCTGAGCGAAGGCCCTTCGTGGGATATGTCATGAGCGGGATTCACGCGGAACGGTGGGATTCAGGGCTGCCGGAGGGCCCCACCCCGGAGCGACGAGCGAGCCTTCCGCATCGAATCGGAACACGCCGGATTCGGGAGAGACGCGGCAGTCGGGGCGGGCGGACAGTTCCTCCGCGAGGGCGGCGCTCGCCCAGAACGTGTTCAGGGAGAGGGTGTCTCGAATGTAGGCCAGACGGACGGGGCGCGGCCCCGCGCCGCACGTTTTGATGAGACCGCGCACGGCGGCCTCGTCCGAGGGCATGACAAGAGGGATGGCGGCCGCCTTGAGGCTCGTGCTGGTGATGGCGTTGGCGTAGGTGGACTCGAAATCCGCGCTATCGACCAGACGCTGGGTGACGACATCGGCGTTGCCCATGCCGGTGGCATTGCCTCCGCTCGCTTCGGTCAGTCGCAGGACGCCGAGCCGTGCGGCCTTGAGCCCGCCTGTCTTGTAGGGACTTGGTGAACGTCCGGTAATATTGGGGTCCATGCCCGAACCGGAAATGTCCTTGCCCATGCGGTCGACGAGAAGGACATCCAGATCGTCCACGGGGAGCGACCCCATCCGGGCACGAGCTTCAACAAGCAGGGCTTGGTCACGTTCCAGCAGTCGTTCCGGGAGGACGGCTTCAAGGAGGCAAACCCGATCATGCGCGTTCTCGACCACGGCCAATCCCCCGAGCAGGGACGGCTTGCGCTCCAGCAGGAGCCGGGCCATTTGCGGCATGACCTCCGCGAACCGCCCGAACCCGAGGCTGTGGCAGCAGTCCGCACCGTTGCGCTTGCCGAGGCCGATGACCAGCATTTTGACGAGCCCGCTTTCGTGCGGCCCGGTGAAGGCTGTATGCGGCTTGACCCGGTTGATGACGAACACCCCGTCGGCGGAGGTGGCGTGCGCATCCATATGGACGGGGAGTCCGTTGTCCAGCGTACCGATCACGATCGTATCCATCCCCGCCCGGATCGGGCATCCGGCCGATGCGGCGGTCACGCCCAGATGCTCCAGCACGCGGAGCTGTCCTTCGGCTGTGGCCCCGCCGTGGCTTCCCATGCACGGGACAAGAAAAGGCCGCGCCCCGCGCTCCCTGAACCAGTCCACTGTCGCCCGGACGATCTGTGGCAAACCGGCTATCCCCCGGGAACCTACGCCTATGGCGACTTCCCCGTTGGGCAGGAGGCGTTCCGCCACCCCGGACGCATTCAGAGCGTCACGGACGGAACGGGGAATATCGGAGAGCCCGTCGTCCGGAATGTGGCGGGTAACCCGGTGCAGAAAAGGCAGTTCGATCCCTGTGAGTAGCATGGCATCCTCCGCCTACGAAGTTCCATATTATGGAACAAAATTTCTTATAACGGAACACGGAAGTGACTATACCCAATGGCCGGACACATGGCAACACGAAGAAAGGCGGTGGGCAGGTTCGGCACAGGGTGCCTCCGATCCTGAACGTTTCGGATGAGGTGCACGAGTGGAATGGTATGGCCGGTTCTGTCCGGGAAAGCTCGGATAGCGTGCACTGGTGCGGACAGGCGTTCCGAGACTTGGCGTGGAAGGCGAACGCCGCATCTGGGGCAAACGGCTAGCTTCGGGCAGGGATGCCTGCTTTGCCGGGGAACGGATGCCGGATGCGCGGCGGGGTGGACGCATCCCCCGTGCAGGAAATCGGTTTGGCGGGTCATGTCTTTTCAGGGGCGGTTGTCCACAATCAAGGAGGACGAGCATGGATCTCAAACTGCAAGGACGGGTGGTTGCGATTACAGGCGGCGCCTCCGGCATTGGCCGGAGCTGCGCGCTGCGTTACTTGGAAGAAGGCTGCCGGGTGGCGGTGTGCGGCCGGAACCGGGCCAAACTGGAGGTGTTCCGGCGCCAGTGCCGTGAGGCCGGGCACGAGGTGCTGTGCGTAGAGGCGGACGTGGCGGACACGGAGGCGCTGGAGAGGTTCGCGGACACGGCGGTGTCTCATTTCGGACGGCTGGACGTATGGTACAACAACGCCGGAATGGGCATCTACAAGCCGCTCATGGACGTCAGCCTTGAAGAATGGGACGGGCTTATGGGGATCAACCTGCGCGGCGTGTTCGCGGGGTCACGGCTGGCCGCCGAGCGTATGCAGCAAGGTGGGGTCATCGTAAACGCCTCGTCGTTCGCGGCCCGGATGCCCGTGGCCGGGAACGGGGCGTATGCCGTATCCAAGTGGGGCGTGGAGGCGCTGACCCGCGTGCTGGCGGCGGAACTGGCGGCACGCGGCATCCGGGTTTTCGCCTACATGCCGGGCATGATCGAAACGGAGCTGACCCGGGGGCGCATTGAAGGCCACCGGGAAACGATGACCAGCCCCATCCCTCTGAACCGGCTCGGCACGCCGGAGGATCTGGCTCCGGTGCTGGTGATGCTGACCTCGGATCTTGCCGGGTACGTGACGGGATGTACCGTGGAAATCAGCGGGGGCAAGTTCTGCGTGCAGAACCCCCATTTCGCATGGGCGGCGGAGAACTGATCCTGTTTTTCTCTGGGGTTGAGTTTATCTTTTTCAACAGCATGTAAAAAAACGGGGCGTCCTCCCAATGCGGATCACCCCGCTTTTTATGGATGTATTCCCCGAACGCGGCGGCCTCACCTTTGCGTTTTTTTGGAGTGTCCCGTTACGCCTGCAACATGCCCTGAATGGCCTTGACCAGAAAGGCCGTATCCGTGCTATGGGCGCGCCCTGATAGCCTTGTGCGAAGTATGCCCGGGTGTTCGCGTAGATGAACGCCAGTTTGCCGGAAGCCCGGCAAGCCGCAATCACCCGGTCGAGAGCCTCGGCAAACCGCGGGGTGGCGAACCGCGCCGGAGCGCCCAGCGCCACGGAAAGATCATACGGCCCGACAAAAATGCCGTCGATGCCGTCCAGAGCGGCGATCTCCTCAATATGTTCCAGCGCTCCGGCTGTTTCGCACTGCGGCATGAGGATCGTGCGCTGGTTCGTGGCGGTGAAATAGTCGCCTATCTGCTTCAGCTCGGGCAGGAACCCGTATTTCGCACTCCGCGAAAAAGCGAATCCGCGCGCTCCCAGAGGGTAATATTTCGCGTATTCCACCAGCCTGCGCGCTTCTTCCACCGATTGCACGTCGGGGATGATGATGCCCCGGGCCCCGAGATCCAGCGCGTGGAGCACGGCGGCGCGCGAGGAATCACGCACGTGCACAAACGCCTCCGCGCTGTGGAGTTCGATGGCGCGGCGACATGGAACTTCTGGCGAACCATTTCCTGCACAAGTTTTCGGCGGCGCTCGGCAAGCGCGTGCAGGCCATCAATGCCGAAGCGCGGGACCTGCTCTACCGGTACCCGTGGCCCGGCAACGTCCGCGAACTGGAAAACGCCATCGAGCGCGCCGTGAACGTCTGCGGCGGGCAAGAGCTGATGCCGTGCGATTTCCCCTCGGCCATGCTTGAGCATGAGGCCGTCTCCGGTCCCGGCCGGAAAAACGGCTGGCTGTGGGCGCAGGAAACCGAAACAGTCTGTAAGGGAGCTCCGGCACCAGGCCGGATCAGGAGAATGTACCTTTAACCCAGGAGAAAGCTATGCTTACGTATTTGAAGCATATGGCTCTCGCGGCGGCTGCCGCCCTCTGTGCGGGGAGAAGCGCTGAGTCTGGAGGAGTTTGCCGCTTTGAGCAACTGGATTGCACAGCGGCTGGGCGCAGATAAGACCTATAACACGCTGGCGTCGGAATTTGAAGATCAGAAGCGCGTGATTCTGGAAGAGGGCGGTTTTGATTACGTCT
>ERZ779861.4540-NODE-4540-length-10327-cov-2.547313_pt1 | contig 10327 bp, 7 predicted proteins | sample MGYA00511558_ERZ779861 | MGnify/ENA primary metagenome ERZ779861 (study PRJEB29588, sample SAMEA2163432) | human gut metagenome | biome: human gut; feature: human-associated habitat; material: faeces | place: Denmark | collected 2008/2010 ... | reverse complement strand
AAAAAAAAGGTGTCAAAAGTGCAGTGATCGATCTGGGCGGCAATGTCTTATGTATCGGGAAGAAAGATCCAAAAACACCGTTTCATATTGGTATCCAACAGCCGTTTGCCGATCGGAATGAAACGATTGCTGCGGTTTCGGTTGATGGATTATCAATTGTTTCGTCCGGTATTTACGAACGATATTTTAAGACGAAGGATGGTACCTTGTATCATCATATCCTGAATCCGAAAACCGGCTATTCGTATGACAACGATCTGATGGCGGTTACGATTCTTTCGAAAAAGTCAGTTGATGGAGATGGACTTTCGACTTCCTGCTTTGCAATGGGAAAGAAAGAAGGACTTGCATTTATCAATAACATAGATGATGTCGAAGCTGTTTTTATCACAAAGGATGAAAAAATGCATTATAGCAAAGGGTTTTCGAAATATTTATATAAACAGAAGTGATCGATCAAAAAGAAAAGAGTGCAACCAATGTGCATGCAAGACATTTGTATGAACGACTTGGTTTTATCCGGCTTGGTACGATCAGGAATGGTTTTCGTCTGGAAAATGGGCAATATGAAGATATCTGTCCTTATTATCACACCTTATAAATTTCTCTTTACCGCGAAACAGACCGGGGCTCATCCCGGTCTGTTTCGCAATTTCTTAATTATAATCCCGTATTCCTGTGATAATTCTTTGTCCAGGTATCCAAAAGCGGATCGATCTCCTTAGGCAACACCACTTCCTGAGCCTTGCGGATCTGGGCATCCATTTCCTGCTTCGTCTGGGTATCCACGCCCTTTTCATCACAAAGCGTTTCATACGTCTCTTTCCCTTTGTTGAGATAAGCAGCAAAAAGATAACTTTTCAAAGCTCCACCCGAATGCAGCACCTCATAAGCCTGTCCGAAACACTCAAAAGCTTCCTCGGTCTGAAACAATTTTGCATAAGAGCAGCCCATATTGTTATAAATACTTCCCGTAAACTGGGTTCCCAGGGTGCCTCCCTTTGCCTTCTGTAAAGCCTCCGTGTAGACCCGGATCGCATTGATATACTTCTCATGGTTGAAAAGATAATCCCCTTTAATCTTCAGGCGCACCACCTCGGGCTGTTCTTCAAAGATCTTCAACTGCTTGTTCATTTCCTTGAATTCTGCAAAAGAAAGATAATTAATCTCCTTGAAAATCGGAAGGATAAACTCTCCCATACTCCCCTTTGCATCCAACAAGGTATACAGCTTCTGGTATAATCTACGCAGATTGAGTTCATCCCGCAGCCAGAAACACAGTCCCTCGTTGATGATCGTCTCATCCAACAGGTAGATATTATGATACATGTAATAACATAATTCCTCAATGGAATAGATGTTCATGCTGATATTTTCAATATAATACGGAACCTTCGCCCGCTTTACCTGACATAATATGTATCCCATACCTTAACCCTCCATGGTCTCATGCCAAACCTTGCCGCTGCCCGGGAACATTTCCCCGAAACCTAAGTCCTCCACTGTGATCTGACAGCGTTTTGGAGAATCATACTCCAGATGCAGATGCAGCCGGGTGGTTTTATTGGGGCGCTTTGGCAGTTCGTTAAGGGGCATCGTATAGCGCTCCCGTCTTCCGTCTTCCATATTGCTGACTACAAATGCCAATTCCTCTGCGTGATCCAGAATCAATTCACAGTCCTTCGCTGCCTCATACCAGTTCACCCCGGCACCGATCATCGCATAATAAGCAGGCGAACCGTTGATCATCATATCCATACCAATATTATGACGGACCAGAGCATTTCCCACAAAAAGATAACCCTTCAGACGCCGCTCTTCCACCTTTTCATGGGCGGCAAAGCAGGCCCCCTTAACATAGAGATTATTGCCATAGAACACGTGTCTTCGGTTTCTGCACAAAAGCGCCACCGAACGAACCGCCCAATTCTTATCAAACCCTTCTCCGATCAAAAAGACACTGGAATAGACATCATTGCCGAACGATTCTTCAATCAAGCGGTAAAATTCATCATCCCTCCGTTTCGGATCCACAGACAGCCTTCTGCCCTTTCCCTGCTTCACGGTAACCGTCACCGGTTTGGTCCGCTGGTCCTGTACCAGTGCTTTAAATGTTACTTCATTGCCGCCAAAAGAAAACAGCCCCACATTCCTGCCCCAAAGCTCCTGCTTCTGATACAACACATAATTATAGAAACTCTCATCAAAATCCTGCAGGAAACATCTGGACCTCGGTATCCCGATTTTCTCATATGCAAACCGAATGGTATCCACAAAAGCTCTGGTAAGTGACGGTACCGTCAGCATGATACCAGACACCTGCTTTTCCGGTTCTGTAACTCCCAACATACGCAGAGCGCTCTTCAGATAGAGTGCAAGCAGAACACCCGGCTCATATTCCTGTCCGTCAATAACCAGAGCATCCCCATCGGCACACAAATCATATAGTTGATCAATCAGAATACCATTCTGATGCTCAGCAAAGTATTCCGCCTCCAGCCCGAAGTGCCACTCATTCTTACCCAGACTCTTACTGAGCACCGTAGGAAACGTATACTGACTGCTACCCACCTTAACTTCCGCCGAAACTGCATCCTTGGCCATCCGGTCAAAATAGCAAATCTGGGATTCTTTCGGATTAAACTCAAATCCGATTATCAAATTCTTCTGTTCCATCTTCCGCCTCCGAACTAATCCATTAATTGAAACACGTTATCCACAAACACTTCCTGCTGCAGATACAGTTTCAGCGCTGTCTCCATTGTATCATGACTCCCAAGTGCCCGCGCTGCCAGAATCTTATTCAGCAGTTTATATCTGGTTTTCCCTTTTGCCTCAACGCCGTGAAGTGCAATCTCTCTTTGCGGCGTACTGATTATCTCCCCATTCTGCTCCACCGTCAGATGATACGTCAGTGTCTCACCATAGAACAGCAAAAATTCTTTTGTAAAGATTCCCTGATACATCTCCCGCATCGGTTCACTTTTAAAACCGACCGCCTCCGAATCTTTGTGATGAAGTGCGTAATGAATCATCACTTTGCTGCCTTTGTGGAATCGCTCTTCTACAAACACTTTATCCTCCACCTGATACGCCTGAATCAAATGCAGCGGAAGCTTCTGAAAGAAGGCAAAACGCAATCCTTCCCGGTCAAATTCTTTGAGCAGATCTGCTGCCTGTCTTTCCTGCTTCTCTGTCAGTCTGTCACAAGATGCATAGTACTTCAGTAAAGCCAGATGGCAGATGATATCCATCTCCCAGCCCCGCTCATACGTCTTTTCCAGATAAACAAAGAATTCCGGATCGGTCTGCCTGTCTGTCATGAAATAAGCGCAGGAAATATAGGTCAGATAAGCCAGAATCACCAATTCTCTTCCCTGCTGCATGATATAGCTTTCCAAAATCTTTTCTCCATGCTCGGGAAATTCCCTCACATACATGGAAAAGATCAGAATCCGCTCATCCAACGGGTAACTTTCCAGTTGAAAGCCTTTGACCTTCTCCCAAAGATAGCACATCCGTCCGACGGATCCCACATAGTGATTCCGAAGATAAATAAGAATCACTTCGTCATATTTCTCCTGATGCAGCACATGGTCGGCCAGATATACCAGTTCTTCGTCCTCTTCGAATTCCACCGCCAGAATCATCCGGCTGGTAAGTTTCATCAAGTCCGCAGTGTCTATACCTTCCACACCCCACTGACCGATGATAGCAAAGGCCTGTTCATACATTCCCTGTGCCACCAGAACTTTCACCGTATCCCTACGGTTGATTTTGGCATATTCCCTCATGTCAACCATATGAAGATAAGCCTGCAGTTCATGATCCTGCGGATGCATCATATAATATTCCAGCAATTTCTTCCGTATCACACCGCGGTACTCTTCTGTAAATGCCTCATGCTCCGAAGCCTGCTGATAATAACGCAGACTTCTGGAATGTACATCCATCTGTGAAGGCAATTCCCGGCACAGGTACAGCAAAAGCCCCGGTGTACTTACCTCATACCCTGCACACACACTTGCCAGTTCCCGTTCCTCCAACAATTTTTCTACGGTATAAGAAACAGTGATTCCGTATCTTCTTCTTTTCTCGTCTTCGAACAGGAGCTGTGTACCCTCTCCAAAGAGATTTACATATGCACATTGATCCTTCACCGGATATACGGCCTCTTCCCGCAGTGCATTGTGACACACAATGACATTCCGGATATTCTTATCCTTCACCGTCACTTTATAAGTAAATAATACCTGCACCAGATATCCGGCAGTCTGAGGATTATCCACCCCTTTAAAAATCTCCTGATAAATGACTGCATAATCCTCATTGATCCGCCCCTGACGCAACTGCTCTTTTGCAAACTGCTCCATGGCTTTCCGATAACTGATATAGGTTGTCTTATCCCGTTCCTTGTTACGAATTACATTGGCATAAATAAATGCCTTTTTCCGGGCACTCAGTGTATTATTATATGCAAAATACATCCGAATAACCTGGGGAAGCATCTGGTGATACTCTTCGTCCATCGTTTCGATATAATACTCATAAAGACGGGTAATCCGTACTTCATGCTCTACCGCCAGACTGTACCAGCGAAAATATTCTTTCCGGTTCGGCGTCCCCTTCATGACTAATTTACAGATAGCTTCCACTACCTCATCACTTGGGAACTTATCGTACCCGCCTGCCAACAGACAATACACGGCAGGATGAAACTCTTTCAGATTATCGGAAAGATAGGCTGCCCGCTTTAACAGCGCCTCGTCTAATACTCCCTGCTTTCCTGCAAAGTTCAGCACCTGTATCATAAACGGAGACAGCTTTCTGAGAAGCGTTTCCTGACGCTGCAGAATCTGGTACGCATCCAGATAAAGGAATGGACTTTTGCACCCCAGTTCATATGCCTGCTCCATCAAACGCAGCTGCTGAGCCGGCACATTTTTGCAGGTTTCATCTTCACTGATCAAAATTTTCAACAAAAAATAGTCATCCGGCTGCTGCTGAACATAAGCTTTGATCTTGGGCAGTATGTTCCGCTTCTCCGCTGCCAGCAAATCTACTTTCTTTGCCAGATAACGGTAAATGCCCTCCTCTCTGAGCGTTGTCAGCGGAATCTCTCCCTGCTTAAAACTCCACAGCAGCTCCATAGCTTTCTGAACATCTTCATTACTTTCATAAACATATGATTCGTAAAAAAGCAAAAGAGAATCCATACACTCTGCTTTTGTCAATTCGTCCAGAGAAGCTGTTGTCCGTTCAAACCACATCCGGTAATCCATCTGATGTAACCGCAAAGCAATATAATCCTGCGCCAGCTCCACCATTTTCCTCTTTTTCAGCCCCTTGGGCAGCAGGCGTTCTCCCTGATCAATGCTCGCTTCAATTTCAAATTCCAGCGTCTGATGAACATTTCGTATGATAATCTTTCCGTAACGTTTTCCGTCACCCAGTTTATCCTTCCGTATCACATACTCCAGCCCATAAACCCTTCCGATAAAATCATCCGTGGTCACCACTTTTTTCTCAATCTCCAGAAAATCTCCCACCGCTTCAATTTCCATACGTACGTAGCCCCAGGTACTTTTATAGATATACAACGTATCCTTAAGTGAATGACCAATCTGATAGCTTCCCTTCTTTTCTTTATCCAGAGACAGAACAATCGGCTCCTTCTCCTTTGCAGCAATCAAAAATTCTTCCATATGCTGATAAGTAACCGGATTGTGGGACATTCCTTTATAGAGAGCCGTATATACAAAGTTCTTTCCACTTAAAATTTTCTGAAAATGCTCACTTGTGAACAGACGAAATGCCTCCCGGGGGTCTTTCATGGCAAGACGTGTAAAGTCCTCCAGCGTCCGAATCGAACCCTGGGAAGTCCTCACCTGCACCTCAACCATCTGTACGTTTACAGGAACCTTTACTTCTCCGATATTGCTGCTTAACACGATATTGCCGGTAATCCCTTCCCCGCAGCGCAGTCCCTGAGTATCAATCCCATAAACAATCTTACTCGTGCTTCCTGAAAAACGGTCTTTTGCCAGCACAATCCGCCGGTTATCCGATGTGACTACTCCCTTCACGCGGCTGCCGTCCTCCGCCCCCACGCTAAATTCCCCTTTATGATTTCTCCCCTCCTGTATCTGCAGATGAATCTCAGACTCAGAGGTAACAAACGCCGGCACTTCATACTCGAAGCGGCCGTTAATGAGCTGTTCCATTCTTCTCTTCAACGTTTTTCACCCATGCCTTTTATCCTTGACTTAAAATCAATTATCATTATAATAAATTGTGATTGCTGCACATTTTGTACTCACGCAATCCTGGTATAACGTTCCGTAAATAACCGGACTATATGCGCAGGATATTTTTCTGAGTGTTCGAGTCAAAAAAACGCAGGCGTAGCGGGCTACGCTGAGGCTTTTTGACTTGTGCAATCAGGAAAATAGACAAGTATAGAGTCCAGTTATTTCGAGAATGTTATACTGGTATCATAGATTATACACTACAAATTAATGTGATGCAACGACAGAACTTAAATCAGGAGGAAAGAGATGTTAAAACATAAAGACCATTTTCACGGCAGCGACCTGGAAAAAATCGAACAAATTTACGGAATTAAAAAGGAGGCAATTGTCAGTTTTTCTGCCAATGTAAACCCCCTTGGAATCTCAAACCATCTGCGCAACTCCCTGTCAGCCCAGTTAGATGCCATCACTACATATCCCGACCGGGAATACAAGGCATTGCGCGCCTGTATTGCCAAGTACGCAGATACGCAGTCAGAAAATATTATTGTGGGAAATGGTTCCACAGAGCTGATTTCGCTCTTCATACAGACCTATCATCCGAAAAAAGCCCTCATTCTGGGACCGACCTACTCAGAATATGAACGTGAAATTACCCTCGGTGGCGGAACCACCCTTTACTATCCGCTGAAAGAAGAATTGAATTTTGAGATGGACGTGGATGATTTCTGCCGTCATCTTCATGACGGCCTGGATCTGATCGTGCTGTGCAATCCAAACAATCCTACTTCTACTGCAATCAATGCGTCAAAGATGCGGCAGATTCTGGATGCCTGTCTTCAGTATGGAATCTTCGTGATGGTGGATGAAACCTATGTGGAATTTACTGATGCCAGAGATCATATCACCTCAATTCCGCTGACCAATTATTATACGAACCTGATCATCCTTAGGGGAACTTCCAAATTCTTCGCATCTCCCGGACTGCGTCTCGGTTATGCAGTAACGGGAAATCAGGATCTGATCAAACAGATCAATACCCGCCAGAACCCGTGGTCCATCAATTCTCTGGCCGAGATTGCCGGCAGACTGATGTTTCAGGATAAAGAATATGTAAGCGAGACACAGAAACTGATCAACAGCGAACGCAGCAGACTCTACCAACTGCTTTCCTCCTGGGACTCTGTGAAAATCTACCGGCCTATGGGAAACTTTATTCTGGTAAAAATTCTGAAGGATGATGTGGATGCAGATCTTCTGTTTGACCATTGTATCCGAAAGGGATTGATGATCCGCAATTGCTCCACCTTCCCCTTCCTGGACAATCGCTTTATCCGCTTCTGCATCATGTCGCCTGAGGAGAATGACCGTCTGATGGACGCTTTTGCAGAATTACTTCATCCATAAATGCCGTAATTTTTGAGGGATTATATTATGAAACAACAACTCCGCACCAAAAATCAAATTATAGAAGGTGTCATCTGGAAACAGCTTCTATTCTTTTTCTTTCCAATATTACTTGGTACATTTTTTCAGCAATTTTACAATACCATCGATTCCGTAATCGTGGGACGGTTTGTGGGAAAAGAGGCGCTTGCCAGTGTAGGAGGTTCTGCCGGACAAATTGTCAATCTGGTGGTTGGATTTTTCACCGGACTGACCGCAGGAGCCGGAGTCATCATCTCGCAGTTCTATGGTGCCCGGGATTCCAAAGGACTCAATGACAGCATTCACACTGCCTATGCATTTTCTCTGGCGGGAAGTATCCTTTTTATGATTGCAGGGCTTTCTTTTTCCCCGCACATATTGGAACTGATGAACACCCCAAAAGAACTTATGGCAGACTCCAGACTTTACCTTCAGATTTATTTTGCTGGTATTTTATTTACCTTCATCTATAATATGGGTTCCGGTATCTTACGTGCCCTTGGAAATTCCAGACGTCCACTTTATTATCTGATCATCTGCAGTCTGCTGAATATCATTTTGGACTTGATCATGGTACGGCTCTTCCATATGGGCGTAGCCGGAGTGGCGCTCGCCACCCTGTTGGCACAGGCAGTGAGTGCTGTTTTGGTTACCCGGGCTTTGATGCATTCCACAGATATTTATCAACTAAAGCTGCGAAATATCCGTTTTCACGGCAGAGTACTGAAATCTCAGTTATATGTGGGACTTCCCGGTGGTTTCCAGACCACCATGTACAGCCTGTCCAATCTCATTATTCAGGCTGCCATCAATGTTTACGGAACCGATACCACCGCCTCCTGGGCTGCTTACGGGAAACTGGATGCCATCTTCTGGATGGTCAGCGGTGCCTTCGGCGTATCCATCACAACCTTTGTGGGGCAAAACTATGGTGCCGGAAGATATGACCGCATTCAAAAAAGCGTCCGTATCTGCCTTGGCATGGACTTTGTAACTTCCGTCTTCTTAAGCAGCTTCCTGATTGTGTTCCGCTATCCGCTTTTTGCCATCTTCACCAACGATATGGAGGTCGTCCGCATCGGCGCAGATATGCTCAATCAGATTACACCGTGTTATGTGATTTTTATATTTATCGAAGTGCTGTCGGGCGCCCTTCGGGGAGTCAGCGATGTCGTGATACCGATGCTGATGACACTTTTCGGTGTATGCCTGCTGCGTATCGCGTGGATTTTTTTCATCGTGCCGATGAATCCTTCTATCCATATGGTCATCATCAACTACCCGGTGACCTGGATCACAACTTCCATCTTGTTCATTCTGTATTACCTATATAAAAAGTCCCATCATACGGCATCCTCTGCTGCATGATGGGATAAATAAACTTTCATGCTTCGAATACAAAAGCATGAATCCGAATCACGAAAACAATACCCTTTCATTCCACCTAAAACCGTTGTTCAATGATCCAACTCCCTTTACAAAATACGCTGTTAGCAAAAGAAAGATTTGCACAAAATAACGTTTTGCCTGCATCATTCCAAATTTTTGACCATATCCCTTACAATATACTACATCCATTCTCTTAATTCTTTAATTTTATTTTTTAATACATCAACAAAAAAATCTATCTCTTCTATTGTATTGAACTCACTTAATGATACTCTAATAGCACTTTTAGCTATATCATCATCATACCCCATTGCTTTTAGAACATGTGAATCACTGATGAAATTATTGTCACAAGCCGAACCGCTAGATATACAAATATTTTCTTTGGATAATTGATCAACTAATATAATAGCAGTTACATTTTTCACACAAAAACTAACATGATTTGGTAATCTATTACTTCTATCTCCCGTTAAAATTATATCTGGTATCTCATTTTCAATTCTTCCAATTAAATATTCTCTCAATTCAACAATCTTTTCTTTTTTTTGAGTAAAATCATGAAATATCTTTTCAGCGGCATATCCCATTCCAATAATAGATGCCACATTCTCGGTTCCCCCCCTTAAACCAGACTCCTGACCACCACCATATATTAAAGGCTTGATTATAGTACCGTTTCGTATATATAAAAATCCGATTCCTTTTGGTCCATGAAATTTATGAGCGCTAGCACTCAACATATCTATTTGAACCTTTTTTAAATCAATATCTATATGCCCATATGCCTGTACTGCATCTGTATGTAATAAAACTCCTCTTTTCTTAACTATCTTGGCAATTTCTTCAATCGGCATTATTGTACCTACTTCATTATTAGCAATCATAATCGAAGCCAATATCGTGTCTTCTCTGATTGATTCCTTTAGTTTACGTAAATTAATCATCCCATTATCTTCAACATCAAGATAAGTAACTTCATATCCTTTTTCCTGAAGATATTTGCATGTATTCAATATAGCTTTATGTTCAACTTTTGTCGTAATTATATGCTTCCCTTTTTCATTAAGTGCTTCACAGGTTCCAATTAAGGCCCAATTATTTGCCTCTGTCCCCCCTGACGTAAAATAAATTTCTTTTGTATTTACTCCCAAAGTATCTGCAATTTGTTTTCTTGCATTTTCAATTGCCTTCTTAACTTCTATTGATAATTTATAGCGTGCTGACGGATTACCATATATATCTATAATATATGGAAG
>ERZ779861.4529-NODE-4529-length-10349-cov-2.994171_pt1 | contig 10349 bp, 5 predicted proteins | sample MGYA00511558_ERZ779861 | MGnify/ENA primary metagenome ERZ779861 (study PRJEB29588, sample SAMEA2163432) | human gut metagenome | biome: human gut; feature: human-associated habitat; material: faeces | place: Denmark | collected 2008/2010 ... | reverse complement strand
TCAGATATATAGATAAGGTACATATCAACCCATCCGAAGCCCCTAAATCCGTAAAATCGGAACTGGCGAAAATAAATAAGGGACAGGATGATATTATCCGATTCATCCGTCACTATGAGGAAGAACAACTGAATCCCATGATACGGGTAACAAATTCTATCGCTTTGCGTTTCGATGTCATCGGTAAAACTTTGGAAACTCTTATGGATAAGCAATTGATGAAAACGACTGTAAATGACGAGTTATCCTCCGAGAAAAATATGCCGGAAAGAAAAAGCGTTTTGAGACAGGAAAATTACTTAATAATCCCTTTGAAAACGTTTTTTGGAGACACTCTGGGGGGAGGATATGCATTTGCGTTTTGCAGTAAGCCGATACATAACAAGTAATCATGCCCCTTAAGATTGCAGACGAAGGAACGCAAGAAAGATAAAAATACACGCTATTTTCATCCGGACATATATAAACTATGAAGATATTTATGTAAGTTTGTCCACGAAGAAAAATGATCATATAAATACACACAATTTGAAACATGGCAGACGACAAGAAAATTATTTTCTCGATGGTAGGCGTGAGTAAAGTCTTTCCGCCTCAAAAACAAGTATTGAAAAATATTTACCTGTCCTTTTTCTATGGAGCAAAGATCGGGATCATTGGTTTGAATGGTTCTGGTAAATCTACATTGCTAAAAATTATTGCCGGCGTCGAAAAAGAATACCAAGGAGAAGTAGTATTCTCACCCGGATATTCCGTCGGATATCTAGAGCAGGAACCGAAACTGGAACCGGGCAAAACAGTAAAGGAAGTCGTACAGGAAGGCGTACAAAATATTGTGGACACCCTCAAAGAATATGAAGAAGTAAACGAAAAATTCGGCGATCCCGAAATACTCGAAGATCCAGACAAAATGGACGCACTGATCAACCGGCAGGCCGAATTACAAGATAAGATAGATGCAACTGATGCATGGAACCTCGACAGCCGCCTAGAAAGAGCGATGGACGCTTTACGCTGTCCTCCTGAAGATCAGGTGGTCGATACGCTGTCGGGAGGCGAACGCCGCCGTGTGGCTCTCTGCCGTTTGCTGTTACAACAGCCGGACATCCTATTGCTGGACGAACCGACCAACCACTTGGATGCTGAGTCGATCGACTGGTTGGAGCAACATCTACAACAATATACGGGTACGGTTATCTGCATCACGCACGACCGTTACTTCCTCGACCATGTGGCCGGATGGATTCTGGAACTGGATCGCGGAGAAGGTATTCCCTGGAAAGGAAACTACTCTTCTTGGCTGGATCAAAAGACCAAACGTATGGCACAGGAGGAGAAACAAGCAAGTAAACGCCGTAAGACACTGGAACGCGAACTAGAATGGATCAACATGGCCCCGAAAGCTCGTCAGGCAAAAGGTAAGGCCCGTCTGAATTCGTATGAAGCCCTTTTGAACGAAGACCAGAAAGAACGCGAAGCCAAACTGGAAATCTTTATCCCGAACGGTCCGCGCTTAGGGAACAAGGTGATCGAGGCCCAGCATGTAGCAAAAGCATTTGGCGACAAACTGTTGTTTGATGACCTAAATTTCATGTTGCCGCCGAACGGAATCGTCGGCGTGATCGGTCCGAACGGAGCAGGTAAGACTACACTGTTCAAGATGATCATGGGAATGGAAAGTATCGACAAAGGTTCTTTTGAAGTGGGCGAAACGGTAAAGGTCGGTTATGCAGACCAGACACATAAAGATATCGACCCGAAGAAGACCGTTTATCAGGTTGTTTCCGGCGGACAGGAGTTCATCCGCGTAGGCGGCAAGGAAGTCAACTCCCGCGCTTACCTCTCCAAATTCAATTTTGCGGGAGCCGACCAGGAAAAACTTTGCGGCGTACTCTCCGGTGGTGAACGGAATCGCCTGCATCTGGCTCTAACGCTGAAGGCCGAGGCGAATGTGTTGCTGCTCGACGAACCGACCAACGATATTGATGTGAACACACTCCGGGCACTCGAAGAAGGATGGAGAACTTCGCCGGTTGTGCGGTCGTCGTTTCTCACGACCGTTGGTTCCTCGACCGTATCTGTACGCATATCCTTTCGTTCGAAGGGGATTCAAATGTCGTGTTCTACGAAGGTTCCTATTCGGAGTATGAAGAGTACAAGCGCAAATTATTGGGCGACGTGGAACCAAAACGTGTCCGTTACCGTAAACTTATTGTTGATTAATCGTATAAATAATTAATATTATAAGACCATGAAAAAAAGAATGTTATCGATGGCAGTAGTAGCTGCCGCCTTTTTGTGTTTCGGAAGTGACGCGAGTGCACAGAAAACAACCAAGCTGTTCAACGGAAAAGACCTTTCCGGCTGGAACTTCGTTGTCGATAAGAACTCCGTCCCAGCCGAACAGGTATATTCCGTGAAAGACGGTGTCATCAACATCACAGGACAGCCATTCGGATACATGTACACGAAAGAAAAATACGGAGATTATAAACTGCATGTAGAATATCGCTGGCCAAACGGCAAGGAAAAGGCGAACAGCGGTATCTTCCTGCTAATTGAAGAGCCGAAAAACCCGTTTCCGAACGGTATCGAATGCAACCTGATGCTTGATAATGCCGGCGATTTCGTCCTGCTCGGCGGTTCGGATCTGGCTGAATACCAGAATAAGCCAGGCCAACCCCGCCCCTCTTTCCCGAAAATCCAGAAGGCGAATCAAGACAGCGAGAAGCCTGCCGGTGAATGGAATGAAGCTAATATCTTCGTAAAAAACGGTGTCATCACGGTCTATATCAACGGCGTTTACCAGAACACCGGGACAAACAAGGTAAAGGAAGGTTACATCGGACTGCAAAGCGAAGGCAAGGAAGTACAATTCCGTAATGTGACAATCACTCCGTGGTAAACAACTATACTTATTTTAAAACACCTATGTTTTGCATTCAAAGCATAGGTGTTTTGCATTCAAATCATATATGTTTTGGAAAGGTGTTTCTTGGGTTTCCATAAAAACATATCGTTTCTTTGCTATCTTTGCAACATTCTCACGGATATTCCGGTTCTTTTTTAAATTATATCACTATGGATAATCGTTTCTTGGACCTTATAGAGAGAAGCATAAAGGAGCATTGGGACCTCCCCGCCTTCTCCGATTACAATGGACATACCTTCCATTTCAAAGACGTCGCACGGCGGATAGAAAAGTTTCACATCCTACTGGAACATGCCGGTATCAAGAAAGGCGACAAAGTGGCCATCGTCGGACGCAACTCCTCCAACTGGGCAATCTGCTTTTTCGGAATATTGGCTTACGGAGCTGTTGCCGTGCCGATCCTGCATGAGTTCAAACCCGACAATATCCATCACATCGTCAACCATTCGGGAGCAAAAGCCGTACTGGCAGGCTCCAGCAACTGGGAGAACATGAACGAAAAGATGATGCCGGATGTCAAGCTATTCATGATGCTGGACAACTTCTCCATTATCGATTGCAAAAATAAGGAGGTACGCACCATACGCGATCGCATCAACGAATATTTTGGCAAGAAATATCCCCGTTCTTTCACCGCCAACGATGTGAAATATCATATCGAAGACCCGGAGGAATTGGCTGTCTTGAACTATACGTCCGGCACGACCAGCTTCTCGAAAGGAGTCATGATCCCCTACCGCAGTTTGTGGAGCAACACACAGTTCGCCTACGACCGTCTTCCTTTCATACATCCAGGAGACAACATTGTCTGTATGTTACCGATGGCGCACATGTACGGGTTAGCGTTCGAAGTGCTGAACTCCGTCAACAAAGGCTGCCACGTTCATTTCCTGACACGCACGCCGAGTCCAAAAATCATCGCAGAGGCATTTGCGACGATTCGACCGGCGCTGATCCTTGCCGTGCCACTCATTATCGAGAAGATCATCAAGAACAAGGTCTTTCCCGAACTGGAAAAGCCATTGATCAAATTGCTGTTGAAAGTGCCATACATCGACCAAAAGGTACGCGAGAAGATCGCCCAAAAGCTGGAAGCCTCTTTCGGTGGGAACTTCGGCGAAATCGTGATTGGTGGTGCAGCCATCAATAAAGAGGTAGAGACGTTTCTCAAATCCATCGACTTCCGTTATACGGTTGGCTATGGGATGACGGAATGCGGCCCACTGGTTTCCTACGAACAGTGGGACACGTTCAAGCAAGGCTCGGTGGGTCGTGTCGTTGACCGCATGGAAATCCGGATCGACTCGAACGATCCGGAAAACGAAGTAGGCGAAATCCTGGTTCGCGGCATGAACGTGATGTTAGGCTACTACAAGAATCCAGAGGCAACAAAGGCTGTGATGCTACCCGACGGCTGGCTACGGACAGGTGACTTGGGAACACTTGACAAAGACGGTTTCCTTTACATCCGCGGACGAAGCAAAAGTATGATCCTAAGCTCCAACGGACAGAATATCTATCCCGAAGAGATCGAAGACCGCCTAAACAATATGCTGTACGTGGCGGAGTCGTTGATCATTTCTCAGGGAGGTAAACTGGTCGCCCTGATCTATCCGGACTGGGAACAAGTGGACAAGGCAGGCATCCAACACTCCGAAATCGAAGAGCTGATGCAGCAGAACATCGACCAACTGAACACTGAAATGCCCGCCTACAGCAAAGTATCTTGCTTCAAGCTTTATCAGGAAGAATTCGAAAAGACACCGAAACGGAGTATTAAACGATATTTATATCAACCCGCAGAGGAAAACTAAATAAATAAATCGTACCTTTGTTTTCTGTTAATTTACAAACAGCTCATATGAACAAAGGGAAAATTACTGTTGTCGGCATTGGACCGGGAAATCGCGATGACATAACGCCTGCGGCATTATCAGCCATCAGGCAGTCGGATGTGATCATCGGATATAACTATTATTTCCAGTTTATACAGGATATAATTCACCCGGATACCCAATGTATCGATACTGGGATGAAGCGCGAGAAAATACGTGCCGAAGAGGCCTACAAATACGCTTCGGAAGGTAAAACAGTGACAGTGATCAGTTCTGGTGATGCCGGAATCTACGGGATGGCCCCGTTGATATATGAAATGCGGACGATGAAAGAGGCGCCGCAAGTGGAGATCGAGGTAGTGCCCGGTATCAGTGCGTTCCAAAAGGCGGCTTCGCTTCTGGGGGCACCTATCGGGCATGATCTCTGTATCATCTCCCTCTCCGACCTGATGACTCCCTGGCTACGGATCGAAAAACGCATACGGGCCGCCGCTATCGGCGACTTCGTGACAGCCATCTACAATCCGAAAAGCGAAGGGCGCTACTGGCAGTTGCATCGTCTCAAGGAGCTGTTCCTCGAAGAACGTGCACCCGAAACACCGGTCGGCTATGTCCGTCAGGCCGGACGCGAAGAGCAGGTCGTCAACCTGACCACGCTGGCAGAGTTCGACCCTGAGCAGGTCGACATGTTCACTGTCATCCTGATCGGGAACTCGCAGTCATATGAGGCCGACGGTAAATTCATCACACCACGCGGCTATTACGGAGAGATCAAGATGAAAACAGATGTCGGGATCGGCCAGGACATCATGATCCGCAGCTTTCGCACCATCGAGAAAGAACTCAAGAACAAAGAAATACCGCTCGACAAGAAATGGGCTTTGCTCCATGCCATCCACACGACAGCCGATTTCGATATGGAAAATATCCTACGGATCGACGATCACGCGGTGGCTTCCCTTTACGGAAAATTCAGCCGGGGGGAGGTGCGCACCATCATCACAGACGTCACAATGGCTGCTTCCGGCATCCGCAAAGGAGCTTTGCAGCGTATGGGGATCGAGGTGAAATGCTATTTGCAAGACGAGCGCACCGTACAACTTGCAACAGAAAAAGGGATCACCCGCACACAAGCTGGCATCCGGCTTGCCGTACAGGAACATCCCAGCGCTTTATATGTATTCGGCAATGCGCCGACCGCATTAATGGAACTTTGTGACCTGATAAGGAAAGGGAAAGCCATTCCCGCCGGCATTATTGCCGCTCCTGTCGGTTTCGTACACGTACAGGAATCCAAACACATGGTAAAGCCGTTTGTCTCTATTCCTAAACTCATCATCGAAGGACGGAAAGGTGGTAGCAACCTCGCCGCGACTTTGGTAAATGCGATTTTATGCTACAATGATGCAAAACAATTAAAACCAGGTAGAGACGTATGAGAACTCAAGAAATTGTAGAAGCTTACGGCAAAACGCACATCTATATGATCGGGATGGACGACAATCCACAGCCTAAGCATATAGAAGTCATTATCAAAAATGTCAAACACGACAACATCTTCTCCGGAGGGAAGCGGCATTACGAAATTGTGAAACCATTCCTACCCGCCGATGCGGTATGGATCGAAATCAAGGCTCCAATAAATGCCGTCCTTGCAGAATACAGCCGGTTGATCCAGGAAGGCAAAGTGATCGTCTCCTTCGTTTCGGGAGACCCGTTCTTTTTCGGCTTCGCTTCCACCATCCGGAAAAACCTTTTAGGAGTAGGCATGAAAGTGTTTCCCTACTTCAACTCATTGCAGATGTTCGCACACCATGAACAAATTCCGTATGAGAACATGCACGCCGTGTCCGTTACCGGACGACCATGGCACGAACTCGACCGGGCGTTGCTGGAATACCGACCGCTGATCGGTGTGCTAACCGACCGTGTCCATACGCCCAGGGCTATAGCCAAGAGGATGATGGAATATCATCTGGACAGGGATTACACCATGTGGGTAGCCGAACATTTAGGCAACCCGAAGAAAGAGAAAATCTATAAAATCTACTCGATCGAGGAAATCAGCGAAATGAGTTTCACCAATCCAAACTGTGTTCTGCTAATGAAGGCTCCAAACTGCGCATTACAACGACCAGCCTTAGGCATACCTGACACGAAATTTATCTTGCTGAATGACCGGACAAAAATGATTACCAAAGCACCGATACGAGTGATAGACCTAAGCCTGTTAGAACTGCATAACAGCCGCTACTTCTGGGATATCGGCGCCTGTACCGGCTCGGTTTCAATCGAAGCGCGGCGCCAGTATCCTCATCTAGATATCCAAGCTTTTGAAGTGCGGAAAGAGTGCGAGAACATCATCCGGGCAAACACACGGCTGCACAGCGCTCCAGGCATAGACCTGCGTATTGGTAACTTCCTCAATCTGTCAATCGAAAAGAACACGATTGTCGATGCAGTCTTTATCGGCGGTCATGGCGGCAAGCTGAAAGAAATCATCCGCAAGGTAGCTTCCCACTTGAACAGTCTGAACGGCAAGATCGTTTTTAACTCCGTTTCAGAAGAAAGCAGCAAGCTCTTCCGGGAGGCGGTTGCAGAAAACGGTCTGAAACTACATTCAGAAATAAACATTACGCTCGATTCCAATAATCCTATTACAATCCTTTGCGCAACGGGTAAAAATTATGTCTAAAAATACACTGAACATTCTTGTGGTTTCGGCAAGTAGTCTGTCGTTAGCACGCAAAATCCGGGACGAATATCCAGGCAAAACTGTCATCTATTGTAGAGAAGCAGATAACGACATCGAACCAGTCACCTCTTTCAAAGAGCTGACTGGCAATCTTTTCGATAAATCGGAAACGATTGTGTTTATCGGGGCGATGGGTATCTGCGTACGGAGTATCGCTCCCTACATCAAGAGCAAGTACACGGACCCGGCAGTCATCTGCCTCGACAGTACCGGCAAATATGTCGTATCGGTACTATCCGGTCATATCGGTGGGGCGAACGAACTGACACATGAATTGGCCCGCATACTGGACGCCGAAGCGGTTGTCACGACACAGAGTGACAACCAGGGACTTTGGGCACTGGACACCTTCGCGAAACAATATGGCTGGGAACAGGATGTCTACAACCCACAAGAAGGCATAATCAGTTTCTTCCAAACCGATTTCGAGAAGATAGACGAGGAAACGTTCAATGCATCGAGGGAAAAGGCCATGAACGAATGTGTCGCCCGTTTCGTCAACTGTCGACCGACCGCCCTCCTGCTCGATATTCGCACGAAGGAGACGGACTATATGAAGGAAACCTGTCCCCCGCACGTCGATGTCTTTTATAAATATAAAGATGTCGACCTCGAAAAATACGAGCTGATGATCACGGTCAGTCCCACTTACTACCACAAATCCCCTATCCCCTGCCTATCATTCTTCCCGAAAGTGCTTCACTTAGGTATCGGATGTAAAAAGGGATTGACAGACATGAAGTCCGTCCTCACGGACCTGTATATCTGCTCCATTTTCTACAGGTTCAACCTGAAGAGCATAGCCGACGTCTCCTCCATCGACCTAAAGAAAGAAGAACCGATATTAAAGGAACTGGCAGACACCTACCTGCGCAGCCCGTTCAAGACCTATCCGGCAGAGGTACTGGACAAAATCCCCGTACCCCATCCTTCTTCCACAGTAAAGAAAGCCACCGGGTCGGGAAGCGTCGCGGAGGCAGCGGCCATCCTGAGTGCGGAAGGAGGCCCATTATTGGTGGGAAAACAAAAGGGGCAGACGAAAGACTTCACTTATGCGATAGCCATCAGCAAATCGGCAATACAGGACGAAGAAGATAGTCAGCAAAAAGGGAAACAGGGACATGGACATATCGAAATTGTCGGAGCCGGACCGGGCGATCCAGAACTGATCTCCATCCGGGGCCGGCGGATGCTGGAAAATGCAGACCTGATCCTCTATGCCGGAAGCCTCGTCCCCAAAGAACTCACCCTATGCGCCAAGAAAGGATCGACGATTCGCAGTTCTGCCGACATGAACCTGGAAGAACAATTCGCCCTTATAAAAAAGTTCTATGACAAAGGGAAGTTCATCGTACGCTTGCACACAGGTGACCCCTGCATCTATGGGGCGATACAAGAACAGATGGCATTCTTCGACCGCTATGGCATGAGTTACCATATCACACCGGGAATCTCCTCGTTCCAAGCTGCTGCTGCAGCTCTCCGTTCCCAGTTCACTATTCCTGAAAAGGTGCAAACCATCATCCTGACGCGTGGCGAAGGACGTACCCCCATGCCGGAGAAAGAGCAGCTGCATAAACTAGCCGCCAGCCAAAGCACAATGTGCATCTTCCTGAGCGCCGGCATTGCCGGACAAGTCCAGAAAGAACTTCTGGAACATTACCCGCCAACGACACCGGTAGCCGCCTGCTACAAGTTGACCTGGAAAGACGAACGCATCTACCGAGGCGAATTGAAAGACCTGGAACAGATCGTAAAAGAAAACAATCTGACACTGACGACCTTGTTAGTCGTCGGTGATGCCATAGACAACCGCACGGGGGTATCACGTCTCTACGCCGAGGAGTTCAAGCATCTGTACCGCCGTTAGTGAGGGACCACCTCCTACCTATGAGGCATGATACCTCATAAGTAGGAGGTACGGAACCTCATAGCTATCAGGCATGATACCTCATAGCTGCCAGGCAAGTACTCACCAGAGAGAATGACCCCCTGCTATATTACCGGTAAAGACAAGAGAACAACAGAAACATTATGATACTGATCTTAGGAGGAACAACCGAAGGCCGCAAGGCCGTACAAGTCGTCGAGAGCGCTGGCAAACCCTACTACTACTCGACGGTCGGCAACGAACAGGCGATAGAAGCCGTTCATGCCATTCGCCTCACCGGTGGTATGGACGAAGAAGAGATGGCACAATTCTGCCGCGAGAAAAAAATCTCGTTGCTAGTCGATGCCGCCCACCCTTTCGCCATCCGGTTGCATCGGACGCTTGCAAAGGTTTCCTCCCGTCTCCGGATTCCGGTCGTCCGGTTGGAAAGGCAATACCCCGCACATGACAAGCGGTTGATATGGTGCACGGATTATGCCGCCGCCATCGACCGCCTACGTGCGGACGGGATCTGCAACCTGTTGGCCCTGACAGGCGTCAAGACCATTGCGAAACTGCGTCCTTACTGGGAGCAGACGCCCTGCTGGTTCCGTATCCTGAACCGGAAAGAGTCTCTTTCGCTGGCTGAATCCGACGGATTCCCAAAGGAACGGATTATTTTTTTCCATGAAGGAGAAGACGAGAAGAAACTGCTGGATCAGCTTCATCCAGATGCCGTACTGACAAAGGAAAGTGGGGAAAGCGGATATTTCAAGGAAAAGGTCGAAGCAGCACAAGCCTGCGGCATTCCCGTTTATGTCATACAACGCCCTCCCCTGCCTGACAGTTTCACCTTTGTGCAAGGCATGGAAGGACTTCGTAAAGCCATCGAACGCCTCGCTCCCGGCTTCTTCCCGCTCCGGAGCGGTTTCACGACCGGCACATGTGCTACGGCTG
>ERZ779861.4527-NODE-4527-length-10356-cov-5.571401_pt1 | contig 10356 bp, 9 predicted proteins | sample MGYA00511558_ERZ779861 | MGnify/ENA primary metagenome ERZ779861 (study PRJEB29588, sample SAMEA2163432) | human gut metagenome | biome: human gut; feature: human-associated habitat; material: faeces | place: Denmark | collected 2008/2010 ... | reverse complement strand
GGCGCTGCCGCTGTCGGACGGCTGTTTGCGAAATTGACGGGTAAGGCGGCCCGCTGCGTGGGCGGCAAGATGAAAAAGCTGCTGGCTCCGGCGCTGAAGGGCGTCATGATCGTGTCCGCCGCGGTGACGGTGTTGTCCTGCGTGGGCTGGCTGGTGGCCCGTCGGGACTGAGAAACCGCAAACGGTACAAGACGGGGAGGTGCGCTGCGCATCTCCCCGATATGTTATGAAAAAAGGAGTGTCCTGTATGGAAAGAAAGGAATTCAAAGCGGAGTCCAAGCGGCTGCTGGACCTGATGATCAACTCGATCTATACCCACAAGGAGATCTTCCTGCGGGAGATCATTTCCAACGCCTCCGACGCCATCGATAAGCTGAGCTATCTCAGTCTCACCGACGATAAGGTGGGCATCAGCCGCGACCAGTTCGCCATCACGCTGGCAGTAGACAAGGAGAAGCGGCTGCTGACCGTCAGCGACAACGGTATCGGCATGGACCAGAGCGAGCTGGAGAACAATCTGGGCGTCATCGCCTCTTCCGGCAGCCTGCGGTTCCGGCAGGAGATGGAGGGCGAGGCTGCCGCGGACACCGACATTATCGGCCAGTTCGGCGTGGGCTTCTACTCCGCGTTCATGGTGGCCGATGAGATCACCGTCATTACGAAAAAGTACGGCCAGGAGCAGGCGTGGAAGTGGCAGTCCACCGGTGTGGACGGCTACACCATCGAGCCCTGCGAGAAGGAGACGGTGGGCACCGACATCATCATGCACATCAAGGCCGACGGCGAGGAGAAGGAGGAGTACAGCCAGTACCTGCGGGAGCACACGCTGTACGCGCTGGTGAAGAAGTACTCGGACTACATCCGCTTCCCCATCCGCATGGAGATGCCCCATTCCGTTCGGAAGGAGGGCAGCTCCGACGAAAAACCGGAGTACGAGGAGAAGTACGAGTGGGAGACGCTGAACAGCATGGTGCCTCTGTGGCAGCGGAAGAAAGGCGATGTGACAAAGGAGGAGTACGACGAATTTTACCAGCAGCGGTTTGCCGACCCCTATCCGCCGCTGAGCGTTATCACCGTGTCCGCTGAGGGCGCTGTGACCTACAAGGCCATGCTGTTTATCCCCTCCGCGGCCAACGGGAGGTACTACACCGAGGACTATGAGAGCGGCCTGCAGCTGTACTCCGCCGGCGTGATGATCATGGACAAGTGCGCCGACCTGCTGCCGGACTGCTTCAACTTCGTCCGCGGCGTGGTGGATTCGCCGGATCTGAACCTCAACATCTCCCGCGAGCTTTTGCAGCACGACCGGCAGCTGAAGATCATCTGCGCCAATCTGGAGAAGAAGATCCGCGGGGAGCTGGAGCGGATGCTGCGGGACGAGCGGGAGAAGTATGAGCAGTTCTGGCAGAGCTTCGGCCGCCAGCTGAAGGTGTGCGCCATGGACAACTACGGCGCCAAGAAGGAGACGCTCCAGGATCTGATGCTGTTCTACTCCTCCACGGAGAAGAAGCTGGTGACGCTGGCGGAGTATGTGGGCCGCATGAAGGAGGATCAGAAGTTCATCTATTATGCCTCCGGCGATACGGTGGAGGCCATCGATCATATGCCGCAGACAGAGCTCTTAAAGGAGCACAGCATGGAGATCCTGTACTTCACGGACAAGGCGGACGAGTTCCTGGCCGATATCCTGCGGACGTATCAGGACAAGCCCTTCCGCTCCGCCATCGACGGGGATCTGGAGCTGGGCGATGCCCAGAAGCCCGATGAGACGGAGCACTACAAGGACGCCTTCGACTTCATCAAGGAGACGCTGGGCGGCCGCGTGGACACCGTGAAGGCGTCCACCAAGCTCAAGACCCATCCGGTGTGCCTTACCAGCGGCGAGGGCGTCACCTTCGAGATGGAGAAGTACTTCACGGCGGTGCAGCCGGAGCTGGGCCTGAAGGCCAAGCGCATTCTGGAGATCAACGTGGACCATCCGGCGTTCCTGGCCTTCGAGGCGGCGCGGGTGACGGACCCCGAAAAGGCCAAGAAGTACGCGGAGATCCTCTACAACCAGGCCGTGCTCATCGCGGGCATGCCCATCGAGGATCCGTCGTCCTACACCGACCTGCTGTGCTCCCTGTGGCAGTAAGGCAACAGAAAAAAACCTCCCCTGACCGGCGGTCGGGGGAGGTTTTTTATCAGGCGTATTTCTTCTTTTTCACCGTTATGTAGAGGAGCAGGGCGGCGCTGCACACGCAGGCTGCGCTCCACAGTGCCACGCGGCTGCTGTCCACTGTCTTGGGGAAGGACGCGCCCACTGCGGCGTCCACTGCGGTGGTGCGGTCTGGACCGGTAGAGGTATGGACCTGGTAGGTGATGCATACGGGGGACATGCTGGTGAACCAGACAAGGATGCCGTCCTTGGTCTTGGTCCCCTTCAGCGTCTCGATCTGGCCCGCGCGCTTACCGGAGGTGATCATGTGGGTGATGACAAAGGTGCAGCTGCGGTTCGTGCCCTGGGGATAGGAAAGGAGCACCTCCACGCCCTCGGCGGGGAAGTTCTCCGGCGCTACCGTGGTCAGGGTGCCGTCGTCACCGCGGACCTGAAGGGTCACATCTAACAGGACGCTGCCATCGTTTTGCTTCAGCGAAGTGTTGGAAGCCTGCGCCGCCTGCACCAGCGCCTGATAGATGGCGTCCACGGTGGGATACTGCAGGGCGACGGCCTCCGGCACGGAGGTCAGGCCGGCAGTATGGTCGTTGTCACAGGGAGATGCGGCCACGGCGCTGACAGGCAGCAGGCAGATCAGCAGGGCAAGGAAAAACGCAGTCCATTTCTTCGTGATGGAATCCCGCCCTTATGTGATTTGTGCCGTAAAACAAGCGCCCTCGGCTAAGTGTGCCGGAGTTCGCAAATCCATTATACCGCATCTGGTGCGTATTGGAAAGGTTTGTCTGGAAGATGCTGGAAAATGTAGGGGGCGTGTTTTGCAGTTAGAAATGCGTTAGAAGAGTAGAGGACGGCTACCTGATCTGGGCAAAAAGAAAACCTTGAAACCATTGGCTTAACAGTGATAAGGAACTACTTCAAACTCATTACTGTTAGCCGATGGATTCAGGTGTGCTAAAGCATTGCGGCTGGAAGTATTCAGCTTCGGCAAGAGATATGTACAACAGAGAAGCGCCCGTATCAACGCAAATGTTGATACGGGCGCAAATTATTTTCTGAAAGCGACTTAAGGACAAGATTTACTTCTCATAGATGTACACCAGCCCCCACGGATAATACTGGGAATCTGCGGTAGTGTAAATTTCATCGTCACCCCAGCCATCGTTAATCAGCAGGAAGCGTTCACCCGAAACAGTTTTATAACCGTAAACAATAATCCAATGGTTAGGGTAGTCTGGGTGCGTTTCGGCATCGGTTCCAGCCAAAAGAATGGCGTTATTTGTTGTCACCTGAGTGGTAATCGTTGACCATGAATAGCTAACATCGGTAATAGCATAGCCGGAGCTTAGGCCTCTATCTTTGATGTAGTCGCTAATACCTGTTGAAGACTTAAAAATCACACCTGATCCATGGACAATATCGCTTCCGCTCAAGCCCTCATCGAGTAAATATTTTTCATCAATCAGATAGGAAACAAATGTTTCTGCTGTTTCTTTACCTGATTCGATAAAAGCCTCATTGAAATTATCGTCCCAATACTTAAGCAAAATAGCGGCACCATCCACACCGCAATAATGAGGTGTCTGCCAACGCGACGGGTTTTTATCAGTTCTGTCCTCGGGTAAAGCGCTTCTCTCCGCATTTGATTTGATAGCCTTATCAGCAGTCATCTCATTGTATCTTACCGCAAGATCGTTAGTTTCAATAATTGTGCCAGAATTAAGCGAACGAACTTCAGTGGATGAAATCGTCTCATAATAAGATACGGGACCGTTATAGATGTATTTTTTGTCTTGGCTAATAAAAGGTGAACTTTTCTTCAAAGAAAATTCGGGGACACGCAGGCTTTTCAGATTTACAATAATATATCCTGTATCGTTAATTGTGAAAGAAGCGGCTTCCGGCTCTTGCTGTGCATTGTAGAGGATAACAGGGTCACTTAATGTTACGTTCAATGAGCTGTCAAAATCGTTGAGGAACGTTGTTGCTTTTTCACGAGCAAGAATCATATTCTCCTCAAGCATTGCGGTATCGTCTGCAACAGTATTATCGGCAGCTTGAGCGATTACAGAGAACGAACATAACACGGACAAGGCCAAAATAAGTGCGAATAGTTTTTTCATAAAGTTTACTCCTTTTAATCAAATAGTGTGTAAAGGGGGCTGACTTCTGACTGCACGAGCAAATAAAACATTGGAATCACCTCTTTCATATCATTACTTTATTTTAGTGCTTCATAAATTTGTGCTGCATATTGCGAGTCGTTTATTTCAATAGCAAACGCGCAGGCAGTTACCGGTGTCTTATCGTCGGAAACACCCGAAAGCATATAAACGGGCATTCCGGAAACGTAGCACAGTTGTGCATGATAGATTTCCAGTGAATGATCCGCGCCAATTGCAGAGATACTGAAAGTGTCTTTAATTGCTTCAGCAAACGGGATCAATGTAACATTTGCCTCTGTCCGTTCATATTCACGTATATCGAAGCTGCATTTAATAAAAACTCCGTCGTCTATAACTAACTGGATGTTATCAGCAAATTCATTCCCATCAATTATCAAGTGATAATATTTCGCGGGTACGTTCCCGTCAGATAGTTGATCTCCCCATTTTACTGTGATTTCATGTTCATTGAGCCATTGACTGATTCCAGCGTCATCCAAGAATTGATCTGCAATATCGTGCCCACCCATACTAGTTGGATCAATGAAGACGCGGGAACTATCATTGCTGATGATTGAATATACGCCATCGTTATATTCTATAGAGTAATCTGTAAGCCAGCCTGCGCTTGCAGCATTTTCAGCAAATAACGTCACTGTTTCACGATCAAAAATAGATTCACGGACAGCAGCATACGTAGGGAGCGTCTCATCGGAATAAAACGACCTTCTGAGCTGCGATTCTTCAACTTCTACACGATTGAAAAGTTCAAAGCCACTTGCGCGAATGATTTCTGCGTTCACACCACCTTGCGTAATTTCGTGCAGATCGGTCATATCTTCCGGCTGAGTGTGTTGGTGATACGCGAATATGCTGCCAATTACGATAATACAAAAACAGGCAGCGGCGGCAATGTGTTTCCAAAAATAAGTGTTATTCTTACAGTGAACAGGCTTATAATCAATCGCCCCGGAGATCAGATTCTCGTCAATATAATTCATAGCAATCGCCAGCTTTGGCGTGTTCATACTTCTACACCTGCTTTCTTCAAATATTCTCTCAACCTGTTGCGGGAGTGATACAGCATATTCTTGACTTTGCTTTCGGAAAATGAATATCGTCCTGCAATGTCGCTGATAGAATCAAAAAAATAGTATTTCCGGATGAATACATTCCGAACATCCTCTTTTTCAGCTTGCAGGAAATCGGTTATGATTTTGCCGAGGCTTTCGTATTCCCACTCCGGTGCAGTCCGGTTGTCTGGCAATATTTCTTCCAGTTCCGAAAAAGATACCGTCACATTCTGGGAGCGCTTCAATGCAAGGTTAAATTCCAACTTCTTCATAGACAGATTTCGGACAATCTTACAGAGAAATGCCCGGAAGTTATTGGGGCGCGTTGGAGGGATCGTGTTCCATGTGCTCAGATATGTATCATTGACACATTCTTCTGCATCCGCGTCATTTGATAAGAAATTGTTCGCCATATGAAAGCACAGCTTTCCGTATTTGGTATCGGTTTCTTCAATTGCTTGTTCATCACGCGCAAAGTACAGTTCGATAATCATTAAGTCATCCATGCGTTCACCTCCCTCTTTTGAATCACAAAGGCCTTTTCACCTATTAAGTACGATTTTATCACCGTTGGTCGCAAAATTTCTGAAAACTTTTGAGGTTTTTCAAATCTCTAAAAAACAGAAGGCGCAGACTCCATAAATGGAATCTGCGCTTCCATTTTCCTCATTTTACCATTGCACAGATCAGAAGAACATTGAGAAAAATCACCGTTCTTCTATTCACTTATGCCGTATCTCAATATTGGTACAGCTATTTAAAGAGTGAACCATTTTTGACTTCTGAAAAAGCGGGTAATTTAGATGATAACAGCGCATTGAACGATAACGTATCCCCTTTTACGTCGAACACATATTTAAGTTCATATTCGGAATTGTCATAACAATGTACTTGCCTACCGATTATCTTATATTTGCCCGTTGGGATTGTGCTACTTAGAAGAGAATAATTAAATTCAAAGGTATTATCTTCCTTGAGAGCAATGTATGCCTTACTGTCCTCTGAGGTATATTTTTTAGCTGTCGGTGTTCCGCTGAAGAACAGCTCCCCCGCAGTTATGGAAAGACTTAGTATGGCTATTACGGCTATTATAATATAAGCTCTTTTCTTCATCTCCAGCTCCTAACACTGTGCTTGATGATTTAAGAGAAGTATTTAATATCGTATGGAACAGGCCCATCATACGAATACGGGCTATCATACGAATCGTGTCTGTACAAGCCGTATGAACCCCACTTCGATTCAACGACAAAAGTTCGCCTTGATTTTGGATAATCCTTATATGAGTAAATTACTGCGGTATGTGTTGGTGTCCCATAAGAGCCATCAACAGTATCATAATATACAATTCGACTGCCAACCGAGGTGGTCATTTTTGTGAGTTCAGGATAACTGCCATCAGTGATAAACGCCCCTGGATATGGCATCCAACGGATATTGGATGCGCTTGTGCTATACCACGCGTAAGAGTGGCAATTATATTTTATGGTTGCGTGTCTTAAACGCGTTGCATTAGGATATGCAACTGCTACTTCATCTGCAAGTTCCTGTTTTGCGGTAGTTGAAAAATCGCCGTCCGAAGATTGCCAAACATAGACTAAAACATCACTGCCATTAGGTGTTTGAACATATGAATTATAAGCATAAGTAGAGGCTCCGCTGTGTTCATTAACTGACTGGTAGAACACCCCTGTTACACCTTGATAGAGTTCTGGATTAGAGCATTTTGCTTCATGTTTTTCTTCTGCAATTTCAAATACCTTCACAACTTGCTGTTCATCCATTAAATTGGAAAATTCCGGTTGCGCAAGAAGTATTTCTAACTTCCATAATTCAGAAAAATCATTATCTTCGCTAAGAGTAGCAGCTACGGTTTCAACATCTGTCGTTGCATATCTGCTAATCAGAGAATCGACATTATCCTCACGATTAAGCAATTCCTGAAGTGCTGTGCTTTCCGCTAATACTCGCAAAAACCCCTCGCGATTAGTGTTAAATGCTCGTGCATCAACAAAAAATGGATAGTCCAATACCACTTGGACAAGTTCATCAGTGACCAAATTATGTAATTCCTCTGCTGGCAGTTGGCAGGCGGCTACTCGTTCTATTCTGGTCATCTGTGACCATTCGGGCGAGTTAATGATGCCATAATGAACTGTTGAACTGTTATCTGTCGTGGATGCAAAAGCGGTTACTGCACAGGATGTCAGTAAGAGAATCGCCAGTAAGCATGAAATTATTTTTCTCATTTTTAATCCTCCGTTTATATGTAGGTAATCTTCGCCTGCAAGGGCGCATAATCTTTATAGTAATGTAGATTATGCGCCAATCCTGCTGATTTTTAATCTCAACCTCCAGAAATGGAGGGCGAAATAGGCAGACCAGCGCAAAATCCCATGTGAAGCATTGAACACCATCATGACTAATTTCACCTCCGTACCGTAGTTTTGGGGAATGTGGTGTCTGCGCGGACAGCACAGGCAGTGTACATCCCCTTTCATCTTATAAGTACGATTTTATTTGCTTTGGTCGCAAAATTTCAGAATGTTTTTGAAAATTTTTTGCAGCCTACACATAACAGACCAATACGGCTTTCTCTTGCAACAATCTTACCGCTGGTAATCCCTGAACAAAGCGAATCGCGACCGTTGGCCGCAATATTTTTGAGATTGCGGTGCGTTCTGTGTAATTACTTGGAGATGTAATTTTATAGCAGTTAATCAGCGCTCTTTACAAGTTCTACTTTGCCATTCTCATCATAATAGACAATCACAGATTGCTTTTCTGAATTTTGGTAAATATCGCCCCAAAAGCCAGATAACTGGCCAACAGGTTCGCCCAAAAATTTATGAACTTCTGCTTGTGACATCCCTTGAAGCTCAGTGGAAAGCTTTTCTATATCTTCAATTAAATGAGTTCCACTGGAATCATTTTTGCAACTACATAAACACATTACTGCCATAAGCACGATCAAGCTGATTACAATTTTTTTCATAAATTCACTACCTCTCAACCAGCGTTGTTTATTAAGAGTACCAGAACGCAAAGCTGTACAGCCCCTTTCACCCTATAAGCACGGTTTTATTTGCTTTGGTCGCAAAATTTCTGAATGTTTTTGAGATTTCTTTGCAGCCTACACATAACGGGCCAATACAGCGTCCTCTTGCAACAATCTTGTCTCTGGTAAGCCCTGAACAAAGCGAATCGCTGCTTTTGCAAAAACATTGGACTTTACCGTGTCCCAATCTGCCAGCTTTACGATCTCCGCCGTACCGTTTTCAAAATCAAACCGCAGCTTGCCCCACTCGCCGTCGTTGTCCACCAGATATTCGTAGACAGCAGCGGTGATCGTTTGACCTGTTTTCTGGCACTCCGTCTGCCGCAGAGAGATCGTGTGTGAGGAATTGCCCTTCAATGCTTTTGCCGCGCTCACTTGAAGAACTGGTTTTTCCGGAACACCCATCTCAAACGGCACGACCACAGATTTCAGCAGCCTCGCTTCCGGTAAGCTCTGAACAAACCGGATTGCCGTCTTTGCAAAGATGTTGCTTTTCACCGTGTCCCAATCTGCCAGCCTGACGATCTCCGCTGTGCCATTCTCAAAGTCAAACCGCAGCTCGCCCCATTCGCCGTCGTTGTCCGCCTGATACAGGTAGACAGCGGCGGCTATTTTTTTGTTCCTTTTGCGGCACTCGGTCTGTTTCAGCGTCACGGTATGTATCACACCGCTTTCCAGCAGCTTCAGCCGTAGCTTGTCTAATGTGCGCCGGTAGAATCGCTCCGCACCGCTGGCTGTCGTTCCTTCAAAATCCACCGCTAAATCTTCAAAGGTGGACTGCGCGGACAAGGGGCTGACGCGCCCGCAGGTCATGCAGATGGCGTTCCGCTTTTCCAGATACCATTGCTCTTTGTAGGAAAGCTGCTCAAACGATGCCGTGACCGCCTTTGCCTGTATTCCGTTCCAGAGGATTTCGGCATAGTTCCAGCTATCGTCGCGTGTCACATCCTCGCCGGTTTCTTCGCCGTCCTCGTCCTGCTCCGTGCGGTAGAGGGAAACGATACTGCGGTTGCGCTGGGCAATGGTCAGCAGCTCATCCGCAGATACGCTTTCGTCCATGTATCCGCTTTGGACAGCAAACTCGGAAACGACCTCCGCACGGTTTTTGCCAGAATCGTTGTAAATCGCGCCAATTTTCCGCACACGCCGGTACTCCGCAAGACTGGCAAAGGAACCGGCTTCTCCCATCATACGGCAGAACAGCAGCCCGTCCCGGATATAGTGCTTCGCATATTTCAAAAACTCTGTTTCTTGCTCCGGGTCGAACTTTGGCAGACAGTATAGCAGCATTTGCAGAACTTCCAGCTTGTAGTCCAGAAACCGCGCCGGGTCATAGCGGTCATATCCGTTGCGGGTAAGAAAACGGTAGATCACGCCATTCAGCCGCTTTTCAAAGTGGTGCAGGAAGGAGGAAAAGTAGGATAAATCTCGTTTCCGGACAGCTTCGCATATGTAGTCGTTCAGCTCCATTTGCGGCGGTTCCGGGTCAAGCTGAAAGACGTTCTGGACTTCGCGCATGGTCAGATCGTCGGCGTTATAGAACGGCACTTTTGCCGCATAGCCGCTCAAATCCCATGTCCAGCCTGCAAGCTGCGCCATCTGCTTGTCACGATTATCCTTCATATCCGCACCTCCTTCCGCCGTGGATTTTGATTACTGCTTTCTATTTGCCCTTGCCTCTGCCAGCAAAGCCGCCTGCTCCATTTCGGCGGCATAGCTGCCCTGTGCGTAGTCGTTGTCTTGCAGCGCCTTTTCCAGCTTGCTTTTTGCAAGTGCTTTCATCACGGCGGCAGTCTGCTCGTCCAGCGTGCCGCGCCCAAGATACTGCGTGATCGTGTTGAACCGCTTTGTATAGATTTTTCGGATAGGATGGTCGGCGGCAAGCTCCCGCTGCTCCCGCCCACG
>ERZ779861.4523-NODE-4523-length-10373-cov-5.579279_pt1 | contig 10373 bp, 8 predicted proteins | sample MGYA00511558_ERZ779861 | MGnify/ENA primary metagenome ERZ779861 (study PRJEB29588, sample SAMEA2163432) | human gut metagenome | biome: human gut; feature: human-associated habitat; material: faeces | place: Denmark | collected 2008/2010 ... | reverse complement strand
AACACTTTCTTGTGTTCAAATATGTCTGCTATCTAATCGACAGCAAAACAAAGATATGAAATATTTGAAACAATCAAGTGCACATCTCTCTTTGGGGCTGTTGCAGATGTAAAATTAGAGTAAATCTTATTGAAAATGACTATTTTACTTGTTATTTCTTTGTCGCAATTTCGGGAATATGGTTAATGAAGTGAGATTTTGGGTGAAGTTTGCGTTTTCGCTTACCTTGCTTACCCGAACGGGATCGGACAGACAGGTTTATTGTTGTTTTAACTTCATTTCCAATAGGTTCATGTGGTTGCTGATGCTTTTTTGAACTACTTGGGCATAGGATTTCTGGGTAACTTTAATGTCGGAATGTCCTAAAAGTTGGCTCACCACCTCTATGGGAACCCCATTGTAGAGGAGAATTGTGCTGGCAAAGGTCTTTCTGGCCGTATGGTGGGTCAGCTTTTTCTCTATTCCCAAAACATCCGCAATCTCTTTCATGTAAGAGTTGATTTTTTGGTTGCTGATGCGGGGCAATAGAAATCCTTGCTGCACTTCAATGGATGCCTCAAACAGGCTTAAAATGGCCTTTGCTTGAGGCAGGAGGATTGATACCTCTTTGTCTGTCTTGAGCCTTGTAATGGTGATCCACTCTTTGCCATCAAACCCTATCTGAATGTGTTTGGGTTGCAAAATGGATGCTTCATGGTAGCCTAATCCCGTGTAGACAGAGAACAGGTAAATCTGTTTGACCGTTTCCAATCTTCTCTGGTGAAAGATGTGGGATTCCAGTTTGTGCAGCTCCTCAGCGGTCAGGAATACAATCTGTTTCTTCTCTTTCAGGGGCTTATGATCTATGAAAGGGTCTCTGCTGAGGTAATCACACCGGATTGCATACAACACCATTTGTCTGAGTCTTTGGATGATTTTATTGATGGTGATGGGTTTGAGCCGTTTCCCCAACAAGAACTCTACAAATTGCTGAATAAAGCGGTAGTTCAGCTGCTTGAGAGGGATATCCTGCTGGCGGGTGTATTCCCGGATGAAGAGTCTGACATGTGCATAGACCTCTTTGAACTTTTGCAGGGTGGATGCTGTGTATTCCGTCCCTACAAGGCTCTCCATGCGGCTGATCCTCTCTTCAAACACCATACAAAGCGACTTTTCGTCTGTCTTGCCGAGGTATCTGCTGTATACCTCTGCCAGAGTAATATCTTTGCCTTCGTCATAGAGTTGTTTTTCTATCCGGATGAATTGGAGATTGACCTCTTGGAGTTTGGTATTGGTTAATTGAGCCTGATCTGCAATCCCTTTCATTCTTTGAGATTCCCTGTCCCAGAGTTCAGGGGTGATGTAGAATCCGGTAGAGAACGTTTTATAGGTGTTTTGAAAGCTGAGTTTGCAGAAAATAGGGGATTCTCCCTTGTTATTTCTTCGGGAGGTAATCAAATTGAATGATATTTTAAATTCTGAACGGTTTCGTCTAACCGTTTGATGAATAAACATTTAACGGAGTATCTGAAAAGTAATGGTAACGACTAGGAAACCGTGCGATTTTCAGCGTTTTGCGGTGTTTTACTATCAAATAACTCTTTCAGGTGCAAAGATACGACAAATCTTTGATATAGTATCCAATACAAACAGTATTCGCCATTTTTTGCCTTTCGATATATACCTATTTGCTTATGCCGTTATTTTTTGCAGATTTGGATAAAAAAGGAAAGGCAAAATTCAGGAAGCATTGAAATTCTTTACTTTAGTTAGTGCAAAAATCGAATAATTTATTGTAACTTTGCAGCGGATTCGGTGTGCATATAATACCATCCCAATTAAGATAAGTCGCAACATATATAGTGGTTTTCAATATGATTATGAACAATTGTACAATATTAACAGGTAAAAACACCGTTAATATTGCATATCATAAACCTTGGTAATTTTTCCACATTCAAATCTAATTAATTCGATTTGAATGTCATTGTCTTTGTAATCCGGCATGCTATTTCAGGCTTGTCGAGAGATTTTTTGTGCTATAAAATCAAGAAACATTCAAAAGATAAAAGGAAAAATTCAAATGGAAAAAATCAGAAATTGGAAACAAGATTTCTATACAATATGGGCGGGGCAAGCTGTGTCCCTGATAACAAGTGGGGTTCTTCAAATGGCCATCATCTGGCATCTGACAAATACAACAGGGTCTGCGATGGTGTTGTCAATGGCGACCTTGGTTGGGTTTCTACCTCAAGCGGTTTTAGGTTCTGCAATCGGAGTACTTGTTGACCGCTGGAACCGGAAAATGGTCATGATTGGTGCAGATGTCATCATAGCTTGTGCTGGACTGGTACTTACCGTAATTTCCCTGTCAGCGGAACTACCTGTATGGATAGTAATGCTCATCCTCTTCATTAGAAGCGTTGGCACTGCATTCCATTCCCCTGCGTTAAGTGCGGTAACACCTCTTTTAGTGCCTGAAGAACAGTTAGTCAAATGTGCCGGCTACACCCAGTCCATCCAATCGGCAAGTTTCATCCTAAGTCCGGCAATTGCCGCTTTTCTCTATGCAAAATGGGGGTTGAATTCTGCGGTTGCCCTTGACGTATTCGGAGCAATAATTGCCTGTATCACTGTTGCAATGGTTCACATCCCAAAACAACCGATTGAAGCGCTGCAGCAAGAAAACTTTTTCACCGAACTGCGCATTGGCTATAACGCAATACGACAAAATAAAGCTCTTTTCACATTGCTTTGGATAGGAGCAATCAATATGTTCATTTATATGCCAATCAATGCGCTATTTCCGCTGATGAGTATGAATTATTTCGAGGGAAGTACCTTGCATGCTTCCGTGGTGGAAATTGTTTTTGCAGTTGGTATGTTGTTGGGCGGACTTCTATTGGGCGCATGGGGAGGTTTCAAAAAGCGCATGGCAAATATCATCGGCTCTATCTTTCTTGTGGGAGTGTCATTGACTGTTTCCGGCTTGCTACCAACCAATGGTTTTATGATATTTGCGATATGTTGTACGTTGATGGGCTTTTCTGCCCCATTCTATAATGGAGTACAGACCGCGCTATTTCAAGAACAGATACAACCCGAGTATTTAGGGCGTGTTTTCGGACTTCTTGGCAGCATCATGTCGTTTGCCATGCCGCTTGGGTTGGTAGTGTCGGGTGCATTTGCAGACCAAATCGGGGTAAACCGTTGGTTTTTGTTCTCAGGTATGGCTATTCTGCTTCTCGCTATAATAGCCTTATGTCTTCCACAACTTAGAAAGGTCGACAATCAAAAACAAAAATCATGATTTATGAAACGTAACTAAATCTAAACAGCAATAAGCCTCTGATAGGGAAATACGATTATCGGAGGCTTATTGCAATCTGTTTTAACTACTTATGTAATTCCTCTACTTTTCCTTTGTGGTTGAATTGGCTGTCGTATGCTCTGCCGTAGCCTGTCGAACTGTTCCCTGAACCATTCGCCTATGGGCTGGCGGTTGATTACGAGTGTCAGTTTAGACTTGTCCGCAGGGTCTTTCACCACTTGAAAGCCTGCTCTTTCTGTCGTAAAACTCCGATTATGTTCCTCCGAATAAAGTTTGCCCTCGTATATCAAAGGCTTACCATAAGTCAATGTCGTGGTCTGCCTTTCATTGAACCCGACAAGGCGGCACAGGCTCTCTATTCTCATAATTTCCTTTGCCATAGGAAACCATGCACACAGCTTTTCGATAATGCGTTTCAAACCTGATACTTCATCTTTGTGTCTGACACTTTTTTCCGCCATCTCCTTACGGTGATTCTGCTGTATTTCCAACAACTGGCGGTTGTGCTCGGTTTGCATCGTGTGTATGCGGTTTTGCAGTATCTCAATGGTTTCCTCATGGGTGGCAACTTCCCGATACAGGGCGGTGTTCTCCCTTTCCAAAGTCTTGACCTTGTTGCTCCCGAAAAGAGAACCGACACTTTCAGCTATGTTGGTCGCTGCGGTGGTGGCTGCACCTTTCAGTTTCTCGGTCTGTACCTCTTTCTTGGCTTGTCTGAGTTCCTGTTCGGTTTCGGTTTTCTGCTCCTGTAACCGCTTGTTTTCTGCATCAAGGGCAGCGTTCTTTTTCTGTATGTCCCGATAATACTGTGTCGTGGTGGTGTGCCGTGCTTCGGAACCTCGCACACCTCGCTGTAATCCGTATTTAGCCATAACCCTTGCATAATTGTCGTGGTACGCAATCAAGGTCTGACGGTTGAACAGGTCATCGGCACACAAACGGACGGTATTTGCTTTCTTGTGATACTTCCGTTTGCCGTCTTCCTGCTCTTTCTTGGCTTTGCGCCTTTCACCTGTCACGATGGGAACAATGGCTGCATGGATATGCGGTGTCTTCTCGTCCATGTGAAGATGGGCGGCAACCACGTTCTCCCTGCCGAATGTGGCTTGCAGCCATTGGATGCTGTCGCTGCACCATTCGTCAAGTCTTCCGTTTTCCTGTATGTCCATCATGTCCTCATGTGTTCCCGACAGAACCACTCGGACTACACGGACTTGGTCATGTGTAATCTTCCGCTTGATGCCTGCCGTGTTCAGCCTGTGGGCAATCGCTTCATCCCTGCCATGAACGCCATCGGGGTATTCTATAAGTACCCTGTTCAGATGCGTTCTTGTCGGGTCTGCGTTTTTAGGTATGATTCTTCTCTCTATATGGTCGGATTGTACGGTGTCCGATGAACCTTTTGCTTTCTTTATGTCCAATGAAAAATATCCCATGTAGTTTGATTTTTACGGTTATTGTTATGAGTGTATTCTCTGCCTGTGGCATTGGCTCTCAGGGTTTCCAAAGGGATTTCCCTTTGGCTCGATAGGGAGTTTTTAGCATTACCGTGTAATGCGTGAAGAAAACGCCCTATTGAGCTATGGTATTTCTGTCTAAATACCCTTGGGAAAGCGAACCTGTTCCCCTCTATATTTTCAGCCCTTTCTTTTTCGGTGGCTGCATCATCCGCCTTGCGGATTGTACTTGCTTCTCCTCCTTTATCGGCTCTGTCGATTGGGACAAGAGTTTTTTGCACAGGTACTCGTTCAAGTCATTATACCCTGCATAGTGAACCGACATATCCTGCAAGCGGTCACCCAACATCCGTTGCAGGTTGGCGTATGCGTTCCGTCCTGCTGTGTCATTGTCAAGGAAACAGCCGATTCGGGTATAGGTTGCCAATATGCTTTCCGCTTTCGAGAGGTTGGAAACGGAGTTGAGAATGACGTAATCCTGTGCATTCAATCGTGGGTGTTGCGGATTGTTCTTTACTCGGATGGTCAGGAACGAGAGATAATCCATGAAGCCCTCGAAAAGATAACAGACGGTTCGTGGCTCTTTTTGCTGTCGGATATGGGTGATGTCCTTCGGGGCGACACATCCCTTGAAGTATCTATTACGCACTTCATACCCTCTTGCCATATTCGGGAAGCCGATGGCGAAATAGGGTTTGTCGGCATTCTCAAACCGCAGTTCCTTACACTCCCTTTTGGCGAGTTCAATGTCTATCCCCCTTTCTTGCAGATAGGCAATGAGCGCAGGTGATGACAGCTCGCCAACTCTTAATACCCGATAAGTGCGGTTGTCGGATTGCTGCTTGCCAAAAGAAAACGATGCAGGGCGGATGTATGGTGTCCGTTCCTCTATGCGCTTCAACAGGCAGGTTACATCTTCCGTATGGTAGAGTTCCGCTGCCAATGCGATGATGTTACCGCCCTTGCCAAGTCCAAAATCGTACCATTTGTTGAGTTCTGTGTTTACCTTGAAAGATGCGTCCGTTTCCTCTCTCAGCGGTGATTTGTACCAAAAGCTGCTGCCCTGTTGCTTGACGGGCGTGTAACCCAAACTTTGCAGATAGTCTGCGATTCTGATTTGTTTAACTTCTTGTATGTTCATGATATTCTATAGATTTGATGATGATTGTAAAAACGTTGATTTGTTGAATGGCTTATATAACACATTTATTTACAGAAAGATATTTGCTCAACATCTTCTCAACAAACCACTCGCCAAAAGAGAAATCAACAATCGGGTGCTGTTCCTCTCTCAACTTCTCTTTTCGATTGTTGAGATTTTGTTGAGAGTGTATATTGTTTATTGTCAGCATAGTTATATCCTTATTCATCAATTCAACAAAAAAAAGAATGATATTACAGGGATTCAAGTTGTTCCCTCGTGACAGAATAGAAACGACCGACCCGTTTTACAGGCTCATACCGACACTCCCGATTGTAGTTGAATTGGTAGGTGGTATAGGTCAGTCCGTTGGGTGCAGGCGTAAGTTTCCAACACTCCTGCAACACCTTTCGGACTTGGTGCTTCTCCACTTTTACCTGCGAGTGTACCAGCAACAGAAGAATGTCGTTGTAGCAGAACGAGAATGTGTCCGTGCCGACACTATCCATGATGTCAAGTATCAGCTCGTGCATCTCTATCTCCAGTCGGTTACGGTTGCTGCGGATTATCTTCTGCAAGGCTTCGGTATGCAACAGCGATGGAGCAAACCACATACGGCTTTCCTTTTCGGTGGATAGTGTTCTGTGTTGCAGGAAATGAAGAAAGGCGGGTATCTCCGCTTTCAGCTTTTGCAGGAAGTCGGTATCATCAGACTGCAAGCGGTCTATCTTGCGTACCCAATAGCGTGTTTCCCCTGCATCAATGATTACAGGCAAGTACTCGTTGTTGGAGCATAGCACGAACTTGGCGAAAAACGCTATCTCGTCACGGTCTTTGCCTTTGGCTTCCACCTTGTAGGAAAGTGTGGTGCTTAGGTTCTTCAACCGCTCGCTGTCCTCCCTACGGTTGAGCAGCACCTCGTCCACCACGATAAGCAGTTTGCCGGCCCAGTCGGAATTGAATTGGCTACGGAAATCCTCGTTGGTGTTAAAGGTTACATTGTTCTGAAATAGGAGTTTTAGAAAATTCAGAAATGTGCTTTTGCCTGTGTTGCGTTCCTCTGATACCAACAGCAGGATAGGCAGCTTTTGAATGGGGTACAAGTAGAGCAGTTGTAGGTAGTCCATGCCCAACTCGTATTGCTCCCCGAAGATGTGACCTACCAAAGATTGGATATGCGAGAAATCGCCCTCTTTAGGTTGGTGGTCTATCGGTTCATAGAGGTTAAGGAACTTGCCGACCACGGGATGGTAGCCGATGTGTTCGGGTACGGTGCAGAAGCCGTCATACTTGGGAACGCTGCCGATGTAGTCCTTGCCGTAGTCTTGGCGCAGGGTTTCGTTGTTCCATGCTATGCGTTTCCTTACATACCCTCCGTTCAGTTTGGGCTGCTCCACAATCTTGTAAAGCGTAGTCCCCACTCGGATGAATTCCTCCTTTGCCATGCCACCATCCGATGGCGGTCTGTGGCTGTCTTGTTGTTTGTTAGCTGACATAATCAAATGGTTTTAAGTTTGAAAAATACCAGCTACAAAAGTATAAGCATTTATCGGATAAGTTGTTACGCAAAACGCGGCAGAACGGTGACAAATAGCCCCCGAAGAAAAAACTTTCAATGGTTTGGAACGGAAGTCGGGCAGGACAGACGAAAAAACTCCCAAAAAACGAATGTGGGGATTACGCTTTTCGGGAGAAAAAATTGGAGTTCCTGTTGATATGTCGGTCAGATTATATGCTGACACGCTGGCTTGATTACTCTATTCGTGACTGAATGAATGGATTCCGTCAGTCGTGCAACCAATTCAGCTACGAGAAGTATTCGGCTTTGGCTATGCCGTTGGTGTTCAGCGAAAAGAAGATGCTTGTTTTCTCTTTTCGCAAGTACAGTCTTTCAAGAACGGCATTGCGCACCTGCTTCGCACTGTATGTGCCGATACGGAACGCAAGGGCGATTATCGTTTCAAGGCTGTAAACCTCCATGCTGCACTTGTCGGACAGTCGGATGGTATGCCTTATCTCACACTCATTCAGAATGCCGTTCTTGCAGAGTGTCTTTATCCCTGCCCTGATAGTCGGGGCGGTTACATTGAACAACTCGCAAAGCTCCCACTCACTCATGGCGGTTGCCTGTATATCTTTCGGCATAACTACATTGCCGAACTCGTTCATTGTTATGATGTTTCTTTCCTCTTTCATTATCGTTTGATTTAAGGGTTACTGAATGGCATTGCAAATGTTCTTTTCCATATCCTCCAGTTTGTGCGACAATGTTTCCATATCCTGACTAATCTTTTGGGCTGTGATTTTTGCGTAAATTTGGGTCGTTTTTATGTTGGTATGTCCCAAAAGTCGGCTGACGGTTTCAATGGGTACTCCGTTGGATAACAGCACAGTGGTCGCTGCCGAATGTCTTGCTACATGATAGGTCAAGTGGACTTTTATACCGCACAACTTGGCAATGGCTTTCAGCTTCTTGTTGCAAGTCGTGTTACTCGGCATGGGGAATACTTTATTATCTCTTGTCATACCCCTGTACTTCTCTATTATCTTTCGGGGAACATCCAACAATCGGATATTGGATTCCGTGTTAGTTTTCTTTCTTCGGGTGATAATCCACAGATTTCCGTCAAAGAATGTTTGCAGGTTGTCTTCCGTAAGGTTCTTGACATCGGAATATGCCAAACCTGTAAAGGTGGAGAACAGAAATAAATCCCTGACAAGCTCGTGTGTCTTGTCGGGCATATCGGTGTTCATCATTGTGTGTATCTCCTCTCTCGTAATATACCCTCTGTCCACGCTTTCGGGAGAGTTGATGTACCCTGCAAAGGGATTGAACGGCAGACGACCGTCATTCCTCGCTATGGAAATAATGTGTTTCAGCACAATCATGTAGCCCCAAATGGTATTGGTGCGGCATTTTTTCTCAGTACGCAGGAAATACTCGAAGTCGTTGATGAACGAGAGGTTCAACTCTTTTAACGGAATATCTTCACGCTTGTAGGTATGGGGTAGGAACTCACGGATGTGCTTGCAGACGGTAACATAACGTCGGAATGTTCCTTTTGCCCTGCTGTGTCCCACTTTCTTGGCAAATTCGCTGTTGTGTTGTTCAAACAGTTTTAGCAAGGTTTCCTGTTTGATACCGATGCCGAGATAGGCATCTTTCAACTTGGCAGCAGTGACATAACCGTCCGTCTGCATCAACTCTTGATAACGGCGGTTTATCTCCACTCTGATTTTGTCAACGGCACGGTTGATTCTTTGCGCTTCGGCACTCTTACCCGAAGCACGGTTGTTCTTCACGTCCCACAGGCGCAAGGGAACATCCATCTTGCAACTGAACTGCTTAATCTCTCCGTCCACCGTAATGCGACACATCAAAGGCAGGTTGCCGTTGGGTTTCTCACTGCCTTTCTTCACGTAGAACAATACCTTAAATGTACTTCTCATAACTCACTTTTTTTTGGTTACAAAATTAATTCATAGTGAGTTACCGACAGATACGACACATAACGCCAAACGATGCAAAATTTAGGTTTCGCAAGAAATTTGCATCATCGCACGGGTAATGATAAAGTAACTGAACTTTTGCTGCGTTTGTCCATATTCTGTCTCTTCTTGGCTTTTGAACAAGAGAAAAATATAGCGTAACGAACGCTTTTTCAGTCTGTTCGCTACGCTTTACTCAAATTTGCTATTCCGTTAGGTGTTTATTTTAAACTGATAATCGTTGTAAGTCGGCAGAAACGGCAGTTTCAACACTTTGAAGAGCATTTGAAGATAGCTGCGCCGAAACGACCCGGTCAGGGTGGTTTTACCATTGGACGATATGGGAGTATCGACATTCAGTCCCACATCCGAAGCACCCAGGATCAGTTTGCCGTGAAACCGGTCGGGATTACCCGACCGCATCTGCATATCCATCACCGAACTGAGCCCGTTCGAAAACTGGGCCGGGAAAGCCCCCGTATAAAAGTTGACGGATTTGAGCAACTCTGGATTGACCAGCGATGCATTGCCGCCCGAACCGCCCTGCACGGCAAAGTGGTTCAAGACCGGTATCTCGATCCCGTCGAGGTAATAACGGTTTTCATTGGCGCCACCGCCGCGTACCAGAACATCGTTACGGTTGGCCGTCGGCACCGACAGCACGCCCGGGGCAGATTGCACCACTTTGGAGATATCGCGGTTCGCACCGGGAGTCAGATCGATCTCCTCGGTCCCGATACGGCGCATAGAAACGGGCGACTCGGTCGTGGGCCGGAACGGCGACGCACTGACGACCACCTCGCCGACGGTCACCATCCGCTTTTCCAGCTCCACATTCACCAATGTCGGCGCGGAAGTCGTCACCAGGAACGACTCTGTCAGGACTCCGGAATAGCCTTCGGCATCCACGTACAGCGTATTGTATCCCGTTGGAACCCCTTTGATTTCATAACGACCGTCCGTGCCGGTCTGCTGC
>ERZ779861.4503-NODE-4503-length-10403-cov-4.739660_pt1 | contig 10403 bp, 5 predicted proteins | sample MGYA00511558_ERZ779861 | MGnify/ENA primary metagenome ERZ779861 (study PRJEB29588, sample SAMEA2163432) | human gut metagenome | biome: human gut; feature: human-associated habitat; material: faeces | place: Denmark | collected 2008/2010 ... | reverse complement strand
GCGCCACGCACACGGCCATGAGTTCCATGCGGTTGTTGGTCGTGAGGCGGAATCCCTGCGACAGCTCCTTGCGGTGCTGCCCCGAAAGGAGTACTGCGCCGTAGCCGCCGGGGCCGGGGTTTCCGAGGGCCGAGCCGTCGGTGTAGATGGTGATCGGAGACAAAATATGCGTAGATTAGAGATCAAACATAGAGTTTATGACGGGATGTTCCGGTCCGGTTTTCCGGGGCTTGCGCCTGCCGCACCGCCGCCGGCCGTTTCGCGGTTCATTCGGCGGCCGTTCCGCCCAGCTCCTTGTCCAGAATCTTTTTCGCCTGGTAAAAGGCATTCGTGTAATTGCGTGCCAGTATGGTGCCGTCCGGACCGATCAGAACGAAGAACGGCCGGCCTTCGATGGCATACGTTTCCATGATCTGCCGGTTTTCCGGATGACCGGTTTCCAGTTCCGCTTCGATCCATCCGTGTTCCAGCATGCCGGCCAGCACGGGGCGCATGTCGTCCACACCCGGCGACGGCGTTTTTTTGCCTGCGGGCAGACTTTCGTATACGCTCCGGATATCGGCGATGGATTCGGTCAGTCCCACCACCTGCAATCCTTTGTCCTTGTACTTTTCGAACAGATCGCTCACCTGCCGGTCGATATGGATCGAGCCGGGACACAATCCCCAATGGTAGAGCAGCAGGTATCGGCCTTTGAAATCAGCCTTGGCGACAGTACGGTCTTCGGTCGTTGCCAGTGTGAAATCCGGCGCCGGTTTTCCTTCGGCGAGTTGTTCCATTCTTGCCATGCAGTCTGCGTACATCCGGCCGAAATAGCTCGTTTTCAACCCTTCGGACAATGTCTTGTAAAACCTGTGCGCCTCCTTGGCCGGGGTGTACGACAACTTGGGTATCCTGTCGATCAACAGGTACAGGCTTCCGTGCGGATTGGCCGCTTCGTAGGCTTTGCGCAGCATATCCTTTCGTTCTACGCCGGGATTGCCGTTGTAAAATCGGTTGAATTTTCCGCCCCATTCCCGGCTGGCTGCCGTATCGTTCCGCTCCGACGCTTCCCGTGCATTTTCCAGATAACGCCCCCGGACCCGGCCGAGCGAATCATCGACCGCCAGCAGGCTCGACAGCATGGGCTCGTCGTAAATTCCTCCGCCGAGACGGCAATAATAGATCGCATCCGTCGAGCCGGTCATGCCGATCCTATCGCCGGGCCTGACGATGACGGGTTTGCCTCCGCGATCCCCGGCTGCGGCTCTTCCGGCTTTCGGGCGGTAGGTCATCAGGTAGTACTGGTCGTGTTCCGACTTCCCCCGATGACGGAATGCGCCCGGTTTGCGGACCACGACGTCGAATCCCGGGCCGTACTTCCATGAAGGCAGGAGAATACGCTCGAAACGGAGGGTGTCTCCGGCTTGCAGTCCCTCGATCCTTCCCTCCAGTCTGAATCCCCGGGCATAGGCACAGGCTGCCGCCATGGTCAGGGCGCAGCATGACAGGAAGAGTTTGTATCGTAGGGCCATGATAGCTGTTTTAATGCTTATTTGCCGGATTCGAGCGCCGCCAGCTGTTCGCGGATCGCCGTGATCTTGGCTTCGGCGTCGGCCTGCTTGGCGCGCTCGTTGGCCACCACCTTCTCGGGCGCCGAGGCGACGAACCGCTCGTTCGAGAGCTTCTTCATCACCGAGGCGAGGAATCCCTCGTAGTAGGCCAGATCGTCCGCGAGTTTTTTGCGCTCGGCCTCGGCGTCGATCTTTCCGGCCATCGGCACGAAGTACTGCGTCGTCTTGACGATGAACGCCGCGGCCGCCGGGTCCTTCTCCGCCACGGTCTCGATGGCCGTGAGGTTGGCCATCTTCATCACGACGGGGGCGAACTCCGCGGGATAGTTCTCATCGGCGATGACCCGGAGCGTCAGCGCCTCTTTCTGCGGCAGGCTCTTCTGGTTGCGGATGTTGCGCACCGAGGTGATGATCTCCTTCGCCAGTTCGAAGCGCGCCAGCATCGCGGCGTCTTCGGCCGCAGGCTCGGGCATCTGCGCCACGCAGATCGAAGCGCCTTCGGCGCGGGGCGCGAGGTCCTGCCAGATCTCTTCCGTGACGAACGGCATGAAGGGGTGCAGCACGCGCATCAGGGCGTCGAAATAGCCCTTCGTCGCCTCCATCGTCGGGGCGTCGATGGGCTGTCCGTAGGCGGGCTTCGCCATCTCGAGGTACAAGCCGCTGAAATCGTCCCAGAAGAGGCGGTAAGCCTCCTTGAAGGCCTCCGAGATGCGGTATGACTTGAAATCCTCGGCGATCTGGCGCAGCGAGCGGCCCAACGCCTGCCCGAACCACGCCACGGCCAGACGGTTGTTCTCGCTTTGCGCCACCGCGGCGTCCACCGCCCAGCCGTTCAGGAGGCGGTAGGCGTTCCAGATTTTGTTGCCGAAGTTGCGGCCCTGCTCGCACAGCGCCTCGTCGAACATCACGTCGTTGCCGGCCGACGACGAAAGCAGCATCGCCACGCGCATACCGTCGGCACCGTACTGCGCGATCAGGTCGAGCGGATCGGGCGAGTTGCCCAGCTGCTTGGACATCTTGCGTCCGATCTTGTCGCGCACGATACCGGTGAAATAGACGTTGCCGAAGGGCTTCTCGCCGCGATATTCGTAACCGGCCATGATCATGCGCGCCACCCAGAAGAAGATGATGTCGGGGCCCGTCACCAGATCGGCCGTCGGGTAGTAGTAGCGAATCTCCTCGTTGTCGGGGTTGCGGATGCCGTCGAAGACCGAAATCGGCCACAGCCACGACGAAAACCACGTGTCGAGCACGTCCTCGTCCTGCCGCAGGTCGCCGAGCTGCAACGCGGCGTCGCCCGTCTTCTCGCGGGCCAGCGCCAGCGCCTCCTCGGCCGTTTCGGCCACCACGTAACCGCCCTTGGGCAGGTAGTAGGCGGGAATGCGCTGCCCCCACCACAACTGGCGCGAGATGCACCAGTCCTTGATGTTCTCCATCCAGTGACGGTAGATATTCTTGTATTTTTCGGGGACGAAACGGATTTCGTCCTCCATGACGGCGCGCGTGGCGGGCTTCGCCAGCTCCTCCATCGAAAGGAACCACTGCATCGAGAGTTTCGGCTCGATGGCCACGCCCGTGCGCTCGGAGTAGCCCACGTTGTTCGTGTACTCCTCGGTCTTTTCGAGCAGGCCGGCACGTTGCAGGTCGCCCTCGATCACGCGGCGCAGCTCGAAGCGATCCATCCCTTCGTAGATACCCACCTTGCCGTTGATCGTCCCGTCGTCGTTGAAGATGTCGATCGTCTCCAACCCGTATTTCTCGCCCAGCATGTAGTCGTTCACGTCGTGTGCCGGCGTCACCTTCAAGGCACCCGTACCGAAGGCGATGTCGACATACGTGTCGCGGATCACCGGAATCGAGCGCCCGACGAGCGGCACCACCACGCGGGCGTCCTGCGGCAACCACTCGTAGCGCTCGTCGTCGGGATTGACGCACAGCGCCGTATCGCCCAGAATGGTCTCGGGGCGCGTCGTAGCCACGACGAGGTATTTGTCCGTCCCCTCGACCGCATAGCGCAGGTAGTAGAGCTTGCCGTGCGACTCCTTGAAGACCACCTCTTCGTCCGACAGCGCGGTCCTGGCCGCGGGATCCCAGTTGACCATGCGCACGCCGCGGTAGATGCGCCCCTTGCGGTAGAGGTCGCAGAAGACCTTGATGACCCCCTCGGTGCGGATGTCGTCCATCGTGAAACAGGTGCGGTCCCAGTCGCACGAAGCGCCCAGCTTGCGCAGTTGCCGCAGAATCACGCCGCCGTACTGCTCCTTCCACTCCCACGCGTATTCGAGGAACTTCTCGCGCGTGAGCGACGACTTCTCGATGCCGCGCTCCTTGAGCTTGGCCACCACCTTCGCCTCGGTAGCGATCGAGGCGTGGTCCATACCCGGCACCCAGCAGGCATTTTTTCCCTGCATGCGGGCACGGCGGATCAGCACGTCCTGCAACGTATTGTTGAGCATGTGGCCCATGTGGAGCATCCCCGTCACGTTGGGCGGCGGAATGACGACCGTATAGGGTTCGCGCGCATCGGGTTCGGAGTGGAACAGCCCGTGCTGTTCCCAGTAGTCGTACCATTTCTGCTCGATCTCCTGCGGAGCGTATTTGTCGGCAATCTGCATATCGGATAAATTTTATTACGTTGAACTTCTTCGCCCGCTTTCCGCTTCCGCAAACACCGGCTCTACCGGCCTCCGCAGATTCGAAAACGTTTGTCAGGCAAGGTGCAAAGTTATAATTTTTCCGGTAAAAGTACGCTTTTTTCACCGCGTTCCCGCTCTTCGGTCCGATTTTTCGTCCGCCGATGAAAAAAGAGAACCCCGCCGTCCATTTTCCGCCCGCAAAATTTGGAGGGGGGGGGTGATTTGTCCTAAATTTGTCCTCCGCAAACCATTTAACCCAAACTCTATGCAACTCAAAACCCTCCTCGGCGCCGCACTGCTTCTGCTCGCCGGTGCAGCGCAGGCCCAAACGATTCCCGAAACGACGCCCGAACCCGAATTCATCGGGGAGATCGTGACCGTGCGACCCGACGGCACGGTCGCCAAACTCGAAAAGCAATCCGTCCAGATGCGCACGCGAGCCAATGCGAGCGCCGTCATCTTCGGTATCGGCAAGGCCAAGACGAAACTCATCATCGAAGGGCCGAAAGCCGGCGTGCGCCTGACGGCGGGCCAACCGGCCAGCTTCATCGTGCGCGCCGTCGACAACGCCACCGATCCCATGTCGATCATCAACGTCTTCCGCTTCGAAGCCAAGAAAGACAAGCGCATGGCCGAAATGGCCTCGGTCAGCAGTTTCGGCAGCGTGAAATCCAACAAGCTGGAACGCCTTTCGTTCACAGGCCGCAAATTCGGAGAGAGCTCCTACCTGATCACCCTCGACGAGACTCCCGCCGGCGAATACGGTATCACGGTCTCCAACCCGAACAACCTCGACGAGAAACAGGTCATCGTATCGACCTTTGCGATCGACTGAGCCCCAGCCGGACCTTCCGACGATCTACGGCAGCGGATTGTCCGCTGCCGTATCTTTTTTCGCCGCACATCCCGCCCGCACCTGCCGAAGCGGCGACCGACTGACACGCTCTCCCCTCGTCGGCAGCCGGCTGCCAAAATGACAGACATGTCCCGACGGACCTCCGGATCCTTTTTCATACAACCCCCTCAGTCATCGTCCGATAGTGCATATCGCAGACACCGACAGGCACCGGTCGCCCGCGACACCGCGGCGCTGCGGCATAAATAGTGTTGATAACTTCTTAACAAGCCAAAGACTTATATAAAATATTATACGAAAAAAAGCGTTATCTTTGCAACTTGATTGAAAGACCATATGAGTAAAAGAGATAAAATCGAACTGAAAGAACTGGAATCGCTGCCCGAAGCGCTCGACGGCAACCATCGCGTCATCCCCATCGTCACCGGCGAGGACGACACGGTCGAAGAGGTCGCCGTCCCCGAAATACTTCCCGTGCTGACGCTGCGCAGCTCGGTGCTGTTTCCGGGCGCCATTACCCCCGTCACGGTGGGCCGCTCGCGGAGCATGACGCTCGTGCGCGACACCAACGCCCGCAACGGGATGCTGGCCGCCGTCCTGCAACGCGACGGCGACGTGGAAGAGCCCAAGGCGGAGGACATGTACCGCATCGGTACGGCCGCCCGCATCATGAAGATATTGGAGATGCCCAACGGCAACCTCACGGTCATTCTCAACGGGTTGGAGAAGGTCGAGATCGGCGAATACGTCTCGTCCGACCCCTATCTGCAAGCCAAGGTGACCCCGTTGAAGGATTCGACGCCCGACGAGAAGAACGTCGAGTTCAACGCACTTGTGGATTCGATCCGCGACGTGGCGCTCAATATCATCAACATCTCGCCCAACATGCCCAAGGAGGCGATTTTCGCCATCAAGAACATCGACTCGCGGCGAGGTATCATCAACTTCATCTGCACCAACCTCGAACTGTCGGACGAAGACCGGCAGTCGCTGCTCGAAGCGCCGGGGCTGCTGGCGCGCGCGCGCAAACTGCTCGAAATCCTGATCCGCGACCAACAGCTCATCGAGTTGAAGAACGAGATCCAGGAGAAGGTCAAGCAGGAGATCGACAAGCAGCAGCGCGACTACTACCTCCAGCAGCAGATGCGCACCATCCAGGACGAACTGGGCGACGGCGCCGACGCCGAACTGGACGAGATGCGCGAAAAGGCCAAGCAGAAGAACTGGCCCAAGGAGGTGGCCGAACTCTTCGAGAAGGAGTTGCAGAAACTCGAACGGCTCAACCCCGCCGTAGCCGAATATTCGGTGCAGGTAACCTACCTGCAACTGTTGCTCGAACTGCCGTGGAACGACTGTACGAAGGACAATCTCGACCTCAAACAGGCGCGCGAGCAGCTCGACCACGACCATTTCGGCCTCGAAGAGGTCAAGGAGCGGTTGCTGGAACACCTGGCGGTCATCAAGTTGAAGGGCGACCTCAAATCGCCGATCCTCTGTCTCTACGGCCCTCCGGGCGTAGGCAAGACCTCGCTGGGCAAATCGGTCGCAGCGGCGCTGGGGCGTAAGTTCGGCCGCATCGCACTGGGCGGCCTGCACGACGAAGCGGAGATTCGCGGCCACCGCCGCACCTACATCGGGGCGATGCCGGGCCGGATCGTACAGACGATCAAGCGGTGCGGCTCGTCGAACCCGGTCATCATCCTCGACGAGGTGGACAAGATCAGCGTGTCGAACCACGGCGATCCGTCGAGCGCACTGCTCGAAGTACTCGATCCCGAACAGAACACCACGTTCCACGACAACTACCTCGATACGGAGTACGACCTCTCGAAGGTGCTCTTCATCGCCACGGCCAACAACGTCGGCAATATCAATCCGGCGCTGCGCGACCGCATGGAGATGATCAACATCCCGGGTTACATCCTCGAAGACAAGATCCAGATCGCCCTGCACCACCTGCTGCCCAAACAGCGCGAGGCGCACGGCATCAAGGAGCAGGAGCTGATCCTCACGCCGCAGATCGTCGAACAGATCATCGCCGGCTACACCCGCGAATCGGGCGTGCGGTCGCTCGACAAGCACATCGCCAAGCTGGCGCGTTCGCGGGCCAAGCAGATCGCCTCGGAGGAGGCTTTCGCACCCGAACTCGGCGCGAAAGAGGTCGAAAAGATCCTCGGCAAACCCAAATTCCTCAACGAGGAGTACGAGGTGGGCGGCATCGTCGGCGTGGTGACGGGCCTCGCCTGGACGGAAGTGGGCGGCGACATCCTCTACATCGAGTCGGTGCTCACGCCCGGCAAGGGCCGCCTGAGCCTCACGGGCAATCTGGGCGACGTGATGAAGGAGTCGGCCACGATCGCCTTCGAATGGGTCAAGGCACATTGTACGGAACTGGGTATCGATCCCGAGAAATTCGAGAAGTACGACCTCAACATCCACGTGCCCGAAGGCGCCATTCCGAAAGACGGCCCGTCGGCCGGCATCACGATGGTCACGTCGATCGTCTCGACCTACACGGGCCGCAAGGTCCGCGACCGCATCGCCATGACGGGCGAAACGACGCTGCGCGGCCGCGTAACCCCCGTGGGCGGCATCAAGGAAAAGATACTGGCCGCCAAGCGCGCCGGCATCACGACGCTGCTGCTGTCGGAGGAGAACCGCAAGGACATCGAGGAGATCAAGCCCGACTACATCAAGGGGCTGACGTTCCACTACGTCCGCACCAACGACGACGTACTGCAACTGGCGCTCGAACCGCAGGCGCAACAATAACGGATCGGAAGGGAGCCGGAAGAGGGGACTGGAATCCCGCTCTTTCGGCTCCTTTCCTTTTTTAACGGATATGGACTCTCTGAAATTTCTGGCCGTCATTCCGGCCCGTTACGCTTCGACACGGTTTCCGGGCAAACCGCTGGCACGGCTCGGCGGCGAACCAGTCATCCGGCACGTCTGGAAGCAGGTGACGCAGGTGTTCGCCGACGCAGCCGTCGCCACCGACGATCCGCGCATCTACGATGCGGTGGAGGCCTTCGGCGGCCGTGCCGTCATGACCTCGCCCGATCATCGCAGCGGCACCGACCGCTGTCGGGAAGCCGTCGACAAACTGGGCGGCGACCCCGACGTCATCGTCAACGTACAGGGCGACGAACCCTTCATCGCCCCCTCGCAGTTGCAGGCGATCGCCCGCTGCTTCGACGATCCGTCGACCGACATCGCCACGCTCGTCAAACCCTTCACCGAGGCCGACGGACTCGACGCACTGGAAAATCCCAATTCGCCGAAAGTCGTGCTCGGCAGCGCGGACCAGGCACTCTATTTCTCGCGCTCGGTGATCCCCTACCTGCGGGGCGTGCCGCGCGAGGAGTGGCTCGCACGCCATACCTTCTACAAACATATCGGCATGTACGCCTTCCGCCGCGAGACGTTGTACAAGGTGACCGCCCTGCCGCAGTCGGCACTCGAACGGGCCGAATCGCTCGAACAGTTGCGGTGGCTGGAAAACGGGTTCCGCATCCGTGCAGGTATCTCCGACGTCGAGACGATCGGCATCGACACGCCGGAGGATTTGGCGAAGGCAGAAGAATTCTTAAAATTAAAAACGAAAAACTAAGGATCGGAAATCAGGGAGGGGGCTTCGGCCGAACGACGGTTGCCCGCAGCCATGCGAAACCCGACCCGGATTTCAATCCTCGGCTTTCAACCGTTAATTCTCGACTTATGAATACCACATTCATCGCGGGGCCGTGCGTGATCGAATCGGCCGAACTTCTCGATACGGTGGCGGCCCGACTGACGGAGATCAACCGCAGACTGGGCGTGCAGATCATCTTCAAAGCGTCGTTCGACAAGGCCAATCGCACGTCGATCCGCTCCTATCGGGGCGTCGGCATGGAGAAGGGGTTGCAGATGCTCGCCGACGTGCGGTCGAAATGGGGTCTGCGGCTGCTCACGGACATCCACGAATCATGGCAGGCGGCGCCCGTAGGCGAGGTGGTCGACGTGATTCAGATTCCGGCCTTCCTCTGCCGCCAGACCGACCTTCTGGTCGCCGCAGCGAAGACGGGGCGCACGGTCAACATCAAGAAGGCGCAGTTCCTCTCGGGCGAAGACATGCGCTACCCCTATGAAAAGGCTTGCGACGCCGGTGCGGCCGACGTGTGGCTCACCGAACGCGGCAATTCGTTCGGCTACAACAATCTGGTGGTCGACTTCCGCAACATCCCCGACATGCTGCGCATCGCGCCGACAGTGGTCATGGACTGCACGCACTCGGTGCAGCGTCCGGGCGCCGCAGGCGGCAAAACGGGCGGCAACCGCGAATTCGTGCCGGCAATGGCGCTCGCGGCCAAGGCATTCGGTGCCAACGGCTACTTCTTCGAAGTACACCCCGATCCCGACCACGCGCTGAGCGACGGACCCAACATGTTAAACCTCAACGACCTCGAAGGGGTCGTCAAATCCCTACTCTAATGGAGCAGTCCAAACAAAACGAAATCCTGACGGTAGCCCGCGAGGCGATCCGTACCGAAGCCGACGCGCTCGAAAAAATGGAACGGTCGCTCGACGAGCACTTCGTCGAGGCCATCGAGATGATCCTCCAAAGCCGCGGCAAACTCATCATCACCGGCATGGGCAAGTCGGGGCTGATCGGCCGCAAGATGGCCGCCACCTTCGCATCGACGGGCACGCCGAGCTTCTACCTCCATCCGGGCGAAGCGTTCCACGGCGATCTGGGTATGATCTCGAAAGAGGACATCGTGCTGGCGATCTCCTACTCGGGTGAAACGGACGAAGTACTCAAAATCGTCCCCTTCATCCACAACAACGGCAACCGGCTGATCTCGATGACGGGCAATCCGGCCTCCACGCTCGCCATCCATTCGGACATCCACCTCGACGTCTCGGTCGACCACGAGGCCTGCATCCTGCACCTCGCGCCCACGACCTCGACCACGGCGCAGATCGCCATGGGCGACGCGATGGCCGTCGCCCTGATGAAGATGCGCAACTTTTCGAGCAACGACTTCGCACGGCTCCACCCGGGCGGCAGTCTGGGACGCCGGCTGCTGGCTACGGTCGGCGACGTCATGCGCAGCGACAACCTGCCCGTCGTCGGCCCCGACTGTACGGCCAAGGATATGATCCACACGATCAGCCGTTGCGGACTGGGACTGATCGTCGTCTGCGAAAGCGACCGCATCGAAGGCATCGTCACCGACGGCGACATCCGCCGCGCCATGGAGCGTTCGGGAGCCGATTTCATCAACCTGCGTGCCGCCGACATCCTGACGCGCAACCCCAAGCGCATCCACCCCGAAGAGAAACTCATCGAGGCGGAGAAGATGATGACCCGCCACA
>ERZ779861.4500-NODE-4500-length-10416-cov-4.999807_pt1 | contig 10416 bp, 10 predicted proteins | sample MGYA00511558_ERZ779861 | MGnify/ENA primary metagenome ERZ779861 (study PRJEB29588, sample SAMEA2163432) | human gut metagenome | biome: human gut; feature: human-associated habitat; material: faeces | place: Denmark | collected 2008/2010 ... | reverse complement strand
CGCGTCCGCAGACGCGATTCCCCCTGCAACATCAACGCACATATAATAAGGAAAGAACTGCTTGAAAAAAGGAGCGAAAAATCCGCTATGCACGATTACCGCGCCATCTTCCTCGACATCGACGGCACACTCACCCAGCCGGGTCATTCCGCGCCGCCCGCATCCGCCGCCGCTGCCATCGAATCCGCCCGCCGCTTGGGACGCCGCGTTTTCCTCTGCACTGGCCGCTGCGAAGCGATGCTCAAGCCGCTTCTCCATTGCGCTGATTTTGACGGCTACGTTGCGTCCGGCGGATTGGTGGTCGTCGGCAGCCGCGACGTCTTTGACTGCCCCATGACCCCGCAGGAGCAGGCGCATGTGCTGACGGCGCTGTCGGATAACGGCGTGTTCCGCACCGTGCAGACCCGCATGGGCGCGTACTGCGACGAGGGCTTCCGTGATTTTCTCCGCGCCCGTGACGTGCAAAACGGCAGCAGCGAGCTGCTCCGCTGGCGCGAGGCCATCGAGCGGCGATTGCAGATGCAGCCCATGCGCGATTACGGCGGCGAACCCGTCTATTCCGTCGTGTGCATGTCCCCGACGCGGGCGCAGCTGGAGCGCGCCATGGCGGAATGCAGCGAGTTTGACTTTGTACTGATGGACGACCGGCAGCACGACCTTGTGAACGCGGAAACCGCCAACCGCCGCTATGACAAGGGCAGCGGCGTCAAGCAGGTGTGCGCGGCAATCGGCGTTGACCCGGCGGACAGCATTTGCTTCGGCGACAGCCTGAACGACCTGCCGATGTTTGCCGCGGCGGGCTTTTCCGTCTGCATGGGCAATGGCGGGGAGGCGGCAAAGCAATCAGCGGACGCGGTCTGCGATTCGGTGGAGGCGGACGGGCTGGCGAAGGCGTTCGCGGATTTCGGCTTGCTGGCATAAGCGGCGCATCCCCCGCATACCCTCAACCGAATCAACCGAGCGGGGAGGGAGACGAATGCGCAAACGCTCCTGCGGCGAGCGGCAATGGGTCATCTGCACGGGTCAGCGCGCGCTGATGATTGCGGGCATCGTGCTGGTGGCGGCGGGGCTGATTGTGCTGCTGCTGTGCATCCCGGCGTGGGCGTGGGCGGCGCTGCTTGGCGTGGCGCTGGCAATCGCCGGGCTGGTGCTGATTTGTGTGGGGAGGAGGTGACAGAAATGCGGGTGCGGATGGTGTGCGTGAAGGTGCCGAAGCCCCTGCGTGGGGTTGTGCGGTTTCTGGTGAAGAAACGGCGGAAATCTTCATAAGTGATTGACAGATAAGCAAAAGCGTGCTATGATAGCATTGGTATCCGATAATTGCATAGGAACGGAATCAGAGGTGCGCACGCATCGTGTACCGCGGCGGAGGATGGCTTCCGCAGAGGCCGCGGGAAGGGGTGGTGCGCCGAAAGGCAGGGCAAACGAAGCCGCAGACCCTGTGCTTGGGCGCGGGCCGGACAGGTTCGTGACTGTCATCGGGGCAAAATAATCCCCGGCGGAGCGCTGATTCACTGAGACACCGCCTGTTCCTTATGGGCAGGGCATCATGCGGGCGACTGCATGGAAAATAGGGTCTTTGGCGCACCGCGAGCAGGATGGCTTGTGGTGGCTTTTTTTGAATCCGAATGGACAGGATACCGCAAAAAAATCAGCAGAAACACATGGATGGAGGATACAGCCAATGGAGAAGTATCGTGTAGGCATTGTTGGCGCAACGGGCATGGTCGGTCAGCGCTTTATTTCGCTGCTGAAGGATCATCCGTGGTTTGAGGTGAACTGTGTGGCGGCGTCGGCGCGCAGTGCCGGAAAGACGTACCGCGAGGCGGTCGGGGAGCGCTGGGCGTTCTCGTGGGAGATTCCGGAAAAGGTGGCGGGCATGACCGTCGTCGATGCGGCGGATATTGACGAAGTGAGCAAGCATGTGGACTTCGTTTTCTGCGCCGTGGACATGAAGAAGGACGAAATCCGCGCGCTGGAGGAAGCCTACGCGAAGCACGAAATCCCGGTCGTGAGCAACAACAGCGCCTGCCGCGGCATCGAGGATGTGCCGATGGTCGTGCCGGAAATCAACGCCGATCACCTTGCCGTCATTGAAGCGCAGAAAAAGCGCCTCGGCACGAAGAACGGCTTCATCGCCGTCAAGCCGAACTGCTCCATCCAGAGCTATGTGCCCGCCCTGACCCCCCTGCTTGATTTTGAGCCGGAGAAGGTCAGCGTGTGCACCTATCAGGCGATTTCCGGCGCGGGCAAGACGTTCAAGACGTGGCCCGAAATGGTGGATAACGTGATTCCCTACATCGGCGGCGAGGACGAGAAGAGCGAAAACGAGCCGCTGAAGCTGTGGGGGCATGTGGAGGATGGCAAGATTGTCAACGCGACGCTGCCCGTCATCTCCGCGCAGTGCCTGCGTGTCGCCTGCTCCGACGGCCATATGGCGGCGGTGTCCGTCAGCTTCAAGAAAAAGCCGACCATCGAGCAGATTAAGGAACGCTGGGCGAACTACGAGACGGAAGCGCAGCGCCTGGAGCTGCCGAGCGCGCCCAAGCCCTTCCTGCAGTATTTTGAAGACCCCTCTCGCCCGCAGACTCGCCTTGACCGCGATTTCCAGAACGGCTTCGGCGTGTCCATCGGCCGTCTGCGCGAGGATAAGCTGTTCGACTACCGCTTTGTCTGCCTGAGCCACAACACGGTGCGCGGCGCGGCGGGCGGCGGCATCCTGACGGCGGAGCTGCTCTGCCGCAAGGGGTACATTCCGCACCGGGTGTAATGCAAAAAATCGTATAAATATCTGGAAGGAAGTTATCACAATGAAACCTTTGTTCACAGGCACTGGTACGGCGCTGATTACGCCTTTCAAGAACGGCGAAATCGACTGGGATGCGCTGGACAACCTCGTAGAAAGCCAGATTGCGGGCGGCGTGAGCGCGCTGATTGCCGCGGGCACGACGGGCGAACCATCGACGATGACGTGGGATGAGCACATTGAGGTCATTCGCTTCGTCGCCGAGCGCGCGAAAGACCGCGCCTGCGTCATTGCCGGCACGGGCAGCAACTGCACGCGCGAGGTCATCCACGCGGCGAATGTCGTCAAGAACTTCGGCGTGGCGGCGCAGCTGGTCGTCACCCCCTACTACAACAAGTCCACGCAGGAGGGGCTGGTGGCGCACTACACGGAGATTGCCGAAAAGACCAGCCTGCCGATTGTCGTCTACAACGTTCCCTCCCGCACGGGCGTGAACATCCAGCCCGCGACGCTTGAGAAGATTTGCCGCCTGCCGCAGGTCGTCGCCGTGAAGGAAGCGAACCCCGACGTGGCGCAGGCGATGGAGAAAATCAACCTCGTCGGCGACGACGCAACCTTCTACTGCGGCAACGACGACCTGACGATTCCGCTGATGGTGCTGGGCTTCCAGGGCGTCATTTCCGTGCTGAGCAACGTCATGCCCGCCGAAACGAGCAAGATGACGTCCCTCGCGCTCTCCGGCAACTGGGCGGAAGCGTCCAAGATGCAGCGCGACCTGCTGCCGATGGTGAAGGCGCTGTTCTGCGAAACCAGTCCGATTCCCTGCAAGGCAGCCATGAGCATGATGGGCATGTGCCGCAACGAACTGCGCCTGCCGCTGATTCCCATGCAGGAAGCCAACCAGCAGAAGCTCGCCGACATTATGCGCGGCTGGAAGCTGATTTAACCGCTTCCATTATAATAGCAGCTGCGAAAAAGACCAAGAAACATGGGTGTGCACTGCGAAGGTTTCCAAAGGGCGACCGCAGACGTTCGTCTGTTTTCATTGCCCTTTGGTCGCGTCCGCAGACGCGAAATCCTCTGCAACAAAAAAGCACAATTTTCTTAGGAAACACAAGGAGCAAAGAACAACGATGACCATCCTCATCAGCGGCGCGTGCGGCTTCATGGGCCGCGAGGTCGCCGCGCAAGCAAAATCCTCCGGTATTGACGTGGTGTGCGGCGTGGACATTGCCGCCGGGGTCGCCCCGTATCAGCCGGATTTCCCCCTCTATGCGAACTATGCCGACGCCCCCAAGGCGGATGTGGTGATTGACTTCTCCAACTGGAAGCCCGGCGCGAACGTGCTGGATTACGCCACGAAGCACCGCGTCCCGGTCGTCATTGCCTCGACGGGTCTGACCGACGAGCAGCTTCACCAAATCGCCGAAGCGTCGAAGGTCGTGCCGATTTTCCGCTCCGGCAACATGAGCCTCGGCATTGCCCTGCTGCGCGCCCTCGCCAAGAAGGCGGCAGGCGTCCTTGGCGATGCCTTTGACGTGGAAATTGTCGAAGCGCACCATAACCGCAAGCTCGACGCGCCCTCCGGCACGGCGCTGATGCTCCTGGACGCGGTCAAATCTGCCTATCCGGATGAGCGCGAAGCCGTTTTCGGCCGCCACGGACGCGACTGCAAGCGCCAGCATCAGGAAATCGGGATGCACTCCCTGCGCGGCGGCACGGTCACGGGCGAGCATGAAGTCTGCTTCTTCGGCACGGGCGAGAGAATCCGCATCAGCCATAGCGCGGAGAACCGCGGCGTGTTTGCTGCGGGCGCTTTGCGTGCGGCGGCGTTCCTGATGAATCAGCAGCCCGGCATGTACAGCATGGACGACGTGGTGGGACAACTGTAACCAGTTAGTGGGATGACGGAAATTTTCCGCCGTCCCATTTTCGGTATTCTCGCAAAAAAACATGAAAACAGTTGTTACTTTTCGCTGAAAAGGACAAACTGAGTTCATAAAGCCATGGTAGAATCAACATCGATGGGAGGGATACCAACGCATGAATGAAGTCAAAACCCCGAAAAAACCGCTGATTGTCTATTACGCAATCGCGATTCTGGTCGTGCTGCTGATTAACACGCTGCTCGTGCCGATGGTGAGCCAGGCGCGCGTGAAGTATGTCGATTACGGCACGTTCATCCAGATGACCGAAGAGGACAAGATTTCTGAAGTTCAAGTGCAGGACAATCAGATTATCTTCGTCACCAAGGAGGACGAAGCCAATAAGAACGCTGTTTATTACCGCACGGGCAAGATGGATGACCCGGAGCTGACCAGCCGCCTGTCCGAACACGGCGTGAGGTTCGACAAGGAAATTGTGGAGGAAACGTCGCCGCTGCTGTCGTTCCTGCTTTCCTTCGTCTTCCCGATTGTGCTCTTTATCGCGCTGGGGCAGCTGCTCACACGCCAGATGATGAAGCGCATGGGCGGCGGCAAGGACGCGATGTCCTTCGGCATGGGCAATTCCAATGCCAAGGTATATGTGAAGGACAGCGCGGGCAGCATTAAGTTCGACGATGTGGCGGGCGAGGACGAAGCGAAGGAGAACCTGAGCGAAATCGTCAACTACCTGCATGACCCGTCGAAGTACCGCGATATCGGCGCGTCGATGCCCAAGGGCATTCTGCTCGTCGGCCCGCCCGGCACGGGCAAAACCATGCTCGCCAAGGCAGTCGCGGGCGAAGCGAACGTGCCGTTCTTCTCCATTTCCGGCTCGGAATTTGTGGAGATGTTCGTCGGCATGGGCGCCAGCAAGGTGCGCGACCTGTTCAAGCAGGCGAAGGAGAAAGCGCCCTGCATCGTGTTCATTGACGAAATCGACGCCATCGGCAAGAAGCGCGACGGCGGCAAGTTCGGCGGCGGCAACGACGAGCGCGAACAGACGCTCAACCAGCTGCTGACCGAGATGGACGGCTTCGAGGGCAGCAACGGCGTTATCATCCTCGCCGCGACGAACCGTCCCGAATCTCTGGACCCGGCGCTCACGCGCCCCGGCCGCTTCGACCGCCGCGTACCCGTGGAGCTGCCGGATTTGCAGGGTCGTGAAGCCATCCTCCGCGTCCACGCGAAGAAGATTAAGACCGAGCCGAATATCAACTATGCGCAGATTGCGCGCATGGCATCCGGCGCATCCGGCGCGGAACTGGCGAACATCGTCAATGAAGCCGCCCTGCGCGCTGTCCGCAACCACCGCACCGCCGCGTCTCAGGCGGACATGGAGGAATCCATCGAGGTCGTTATCGCCGGCTATCAGAAGAAGAACGCGATTCTCACCGACAAGGAAAAGAGCATCGTGTCCTACCACGAAATCGGTCACGCGCTCGTTGCGGCGCTGCAGAGCCACTCCGCGCCCGTGCAGAAAATCACCATCGTGCCGCGCACGTCCGGCGCGCTCGGCTACACGATGCAGGTCGACGAGGGCAACCACTACCTGATGACCAAGGACGAAATCATCAACAAGATTGCGACGCTGACGGCGGGTCGTGTTGCAGAAGAGATTGTGTTCGGCTCGATTACGACCGGCGCGTCCAACGACATTGAGCAGGCCACGAAGCTCGCCCGCGCGATGATTACCCGCTACGGCATGAGCGACGAGTTCGGCATGGTGGCAATGGAGACGGTCGAAAACGCCTATCTGGGCGGCGACACGTCCCTGTCCTGCTCGGCGGAAACGCAGGCGCGCATTGACGCGCTGGTCGTCTCCATCGTCAAGGAGCAGTACCAGAAGGCGACGCAGATTCTGACTGACAACCGCGCGAAACTCGACGAGCTGGCGAAGTACCTGTACGAAAAGGAAACCATCACCGGCGAAGAGTTCATGAACATCCTGAACAAGAAGGAAGCCTGATTGCGCCTGTAATTCAAACCAACAAGTAAATAACCAATCGGAGAATAGGAAGCGAAAATCAACCATGAAGAAATTCCTGACCAGCAAGATTGGCAACATCCTGCTGTGCATCGCTGAAATCATCGTCGGCGTGCTGCTGCTCGTCAACCCCGACGCCGTCACCTCCGCCTTCATCATCGGCGCGGGCGCTGTCATGATTCTTACGGGCATCGTCTTCTGCACGCTGTATTTTGTCGGCGAAGCAGAAAAAATGGTCATCAAGCAGCTGCTCTTCAAGGGCTTGCTGCTCATCATCCTCGGCGTTCTGTGCGTGACGCAGTACGGTGTGCTGCTTGCGGCGCTGCCGTTCGTGACGTGGGTGTACGCCATCGCCATGCTGATTCTGGCGGCGTATAAGGTGCAGTGCACGGTGGACATCCTCCGCCTGAGCGGCATCCGCTGGTACTTCCCGGCGATTTCCGCGGCGCTGGCAGTTGTGCTGGCGCTGTTCATCCTGCTCAACCCGAATACCGCGATGAACATCGTCTGGGGCTTCATGGGCGTGTCCATCATCCTCGAAGCCGGGCTGGAAATCGCGACGATTATCCTGCTGAAGTAAGGGCTGCTATCGGCGTCCGCTGGAAATTCCGGCGGGCGCTTTTGGTATACTGTACACTTGCGTGACTGCAAACGCTGAAAGGTAGAAGATAGACGTGGCAAAACCTAACAAATTCTTCGGCAACAGTCCGAACCCCGCCGTCGCCCTGCCTGCGTGGGGGATGCTGATCATGGCGCTCGCGCTCGTGTTCCTCCCGTCGCTTCGAACTGCCGCGCTGATTCTTTATGCGGCGGATTGGCTTGCACTCGGCATTGCGGCACTGACGGCGAAGCGCAAGCAGTCGCTTGTGAACTATTGGGGGTCGTGTGTGCCAATTGTCGTCGCGATTGTGCTGCTAAACTTTTGGTATAGAAGGTATACCACGCCGTGGATGCGAAATATTTTTCTTGTCGCGCTTGGCTTCGTGCTGCTGACCCTGCCAATGCTGTTGATTGCGGAGAAGCAAGTTCCGAACATGCGGGCGGGAAGGGAAAAATACTGGCTGCGTGCAGTAGCGCTGACGATGCTGGTGTTCCTTGCTGCCATCAGCTGGGCAGCTGCAAGCAACATCACGTTCGACCAAAGCGCGGGCAGTCTGCGGACTGCCTGCATCACCGAAAAGTGGCGAAATAGCAGCCGCACCGGAGGGCAGTATCACATCCGGGTCGCGGTGGAGGGGCTGGCGGAATCGCTGAACTTTGATGTCGGGCGGGATGCGTATCGCCGTTTATCCGAGGGGGACGCCGTCACGGCGACGGAGTATCCCGGTTTCTGGGACGCGCCGTACTACGATGTGACGCTGCCGAAGACGCAGAAGGAGAATTGATATGACCCAAAGCAACAAGTACGCCGCAAGGAAGCATTTCACCCCGAAACCCGTGGTTTATGCCGCATGGGCGATGCTGGCAACTGCACTCGTCGCGCACTTCGTCCCGGCGCTGGAAACCGTCGCGCTGGTGCTGTACGCGGTCGGGCTGATTGCGCTCTGCCTCCTTGCCCTGACCGCCCCGAAGAAGGGGACGCTCGCCGTTCCGCGCGTGTTCCTGCCGATGCTGGCGGCGGCGTTCCTGATTGTCGGTTGCCAAATCGGGATGCGTCCGGACGAATCGCCGCTGGTGTGGCGGAGCATCCTGCTTGCGCTGATTCTGCTGATTCCGCTGATGATTTCGGAGAAACAAGCCGCTGCCGACATCAACCGGGGCAGATTTGCCGCGCGGGTGTTCGTCGTCGTCGGAACAGTGTGGATAAGCTGCGCGTTCTGGCTGATTGCGACGAACTCGGTGTTTGACGCGGACGTCGGCATGTCGCACATCAGCACCGTCACGCAGACGCGCGCGACAAGCCGCTATTGCTACATGGACGTGGTGTGGGACGGCAGAACGCTGGATTTTCCGGTCAGCAAGGAGGATTCCAGCGCCATATCTGCCGGGGACGAGGTGCTGGTGACGGAGTACGACGGTTTCTGGGGCGCACCGTATTACACATGGGAAATCCCTCAATCCCCCTGAAAAAACAGCAGGAATCCCGAAAAAGCCTTGCACTTTTGGGCGAAATGGCGTATAATAGCCTTGCCTGTGATTCGCATCGGGCAGAGTAGCTGAATCCGCGTTAAGTGTTCATGAACGGGGAGTTGTCATGAAACGAAGCCGCACGGCGGCGCGGTGGGTTCGGCGCATCCCGCTGTCTTAGGGAAGTTCTGGATGTACGCATTGCATCAGAGCTTCCGTGGTGCTGCCTCCTGCGATCTGGGAAAATCATTCGCTTAGGAGGCGCTTTTTGTGATGTCACAATCCGTTTTCCATGCCCACTACTGGCGGGACTGCGCCCGGCTGACCACCCAGAAGCTCTGCGTGATGGGCGTGCTGATGGCGCTGCAAATCATCCTCAGCCGCATCACGGCCATCAACCTCGGCAACTGGCTGCGCATCAGCTTCGGCTTTCTGCCTAACGCCATTGCCGGATACCTGCTCGGCCCCATCGGCGGCACGCTCGTCGCGTGGGGGAGCGACGCCCTCGGCACCATCCTCACCGGGCAGGCGATTAACCCCGGTCTGTCCGTCACGGCGGCGCTCGGCGGCTTCTTCTACGGGCTGATGCTGCATAAACGTCCGGTTACAATTTGGCGGACGATGGCTTGCCTGCTCGTCGTGTCGCTGGTGTGCCACTTCCTGCTGAACACCTACTTTCTGGCGATGGCGGGCTTCACCGCGGTGTCCGACGGCGCGGATTATCCCGCGTTTGTCCGCGAGCTTGTCCGCCCGATTTACGGCGAAGGCGCAACGATGCCCGCGTGGATCAGCGTTTGCAACCGTTTCATCAAGCAGGTCGTCGTCTACCCGGTCAATGTCGCGATGCTGCTGCTGATGCTGCGCGGCGTGCAGCGGATGCCGAACGCAGTGACGCACTTGTGAAGGAGAATCCCCCTGAATGACACCTGAAGAAAACAAACAGTTAATCCTCGCCGAGCTTGACCGTCTCTATCCCCAGCCCAAGCCCGAACTGCATTTCACCAACCCCTACGAGACACTGGTGGCGGTCATGCTGTCCGCCCAGTGCACCGACAAGCAGGTCAACAAGGTCACGCCCGCCGTGTTCGCGCGTTTCCCCGACGTGAAGAGCATGGCGGAGGCGGATGTTGCCGAGCTGTACCCGCTGGTGAAAAGCTGCGGCTTCAAGAGCAAGGCAAGCAACATCATCGCTGCGTGCCGGATGATTCTGGCGGAGGACGGCGGCGAAGTTCCGCACACCATGGAAGCGCTGACCCGCCTGCCGGGCGTCGGGCGCAAAACGGCGAACGTCGTTATGTCCACGGCGTTCCATATTCCGGCAATTGCGGTGGATACGCATGTTTTTCGCGTCAGCAACCGCCTTGGGCTGGTGGATGCGCCCGACGTGCTGAAGACGGAGATGCAGCTGCGCGCGCTGATTCCGCAGGACAGGTGGAGCGACGCGCACCACTGGCTGATTTTCCACGGTCGAAGGGTGTGCAAGGCCCAGCACCCCCTGTGCGGCGAATGCACGCTGCGCCCGTGGTGCAAGAAGTACAACAGCGAAACCGAATAACCCTTCGCCCGACTGCGCCCCACCGCCAGCCGGGCGTTTCTCATGCCCCAAAGCGCACACATAATGGTTCTTCACGGAAAGTTGGGGGGAGCAAACAAGGGCTTAGGCGAAGCACCAAAAAGCTGCACGCGGAAGGAGC
>ERZ779861.4497-NODE-4497-length-10419-cov-3.285893_pt1 | contig 10419 bp, 6 predicted proteins | sample MGYA00511558_ERZ779861 | MGnify/ENA primary metagenome ERZ779861 (study PRJEB29588, sample SAMEA2163432) | human gut metagenome | biome: human gut; feature: human-associated habitat; material: faeces | place: Denmark | collected 2008/2010 ... | reverse complement strand
TTGAGGTTATTGCCGACATACTGCCGGGAAAAGTATTCCAGAACACCGGCCGCTTTTCCCATGATGTTGATGGACGCAATCATGATGAGGATTGAATCCCAGGCGGATCGCCTCTTTCATGATATCATCGGCGGTCATCTCGAAAATGGGTTGCTGCAGCAGCTCGGCATTGGGAATTTCCGTGCATAGTAAGTACGAAAATAACGTACTTTTGGTGATGCAATAATATCGAATGAAGGCAGACGTGCCGCTGTTTGTCCGGGATGCCGGACTACTTGAAATTTAGTGCAAGGATTTTTTCGGGAAGTCATCAGGCAATTTACTGCCTGATCTCATTGGAAACAACCGATCTATTGCAACGTCTGGCATTCCTGAATAAGACGGCTGAGTCCGTACAGCGGTAAATTCAGAAGCCAGTCTTCCCTGCGGTAATCGGACATGGACGAGCGAATGGCCAGACGCGGCTGAAATTTATCGAAGTAAACCTTCAGACTTTTGGCCTTCAGATTTTCCTCGGCTTTTACTTCCAGAGGGTAAAGTTCCATTCCCTGTTGGAAGAGGAAATCCACCTCCGCGGTTGCTCTTTCGGCACTCCAATAGAACGGCGTCAATCCCGATTCGGAACGCAGTTGCTGCGCCACGTATTGCTCCGTCAGAGCTCCCTTGAATTCGGAGAACAGTTCATTGCCCTTCAACAACGATTGTGCGTCAAGACCGCTCATGGCCCCCAGAAGCCCGACATCCAGCAGAAACATCTTGAAACCGTTATCCGCATATGCCGGAAGCGGAATGGCCGGCTTGGCGAGGCGGATCACCTGATCGATCAGGCCGCAATCTTTGAGCCACTGGATCGCCAATTCAAAATCCTTGGCGCGCGCACCCTTGCGCAGCGAACCGTAGACGAAGTTTCGATTCTCTTTGGCCAGTTGGGAAGGAATTGATTGCCAGACCATGCGGATTCGAGCAACCACATTTGCCGAAGCGTGTTTGGAGAAATCCTGTTCATAGGCATCCAGAATGCGCTTTTGAACTTCCCGCACCTTGAAAACATCTTTTTCATCCAAATAACACTGGACCGCCTCCGGCATCCCGCCGATGTAATAATACAAACGCAAAAGATCGATAAAACGATCCTTCAAACCGGTAATGAGCTGCCAATCGCCTTTCTGCAGAAGTTCGGTCAGTTGTTCGTTCCCGGTCGCGTTGAGGAATTCCGTGAAACTCATAGGATAAAGATCGAGGAAGTTCACTTTCCCGACCGGAAAACTGGTTCCCTGGTGCATGGCCACGCCCAATAATGAACCGGCTGCCACAATCGCGTATTCCGGGGCCTCTTCGCAGAAGTATTTCAAACTGGTCAGCGCTCTGGGGGCTTCCTGAACCTCATCAAAAATCAGCAGCGTTTCCTGCGGAACAATTTTATTCCGGCTGAAGATTTCAAGGCCGGAGATCAGACGCGGAATATCAAGGTTGCCGGCAAACAATTGTGCAATATCCGAATTGCTGTCGAAGTTGATGTAAACAATATTTTTGAACGCCAGCCGTCCAAATTCTTTCATCAACCAGGTTATTTCGCTTTTGGTGTAGAAAGAATTTAAACCAAGATGAAATGAAACACAAACTTGAAGAAACGGAGGGTGATTTCTTATTGATCCTGCAAGTCGTCAGGCAATTTACTGCCTGGGGGCTTTGGTGGGAACTGTCGTGGTTTCCATTTGTCTGATCTCCTTTGATTTTACGGATTGGGACTTGTTTTTCAACTCGTCCGACGACACCTTTTGTCCGTCGGACGAGTCAAATCCCAACACACCCGGCAGCGATTCACGCTGCCGGGGTAATTTATGATAATGCTCAATGATGTATTTGATAAGACTTTATGTAAGATTGACAAAATGACTTAATGCAGTTATAGTAAAATAATATGCAGCTCATTACAATCGGTCGGGAAGCATCAATTATGACAGTGACGCCGCTAAGAATTAAATTCGGTCAAATCCTGAGAACTTATCTGCAGGAATCGAATGTCCGTATGACAAAATTGGCAAATGTTCTTGGCGTAACTCCTTCCGCAGTTTCTCAGATGCTTGCCGGAAAATTGGTGCTGAATCAGACGCAATTGAATCGTATTTGCGAGTATCTTCGACTTGACCAGGCGCAGATTCTGCAACTGAACACGATTCTGGTAAATATTCGGACAGGAGCCCAAATAGTTCCTTCTGAACTCAATACTCTTGTTTTTTCGCTGCGTTGCCAGCGGGGATTGATGCAGCGGCAGTTGTCATATTTATCTGGGATATCCATTGCTGAACTCAACAAGTTGGAGAATGATCCCAATGCCGTTCTGACACCGGAGACTGCTGATAAGCTTGCTCCTATTTTGGAGTGCAGCACGGAAAAACTGCTTCAGGCAACTACCGGCGATGTGTTGAAAGTTGCACATGCCAATTCGATGCCATGTGTTATTCTGACGGATTTTGATGAATATGACGGCCATGAGCCTCTGGTCGAATTTGCCAGGCGAAAGGCGTTTAAAACAGTGTCCCCGGCGCATAGCCTGATGCTGGAAAATCCAGTGGTCGTGCAAGCGTCCGGCAAAGACCTTTCTCTCGGTTTTCCCGGTATTGCGCAGTTGATCGTTTTGGACAAACGACCGGAAAACGTCAGGGAAGAGGTTAAACTCTGCCGTGATGTTTCCGGTAATTATTTTCTTTTCAAGCCGAGTGGCAAAAAGGCGTTTCGATTGGCTGGGGCGTTGAAGCATCCGGATGCGATAAGCTGGTCCGTATACGTCGCAGGACTGAATCTGAATTTCCTGAAATGATGTCGGCTGCCCGGGAAAGTGTTCAGGATAGGGGTAGCAGAATTGAAGCAAGTTCAGGAGTGAGACCTTTACATCTCATTCAAAATTGCATATGATTAAAACCAGCCGTTTTTATTGGCGGCGGCATAATACTGTTTTTCCGCGGCATTCCATGCCTGTTTCAGCTCAGGGATGGAATTCAGTTGCTTTTCGGTAATGTCGCAGGCGGATAAAACTTCCGCCTTTCCATCCCAATTGATACCAAATTCGTGATTGCACATTTCATAATAAAACATGCTCTGGACGTACTCGATATTGATTCTGGTCTCGGTGAAAATCGCCTTCCGGCGTTCTTCCGCATGACGTTTGAAAGTGCCGTGAATCAGTTCCGAGTCCACTTTCCGGTAGAAGCCGCCGGTGCTGCCCAAACGATAGAGTTCGTTGTTTTCTTTGACACCAAGTTTGAGTTTCATTTCCTCAAACTGCTCTTCCGAAAAAGCAAAACCCAACGGCAGGGCGTTTACTTCATTTTCATGACGTGCTTTCAATTTTTGATATGTTTCCATCTTTTCAACTCCTGTTAATGATTTGTTCGAGCACAAAAAAACGCACAGGAAGTTCGATGTTTCACTCATAATTGTTTTTCACTTTTTATGGGGTTACGTTCAAAACAGTTCCGGAGTATCGTGGGATGGCTTGACCTGCTTTTTCCGGGATGCCGGGAGTTCGCACTTCATGGCAGTGCGGTATGCGGGATTGCCCTTGATCACTTTCCTGATGATTTGACCGGTCGTGATCAGGGAATAAAATACATTGGAAACGTAACGCCGCGCAGCCAGGGCATTGGCCTGTTCGTCCAGTGCCGGAAGGCCATATCTTCGTCCGAGCAGTTCAAAGTCCAGCAGCAGCAATCCGTCAACGGCGTGATACAATTTCCGTTGCGAAGTGCGAAATTTCTTGAGTAATTCCGCTTCAATCTCCGGACGCCTGGCGGCAAGATACTCCTGCTGCTGTTCCGGCGTGATATCGTAAATCGCTTCGAAGAGCAGTTTGCCGTTCTGCTGGAACGTGAACAGATTTGCCTGAGAGATGAGTTCCGGTATGGTATCGATCAGTTCCGTCTGGACGACACCGAGGAACTGCTGCGGATGCAGATGCAGTTTGGAATTGCCGTTGATTGCATAACCGCGTTCGACATTCCAGCCGCCGGCTCTGAATATTCGTTCGCAATCGGCATAGAATGCCGTACTTTCGGAATCGTTTCGAAATCCGACGCAGCCTGCTGATTGATAATAACTTGGAGTCAGAATGCTGTAACCGACTTTGAAGTAAGCTGGTTTGAGGGTATTGAGGTTCATGATTGAGATAAAAATCCTTTTTTAAAATCTGTATGAGAGTGACGGTTTTCTTTGTTCAAGCAGCTTTTTTCATAGCATGAATTTTTTTGACGGCATTGTCGCTCCACAAATCGGTGGAACAACCATAAATTTCCCTGATCCCATAACCGCGGCACCCGTCGTGTTTGGCCGAATCTATGCAGCGGAATGGTAGGCGGACATCCTTTTCCAGTTTGATTTCCAGGATGCTTCCAGAGCCACTCCAGGCATCATAGAGACCACAGGTCGTATCCTTGGAGAGAATCAAATAACCGCGGCCGGTTCGCTCGGAGAGATAATAGCTTTCGTTTCGCTTTTTCTCTTTCTCGATGGCGTCGCGGAGATTGAAATATTGCTCCAGGGTCATCTTGGCCAGAAACACCAGCGCGTTCATACACGAACCGCAATTCAACGTTTCCACGAAAATCGACTTGAGCAACAACGATTGGGATTTACCGCGATCGGCCAGCACTTTTTTGAGTTCGGATTTCTTATAACCCTGCTGGCGTGCCAGCCAAAGCAGACTTGCTTCTTCCGGAATGCCGTTGTCGCAAGCATTGTAATGACCGCCGATGCTGTTGGAAACGAAATCGTAATTCAAATCCCCGGTATCGATAACCAGATCGACCAGCACGTCTTCGTTCAGAAAATGCTTTTCGGGATATCTGACGTAAAACTGTTTCTGGATCAGATCACGAACTTCGTTCTCATCCTGATTTTTCACGAGTTCAATCACATCTTCATCCTTAAGCACATGCTTGATGACATTGTCCGCATACTCCCATTCACAGTCGTAATACCACTCATCGAGCAGTTCCCTGAACTTTTCCCTCGGATGGTCGTCGTTGCAGATTTTCTTGAGGGTACGATCATCCAAGGCATCCCGGTCGTCTGCATAAATCTCGCTATAAAACACTCCGTTATCATCTTTCCTGCAAATTGCGGACAACGCGCCTGCGATTGCTGCTTTGAGCTGAAGTTCTGTTTTTTCATTCATATTTGATTTTCTTTCTATTAATGTGATAATTATGGTGTTATATGAAGTAAAAATGGCTTTTTTATGCACATCCTTCCTGTTCTGACAGTGTTTCTTCCGGTGCAGCCGGTGTAAACAGGATTTCCCGTACTTCCCTGACCGGTTCGCGCAGGAGAATGCCGGGAAAGAATTCCGAGAGCAGAGGCATGTTGTAACGCTTCTCCTTCCGGGTAAATTCTCCGTTTTTGTTCAATTCGATCAGCAGTTGTTCAAGCTCTCCTCTAAGGGAGGATTGTTCTTCTGTATACGGAAAGAGTTTTTGGGTTTCACCGGAAAGATTTTCCAGTTTCAGCCTTTTTGCCTCCAATTCTTTTTCCAACATGCACAATTCTTTCGGTTTATTTTCCAGCAGGCTTCTCAAACCGGTCAGGAATCCCTGTGTGGTGGTACATGCGCTTGAAATGGAAAGCATCGCCACCTTGAATTGGTAATCGGGCAGATGATAGCCGATCTGAATATCGGAGTCCGTGACGGATTCGAAATTGGAGAATGGACAATAGGCCGACAGTTGGACTTTAAAGCCATTGATTTCCAGTATCCCTATAGGTACGGAAACATTTTGTTTCAGGATTTTGGCTTGAACTGCCGCTTGTTTCATTCTATAGTCCCAGAAGATGTTTTGCAATTGTGCGAGCTGCTCCTTGCGGTTGCCGGAGAATCGGCGATTGTTCAATATCAGGCTCAGGCCGTTGTCGAGAACCGGCTGCCGGGCGATCAGAAGCTTCAATTTTTCGATATCCTCAGCCAGTTGAGGCAACTGATGAGTAAGCGTGTTTTTCTGATTCAGATTGTTCCGAAGGTTTTTCCGATACTGGTTTTCGAGGGTTTCCAGCTCGCGCAGCCGGTTTTCGACGATCACCTTGCGGCGCAGTTTCTTATTGCCGCTGATGATGGCGGAAAATGTGGCATAATCCAGCGCGGCGTCCGCATTAATTTCGCGGAGATGCCGACCGCCGGCACCGACAAGAGCATCGGAGATGAAACGCTGCTTTTTGTCAAGAATCTGGAACATTCCGGCATCCAGAGTTTGAGTAATGCCGTAATAAAGGATTTCGATTTCAGCGCAGAGGTTTCCTTGCCGAAGGCCGCGTCCGTTGCGTTGTTCCATATCCGTCGGGCGAAACGGGGCATCGAGATGATGGATGGCGGCAAGGCGTTCCTGAATGTTGACTCCGGTTCCGAGCGTCTGCGTCGAACCGATAATGATCCGGATTTCACCGGCATTGACTTTTTTGTACAACTCCGATCTCTGCTTTTCGGTTTTGTAATCCGTAATGATTGCGATTTCTTCCGCGGGAATGCCATTGGCGATGAGTTTCTCTTTCAACTCGACCCAGGCGTTGAAAAGAACGCTTTGCCCGTCCGAAAGCTGATACAAGTCGGCAAAGACGGCCTGCGTCGCTCGAATCTCATCATATTGCCGGTATCGTTCCAGAACGTTCCGGACGCAGACATTGAGTTTGGAATCCGGGTTGTCGGGGAAGTGGTGGTCGATCAGACGCGGATCAAGCGTGACTTTTCTGGACAGGCCATAGATCAGAAGCGGAATGTGGAGCCATTTGGGTTTATCTTCCCGTCCCAGGTTCTCGAACCACTCGTACAGGGCGGTCAGATACTCCATGAATTTGGAGATCATTTCTCCGCGCGGGATCGCGACCTGGGTGGGAGCGCCGCCTTTGATATTCGGCAGCACGACATCTTTGAGATCCTCCTGGCGAACCACGTCCGCCACATTCCGGAAAAATACCGACAGCTCCGGGATATTCATGTACATGCAGAATCTTGTGATCATGCGCAGGCGGCTGGCGGCATCGATTTCGAGTGCGGTTTCCTCTGCCGTAAAGATGGAGGCGAACTGGTCGAAGGTCTTCACGTTGAACTCCTCCAGTGTTTCGGGGGAGATGTACCGGACCATGACCCAGAGCTCCGCCAGGGAATTTGTGACTGGAGTTGCCGTGGCAAAATAGATATTCCGGCCTCCGGTTTTCTTGCGAATATGATCAAGCTTGAGCGACAATGCGAGTGCCCGTTTGCTGAAAGACCGGTCCAGACCTTTTACCTGCGGCAGTTTGCTGGTGAAAAAATCTTTTTTGTAGGCATGGGCTTCATCGACAAAAATCGCATCAATGCCCAGCTCGCTGAAATAGACGACATCTTCCACCGTTTTCCGGTCCTGAAGCTGTTCGAGGCGGAGTTCCAGATGCCGTTTCTGTCTTTCCGCATCTTTGACTGATCCACTGTCATTTTGGGCGATCGCCTCTTCCAGTTCCTCGATTTTTTCCTGATAATAGGCAATGACGACTTCCGGATCGTCGCGGATCATGTCGAAAGAGCTTTGGGCCATCACAATGATATCCCAGTCTCCCGTGGCGATCCGGGTCATGAACAGCTTGCGCTTTTCCTTGACAAGATCACGTTTGTCGGCAATCAGCACCTTGGAGCCGGGATAGAGTTGCGGAACGAACTCTTCGTATTGGATAAGCGTGGCATTTTGAACGACCACCAGAGTTTTCGTGGCGAGTTTCAGCCGTTTGAGTTCCATGGCCGCCGTGACGATGATCGTGGTTTTACCTGCGCCTACGCAGTGGGCAAGCAGACAGTTTTCTTCGATGCAGCGGGAAACGGCCCGCTTCTGATCTTTTCGCAGAATGAATTTTTTCCCGTTCACATATTGCGATGCGCCCGGGTAGACATCGAAGTGCGGCAGATCATATTGACGAACGATATGGGAATTGAATTTATCATTGTAGACCTGCTCCATCAGCAGCGAGGCTTCCGTATCCTGCATCACGAAGGAATAGAATTGGTTCCTGAATTCCTGCTGGACATGGTGGGCGGCGAGCGTCGCCTCCTTGTTGACGATGACCTTGATCAGGCCGTTCTCCCGGATGGTTTCCGTGATGGTGACTTCCCGGAGGTTCAGGGTAGCTTCAAGAATATCGATGGCATCCCATTTTTCGACTTTGTAACTGGTGATGGCATATCTGGCGCAGGGCTCGATTTCAACCTGCCACGTGTCAAGCAGGGTATCGTAAGTGATATCGGCATCGCATTGCAGAAACTCCTTGAGCCAGCGTTGAATGATCAGCGGGGGAATCCAGATCGTCCCCAGCCGGAAATCGATATCCTCAATGTGCAGGTATTTCGGCTGAACTTCCGTCAGCGCTTCCACATTGGGCTGTAAGGCGGGATCGTTCCTGGCTGCATTGGTTGCCGCTTTGAGCTTTTTAACCACGTTTCCGCTGAGATATTGGCTACGGGATTCGACGTTTCCGGTCTCCGGATTGAAAAAATACTCCCGGGAAGCCAGCAGCTCTTCCCGGGCTTCTTCCGCCGACTCCAAACCGGTCAGGCGGGCAATGCAGTTGAAGTTGAGTTCGTGACGGTAGGCATAGGAAATTTTGGCGGCTTCGACGATATCCGCTGCCGAATCCGGTTCCCGCCAGGGCCATTGAGTACGGCGCTGGAAGATATCGCCTTTTTTGTAAATCCGTTTTTTGACTTTCGTTCCGAACATCAAAGTTTCCGTATACTCCTCCGGGTATTCGCAACCGGATACCTTCAGATAGTCGGGATCGTTGGCGATGCTCCGGTAGGTCGCCCGTTTGGAGAATACGCCAAACCTTCTCACATGGGCGTCGTAGGCAAGATTGAGTTGATGACGCTGATAATCGATCTGTTCATCGGTTGCTTCCGGATCGATCTGAAGCCGGCAAAGTTCGTTCAGGATCGTTTTGACCTCAAGGAATGAACGGATCTTGGCCTTTTCATTCTCCGAAAGGGGCTTTCCGTCCCGGACCTTTTCAAGCGGGGTTCCCATTCCCTGGTGGTATTCGTAAAGTTCTCCATCCTGTTCGAAAATGGCAAACTCCTTACAGGAACGCCGGGCCGGAACCTGGTCCGTACAGAGTTCCGCCGAATCGCTTCCGATGGAAGCATCCACATCCTGCGCTTCGATTTCAAAGAGGTGGCTTTTCAACAGCCCTCCGAGATCCTGATCATGAAACGGCTGCACTGTCGGAGTATTCAGTTTGCCGTACATCTTGCCGGTATTGGACAAACGCCCCAGAATATGGTCCGGATGCCGTGTAAAATACTCGTTGATCTGCATGGTGCCGGTATCGTTGCCGGTAGGAACGTCCCTGAGTTCGAGAAAAGGTTCGCAGGGAACAGCGTTTTTCTGGAGTACGAGAATGTCGGCAACGATCTCCGTTCCCGCACTCTGGCGGAATGCGGTATTGGGGAGCCGGAAGGCGGCGAGCAATGCGGCCCGGCTGCAGAAATTTTCCCGAGCGGCAAGGCTGATGGAATCGAGAGTGGATGCAGAGGTGAGCAGGACCGCCAGCCCTCCGGGGCAGAGAGCGTCAAGAGCACGGGCGATGAAGTAGTTGTGGAGGTTGTAATTCGGATACTTCCGGTCGTAAACGCCGGCTTTGGCGTATGGCACATTGCCGATCACCAGATCGAGGGAACTGTTCAGGATATTGACCTTTTCCAGACTGCCGATATGGAGAGTTGTCTGCGGATAAAGCATTTTGAGGATTCGCGCGGAAACGGGATCGACTTCCACGGTCAGAATGTCTGTTTTATCGACCAGCTCCTCCGGCATCAGACCGATGAAGTGGCCGATTCCGGCGCCGAATTCGCCGACTTTTCCACCGGGAAAGCCGCATTGGATGGTCACGGCCCACATAAATTCAATCAGCTCCCGGGGGGTATAATGGGACGTGAGGGTGCTCGCCCGCGCGGAGCGGTATTCACTGTCCGTAAGCAGATTTTTGAGTTCGAGAAATTCTTTGATATAGGCGTCGCTGGATTCATCGAATACCGTCGCGATGCCGCCCCATCCGCTGTATTTCAGCAGAGCTGAACAATCGGCGTCGCAGGGGGCTTCTCCGGTTTCTTCCAGCGCTTTGAGGGTGCGGACTGCCTCGAAGTTGCTGTGGATTTTACTTTTCTGCCCATGCGGAAACAGTTCGTCGTCCGGTCCGATCCGATAGTTGCCCCGGCCGGATTCCTCGGGGCCGAGTATGCGTACCGACGCATGGAGCGGCAGTTCAGTTCGCGGTTCAGTCCGTACCGGCTGCGGTTCAGGTGCGATTTCCATAACCTCGTTATCGAAATCGAACAGATCAAGTTGAAGCATGTTTTCCATTTTCCGTCCTTCTTTTGCTGAGTGGAATTTCGCCTTTTTTGAATCGGCGAAT
>ERZ779861.4495-NODE-4495-length-10425-cov-3.416201_pt1 | contig 10425 bp, 7 predicted proteins | sample MGYA00511558_ERZ779861 | MGnify/ENA primary metagenome ERZ779861 (study PRJEB29588, sample SAMEA2163432) | human gut metagenome | biome: human gut; feature: human-associated habitat; material: faeces | place: Denmark | collected 2008/2010 ... | reverse complement strand
TGAACATCTGGAGTTTCTCGCTTTGAGGAAATACACGCCCGAACAGCGTATCAGGATTGTCGAACAGGCTATCTATAATACACCGGATATAGGGCTTGTAATCATAGACGGTATCCGTGATATGGTATATGACATCAACAGTCCGGGAGAATCGACACGCATCATATCCAAGCTGATGCAGTGGACGGATGACAGGCAGATTCACATCCATACGATACTCCACCAGAACAAAGGCGATGAAAATGCAAGAGGTCATATCGGTACAGAGCTGAATAACAAGGCGGAAACCGTTCTTCTCGTGGAAAAGGACAAGAGCAACGGAGATATAAGCAATGTTTCAGCCATGCACATCCGGGCAATGGATTTTGAGCCTTTCGCTTTCCGTATCAATGACAATGCCCTGCCCGAACTCATAGAGGGCTACAAGCCCGAAATGAAGAAGACGGGAAGACCGGAAGAGGAAAAGTTCGACCCGTACAGGCATATTACCGAACAGCAACACCGTATCGCACTGGAAGCGGCTTTCGGACTGAAAGAGGAATACGGCTACAAGGATCTGGAAACCGCCTTAATCAAGGCATATATGTCAGTAGGTGTAAAACTGAACCATCAAAAGGCGGTATCACTTATCACCATGCTCCGGAACAAACGGATGATAGTACAGGAGAACGGCAGGAAATACACGTTCAAGCCGGACTTTCACTATTAGACCGTCTAACCTGTAATCACTTCACTTTATTCGGCAGGTCTATATATTAAGAATAAAGCGAAGCGGTTGCAGGGAATAGAAAAGCGCTTCACTTTATTACCGTATCCTATATATACGAAAATAAAGTGAAGTGGTTATACAGACCGTACTTCATAAAAAAGTACGGGCGAAAAGAGAAATAAATATTCCAACCATTATTCAAACACTCATCTTATTATGGATATACAGACAGCAAAACAAATCAGGATAGCGGATTTTCTGTACAGTTTGGGATACTCTCCCGTCAAACAGCAAGGTATCAACCTGTGGTATAAATCCCCGTTACGGGAAGAGACAGAGCCCTCGTTCAAAGTAAATACCGAGCGCAACCAATGGTATGATTTTGCAATTGGTAAAGGTGGAAATATCATTGCACTGGCACAGGAACTCTACTGTTCCGACTATGTGCCTTATCTTCTACAGAAAATCGAGGAGCAGACTCAGCACATCCGTTCCGTATCTTTCTCTTTTGGCAAGCAGTCATTTTTCGAGCCAAGTTTTCAGGAGTTGGACATTGTACAGCTGGCTTCTCCTGCCTTGCTTTCCTATTTACAGGAAAGAGGTATAAGCACTTCACTGGCGAAAAGAGAATGTAAGGAAGCTCGTTTCACCCACAATGACAAGCGATATTTCGCCATTGCCTTTCCGAACATATCAGGTGGATATGAAATCCGCAACCGATATTTCAAGGGATGCATCGCACCGAAAGAAATATCCCATATTAGACATTCGAAAGAACCGAAGAGTGCATGTTTCGTTTTTGAGGGATTCATGGACTACCTTTCCTTTCTTACCTTAAGGCTGGAATGCTGTCCACAATGCCCCGATTTCGATAGGCAGGATTATATGATCCTAAACTCTGTAGCTAATGTTTCCAAAGCACTCTATCCGTTGGGAAGCTATGAGCGCATCCATTGTTTCTTTGACAATGACCGTGCAGGAATGGAAGCAATACAGCAAATCCGAAAGGAGTATGATGCTACCCGGTATATACGTGACGCCTCGCAAATCTACAGTGGATGTAAAGATCTGAACGAATATTTGCAGAAACGAATAGCCGATAGGAAAGAGCAAGCGCAATCTGTAAAAAAGAGGAATGATACGCTATCCAAGAAACCGAAAGGCTTCCGGTTATAGCCCACTATAACTACACGCTTCGCTTACGTAGTTGTGGGCTCTCCCGAGGGGATTAGGGCTTTGCCCTAATGACCCACTCAGGGCGTTTCACCCCTGAGAACCCCGAGCAAAGAGTGACCCTCTCTTTGCAATCTCCGCTTATGGGTTACACCCCTAAGAACCCTGTACGGTTATGAGCGGACAACAGAATATTTTATCAACAATCCGAATCAAAATTTAGGAATATGGCAACAAAGTCAAGCATACATATCAAGCCCTGCAGAGTTACATCAAGCGGGGCTCATAACCGGAGAACGGCCGAGTATATGCGCAATATCGGCGAGTCCAGAATCTACATTGTACCCGAACTGACTTCCAATAACGAGCAGTGGATAAACCCGAGCTTCGGCAGTCCTGACCTGCAGGCGCACTATGAAAACATCAAACGGATGGTCAAGGAAAAGACCGGACGAGCGATGCAGGAAAAGGAGCGTGAGCGCAAGGGAAAGAACGGGAAGATTATAAAAGTGGCTGGATGCTCGCCAATCCGTGAGGGAGTACTGCTCATCAGACCGGATACGACATTGGCAGACGTATGTAAATTCGGTGATGAGTGTCAAAGACGTTGGGGTATCACACCGCTGCAAATTTTTCTGCATAAGGACGAGGGGCACTGGCTTAGTGGACAACCAGAAGCCGGGGATAGGGAGAGTTTCCAAGTCGGTGAAAAGTGGTTCAAGCCGAATTACCATGCACATATCGTTTTCGACTGGATGAACCACGATACAGGTAAAAGCCGAAAGCTCAATGACGAGGATATAACGGAAATGCAGAGTTTGGCATCAGACATTCTCCTGATGGAGCGTGGGCAGTCAAAGGCTGTTACTAGCAAGGAGCATCTGGAGCGTAACGATTTCATCATTGAGAAGCAGAAAGCCGAACTGCAACGCATGGATGCTGCAAAACGTCACAAAGAAGAACAGATAGGTCTTGCTGAACAAGAACTCAGACAAGTAAAATCGGAAATACGCACAGATAAACTAAAAAGCGCAGCCACTGATGCCGCCACTGCCATAGCAAGCGGTGTTGGTTCTCTTTTCGGCAGTGGAAGGTTGAAGGATTTGGAAATCAGAAACAAGGATTTAAAAGATAAAATCGCACTTAGAGATGAAACTATAGAGCTATTGCAGTCCAACATTAAGCAAATACAGATTGAGCATAGCAGGGCTATGATGAATAAGGATAATGAGTATCGCAAAGCTATCGAGATTATCGAATCCGAGCACAAAGAGGAGAAAACCAATCTTAATTCGATGATTTCAAAAGCTTATCATTGGTTTCCGCATTTTGCTGACCTCCTAAGATTGGAACGCCTTGCTACGCAAATAGGTATTTCTGCCATGGAGTTTGCTGATATGGTTAAGGGTAAGGTCCTAAATTTCACAGGAAGGTTGTTTTCGCAGGAACATAACCGATGGTTTTCAACAGATAACACACCTATACAGATTATGCGTGACACTAACAGGCGACTGACCATTGCCGTTAATCGAATACCATTCGGACAATGGTTCAGTGAGCAATATGAAAAACTACGGCAAACTATTCGACAGCCTATCCAACCGAAAAAGAGTAGCGGAATCAAACTGTAACAACAATGGCGACCACTTAAATGCGGTCGCCATCATCAATATACTTTAATTGATTCGATATTTTCGTTCTCTTTTCTCAAAGGCATTTTTACCACCCTCTAATATTTGACAGACCTCATTATTAATATCAGGGTCTTCTAAAGCCCCTGACATGTATTTTAATTGTCCATCTTCATTTTGCGCAATAATTACTTGCTCTGAATCTGAATTCACAACTAAGTTCGCGTTATGAGAAACAATAATAATTTGCCTATACTTTTTTATAGTTTTAAAAATTGATATGAGTTCCTTTGTAATGAAACTATTATCAAGATCATCCTCTGGTTGGTCATAAATAATAGTTTCACTAAACATATTGGCAGCAATTTGTAGCCTTAAGTATATCGTACCTTGTTGACCAAATGACAGTTTTGTTATAGATTTTCCTGCAAGAGTTACGTTTACATCGTGAGATATGAATTGTGTGTACTTCTTAAAAAAGAGTTCTAATAATCTTCCCCTCAAATCATTTTTAATTTCAGTATTAAAAATATTATGGTCAGTCGTTTGTAAAATGAAATCATAAAAATTATCTAATGTCTCTATTTTAAGAATTTTTCTAATCTTTTCTTCGTTATAGCTTCTACCATCAAGCTTTTCTAACAAAAGATTATACATTTTAGTTGAATCAAAATGTATATCCACTGATACATTTAAATCTTCTTGAAGAATCAAATCTAGCAATTCTTTCTTTTTGGGATCAATGGCTATATCATGCCCCTTAAATTCATTCCACTTCTGCTCAATGAGATCAGAGTATGACTCTATACTACCTTTTATCTCAATGCCTAATTTTTTAAATGTCTCACTTGTAATTGCTCTATATTTAGTTTCTTCAATACCCAATGTTTCTATTTGCTGAGAAAGCTCTGAAACCTTGTTTTGATACACAGAAACATTTGATAGCAATGTAGCTAAATCCCCTTTATAATCTTTAAATTCATTTTTTGTATCAATGATTTCTTTCTGAACCTTTTCTCTAGCAGTTATGACGCGAGGGATAAGATTATCTTTAATATATTTTACAGTATTGGATGAATCAATTAAAGGTATATCAACTTTTTGTGGTTTAAATAATTCGTTCCACGCAGATATGTTTTCATTTGTTTCAACAGTAAATTTATCAATATTAGATACCAATTGTTGAAGCGCAGCTATCCAAGAGTTAAATTGATTCAACTTACCAACCCTATTCTTATAACTTTCTAATTTTTTCTTATTTTGTTCAGAGGTTATGTTGGCGATAAAGTCACTATATTTTTTTATTTCTTTATTAATGTTATCGCGTTTCTCTTGCGGTGTCGTATTGTTTGCATTGATTATCTTAGTAATTCTAAAATATTCATTTATAGCAACTTCTGCTCTAGATAGGAAATCTTGTGAAATATTATACTCATCAGTAACTCCAATTGTTTCTCGTATATTTCTTGAGAATTTATCTTTATTCTGCACTAAATCCTTGATTTGGCTTTGTGCAATATACATAAATGGGACATTCGGATTATCCGAAACCTTAAAATCTTTTGCTTCTTCTAATATTGAAGCCTGACGACTAATTATAACATCTGAATTGAGATTAAAGTTCTCGGATTGTGTTTGCTTATGAAAAGCTGCTGCAATGTAGTTTATTAAAACGCTTTTACCTGTTCCTCTACCACCAATAATAGAAACCAAGTTACTATTCAATGGAAGTTCTTGAGGGGCAAAAGAGATATCTGTTTCATTTTCAAACACATTTGTTCTTGCTGGTATATATATTCTTGTAAATGGGCATTTTTCTATGTCAAAGGCTGGATTATCTTTCTGAATACAAACACGCCCTTCAGGTTCATAGACAATCTGCTTTAACCCCTCAAATGTAGGATCTGCTTTAATCCATGTAATCCTGTTGTTTGGGAATACATTGACTTTATCAAGAATATGAGCATCACTACCTGTTACACAAGGTTTAATACTGCCATAAGTAGCCACTATTCTATTAGTATCTAATGCACCTTGTCCCAAGAAGAAACGAACATCATTCGGATTTCCAGAAAATATCATATCTGACATTCGATAGATTTCCATTCTCGTAGCTTCCATTGAGGAGTGTTGAATCCCACTATTGCCATCCTTATTGCTATTTGAAACAGCAACTATAATTTGATTTTTCAAAACTTGCTTTTCTATAATCTGCTTTAAGTCTTGAAAATTAACATTAAATTGTCTAATTCCCTCCTTCCTTGCATATTCATCATCAATAGAGTCGTCATTGCGGAATGCCTTTCCTAACGCTATCAAATCGGATTTTAAACATGAATATTCAGAACCTCCATAACTAAATTTTAAACAACGCAAGAATTCTCGCTCTATCACCTCTGTTGGCAATTCTGGATTGAAGATAACATGAATATTGATAGGAGTTTCTTGTTGTGTTACAGGTGTTATTCTTAGTTCAATATTAGGAAGCAGGGTCTTTCCTATTAAACGGCCTGCAACTTGTTTTTGTTTTAGGTATAGATAGTTGTCTATTGAGAAATAATCAGTTATTCCTAAAACAGCGACATTAGTATTTTCCTCTAATTTAGTGATGTATGCATCCCAAGCGGCTTCATCATTACCGTATTGGTCATTCTTTGATGTTCCTGGTGTATGGATATGCAAATCCCATATACGCCATTCCGAACCTTTAGGATATTTTGCCATTATAGTCTTGTTTTAAAGGTTTGCACAATACAGAGCTGTTGCAGAATCCAAATAGCTGATGAAATCGACTATTTTATACGGTCTGATAACAACTTGTTTTCTATCTTTGGCCCAATCGATTTGGTCTTTAGTATCTGCAAATATACTTGGGGCGACAAATACACATTGCGAATCCTCATACTCATATTTGTTTTTAAATTCTTCCAAATGTCTTGAAATAGGCCATACCTCCATCATTGTTTGTTGGCGACCTTCTGCCATTGTAACTTCAACTAATATGCTATTAGTTGTTTCAAAACATTCTATATCACCATTATTACCTCCTGCAGTTGATGTCGGCAAACCCTCATCATCACATGGATAATTAGGAATGACTTCAACACCAGGCAGTTTAGATTTAATCGCAAGGGCTGTCAGGAACTCTAATCTCGCAGGTGCTGATATAAATTTCAAAACATTATGACTTGAAGAAGTTTTATTTGCCAAATGAGACAGTTCAGTTTTGATAGAATCCCATGGGTAGTCTGGAATTAACTGAATTAGTTTTTCTGCGGCAGCAGTCTTAGATATTTCAACAGATCTTAATGCAAATAGAGCATTGTCAATTGTTGCCATATAATCAAAGTATTCTCTTTCAGTGGCATACTTTGTATAATCCGCATAATGACTAAGTATATAATCGATCTTCTCATCTTCATTGTGATTGATATCTATGAATCTACCACCACCTCTAAACGATATGAGACCAGTCATTCTCATTTTGCGAACAAACTCATCCGGATACTCAGCTACAATAGATTTAAGTTTGAACCTCTTAAAGCCACCAAGAATTTCATTTACACATATATCTTCAATTACTTCATTAGAAGGATTGTATCTATGTTCGTTTCGCAAGAGTTTAATTCGTTGATATAGAGCCTCTGCATCATTGTCTTTCCAGAATATCACCAATGGTATTTCTTTATATGATATTCCAGCTCCATTATACTCATCATCTGCATTTAACTTCTTGATGACCTCCAACAATAATATTAATGGTTGTCATTGAGTTCTCTGACAAACGGATTACATCTTTGCTGCTTAGCAAAAGCTTGCATGAAAGCGACCTGTTCATTACGAGGATTTACAATTTCTCTTGATATCACACCCTCATTTATACTTATTGAAACTGTATCTGCAAGATAATTTCCTGTTTGAGAGAATTCGATACGTTTACCCCATTCATAGTAAACGAATCCTAATACCTTCATCAACTTAAATTGAGTGTCAAATCGGCTTTGCCAGCCTTTGGGAAAAACTGCTTCTTTGTGTCCTTTAAGAACTGGATTTGCATTAGGGTCATTTCTTCTGTATATTGTCGCAGTTTCTACATCTGTCAGTGGTTCATCCGCAAATTCTCCTCTTTGTGTCGATGCCCATTTTTGTTTAACAGAATTCGGTAAAATCATTGGCCTATACAACCCAACCTTGAACAACTCTCTCTCAAATAACTCAACCGTATGATCGTTAAGAATTTCTCCATCGAAACGCTTAAGTATGTTCATAAAGTCTTTATAACGCTCCGGGTTACGAATCGTCGTTGTATAAAGCAACGGTTTATATTCAAGTTCTCTTGGCATATTAGTAGTTTGTTATTAGTACTTCATTAAATTGTTTAATTGAATTATCGTGGTAACTTATATAGTTACTTTTTATCGAATGGGTATAATATTTTTGAGACCATTCAATAAATATATCGTTTTTCCTATCCTTGTAATGAGTGACATTTGATATCGCAAATCTAATGTTTAGTTCATTTAACTGATCGAGTATTTGCAATAGCTCCTTTTCATCCTTTTCATTCCACAACTTGTTATATTCGCTAAATGTAATAAGGTACGGTGGATCCAAATAAACAAAATCATTTTCAGATAATTGGATTTTTTTGAGGAATACTTTATAATCAAGATTATACCATTTCGGCTTCTTATTCTTAACTTCCTGAAAATAGTTCTCTAAAGCAGATACTACATTTGAGTTAAAATCTACATTTCCCACAGGTAAATTGAAGTCTCCTCTTTTATTAAATCTCAGCATTCGGTTGAATCCGTATATCAGCAACAAGTACAATATAGACATATTGTCTTTTGATGATTCATTGAAATCCGACCTCATTTGTTCATAAGCTTTCTTATTATATTTAGCAAAATAAGTTTTTTTATATAGGCTTTTCAAATCCATTGGGATGCTATCTTCTTTGCATGAATATGACAATCCATATTCTTTTATGATTCTCTCCAAATCAGCGAAAAATGCATTTTTTTTATTCGCTGATTTACTCAGGTATTTGTGAAGTCCTATAATGTAACCATCAATATCATTTAGACAAAACTGTTCTGCAACGGTATTCATAAAAACAGATCCCCCACCAACAAATGGTTCTACAAACTTCCCAATATTATCTGGAAAGTATGTGCCAATTTCTTCCATAAGTTTATACTTGTCACCAACATAAAATAGCGGAGACCTTAATATCTGTTTTTTCATCGCTTTACTTCTGTAATAAATAACAACTCCTTATGGTCTGCAAATTCCGTTTTTCCAGTATTGAAGCAGCGATGTGCGCAATCATATATAACGGTATTACCTCTTTCCTCAAGTATGGATTTAATCTGCTCTAAGGTTATTTTATTCTTTGAGGAACCACTCTTAGAATCATATGTATTGTTATATGAAACAGCAATGTGTCTCACATTAAGATTTTGTATTAAATCCCTAAATGCAACTGGAGCACTTGATGTACAATAAGCACTCATATTTTGAGCCTTAGGCTTCATTGCAACACCAAATAATTCAGGCTTATTCCACTCAACGAGATTTTCATAGATGTGATAAAATCTACTGTACTGACGAGAATTATAAGGCGGATCAATGTAAGCAACATCGGCAGTTATGCTTCTTGCTAATATATTTGAGTCCTCCTTATATATCTCTATATTTTTAGGATTTAACAATTTGATAAGTTGTATCGACAAAGGGTGATATGCTATTTCCTTTTTGATATATGCATCAAAATGACCAACTGTGTTTGCAATTTTATCTATGCTGTATATTAATGATGCCAATAGAATTGCATATTCTTTTGGTGTAAGGTCATTTCTTCTTCTCTCAATATCCTCTCTAATATAGCCTATTAATTTGGAGTTTCTATAATCAAAAAACTTATCACCGAAGTTGTCTGAGAAATAGTTATCTTTTACAGAATCAGGGTTAATAGAGTTATAATATTCTATTATAGAATACAATTTACCCATATCGTATATACCTTCTGCGAAGAATGCTTTATATATGATGTTATTGGATGACAGAAAATCGTTCATTATAATCTTGTCCGCATATGGTATTGCAGCTTTTGAAATAGACGCTGTTCCTGCAAACACATCAAAAAATGAAGAAAATCCCCCTGTGTGCTCGTTGATTATATTCATAATCCAGCGAGTAAGTTTTGCCTTATTACCTATATATCTACGGCTTTCAAGGTCGAACATTTTATATCCGACCTCTGACAATTCAGGAAACAGGGAAGGAATCTTTCCCAATCTGACTTTTTCTGAGACAGATTGTATTACCTCCAATTTATATTCCTTGTTTCCATCCAAGGTAAATAATACCTTTTCTGCCCCCAATAATACTAATGATTTGTGTTCGTCACATCCATATAACCTTACTAAAAGTTGCATTTGCTCCTTTGTTGGTAGTCTTCTACCATTTTCTATTCTACTCAAAAGAGTAACATCTATATTTGTTCTTTTGTAGACTTCTTGTAAGGGTAAATTTAGTCCTTCACGAACATCTCTTAAATATTGACCTAATGACTCCATTTACTTATTAACTTGACAATTTTTGTCAAAGATAAAATAAATGTTTCAAATAGAAGAATATTTGGCTTTAAAAATTATGGAAGGGGGCATATTGGATAATTATAGATAAAATCGCCAATCATCGACTGATGAAAATGAAATTTAGTTTATACTATTGGCTATATATCCCAAACGAACTAAACTAATTTTGCAGTGGCAGCATATGCCTTAAAAATCAAAAAATACACTCAATCCTAATTTCTGGGTGTAAAAAAGGGTGTAAATCTTGCAAATGCTTGATTTACACCCTTTATTGCGGAGAGAGAGGGATTCGAACCCCCGGTACCTC
>ERZ779861.4476-NODE-4476-length-10463-cov-4.982513_pt1 | contig 10463 bp, 12 predicted proteins | sample MGYA00511558_ERZ779861 | MGnify/ENA primary metagenome ERZ779861 (study PRJEB29588, sample SAMEA2163432) | human gut metagenome | biome: human gut; feature: human-associated habitat; material: faeces | place: Denmark | collected 2008/2010 ... | reverse complement strand
CCGCTTTCTTGGAAACATTCTTTAAGCTGTATCCGACAGCTACGGAAAAAGAACTTGCCTATTACGTCAAAGACGGTGTGCTTGCTCCTGTTTCCGGCGACTATGTATTTTCGGAACTGGTAAACCCTGTCTTTACCAAAGACGGCGATAACCTCAAGGTCAGTGTGTCTGTAAAGTATCTGGATAACAAGTCGAAAATGACACAAATCTCACAGTATGAGCTTGTGCTTCATAAGGACGATAACTGGAAGATTGTAGAATAAATAATCAAGGCTTGCGTCATAAACCGTATAGTATGCTCCGCAAGCCTCATTTCGGTATGATTTGCAAGCTGATTAATATAGTTGTTACATTTCGTTTAAGAGATTATAATAATTAAAACAGCTAAAATCTATCAATTTTTAACAGTAGTATGTGGACATAGTTGATAAAAAATTGCTTTTTCAATGATAAGATATATTTCTAAGGAGGAACGAGATATGGCACAGAGCATTTTGATTGTAGACGACGAAAGAGATATTGTATCAATGCTAAATCAATATTTTTGCAAAATTGGTTATGTAGTATACACAGCAATTAACGGAAAAGAAGCACTGAATGCAATCACAAAACATCCAGATATTATTTTATTAGATATAAATATGCCAGATATGAATGGTTTTACAATTTGTGAAAAAATCAGGAATTTTGTGTCCTGTCCTATTATTTTTTTAACAGCTCGGATTGAGAACTGTGATAAAATCAAAGGATTTGCTGTCGGTGGTGACGACTATGTTGTAAAGCCTTTCTCCGTTGATGAATTAGAAGCCAGAGTTGCTGCACATTTGCGGAGAGAAAAAAGACATGGTTCGTCCGCAATAGTTCAGTTCGATAATAATATAGTAATTGATTATTCATCACGAGTTGTTTTTTATAGAAATGCTGAAATAAATTTTACGAAGAAAGAGTTTGATATTATTGAATTTCTTTCACAAAACAAGGGGATTATTTTTGATCGTGAGACAATTTATGAAAAAGTATGGGGCTTAGATGGTTCTGGCGACAATTCTGTTATTACAGAACATATACGCCGGATAAGAACAAAATTCCTTTCTATAGGCGACAATCCTTATATAGAAACTGTCTGGGGGTGCGGATATAAATGGAAAAAGTAAGGCGAAAAATTTCAAGGCATTATATTGACAACATGAGTATTAAAAATTCATTTGTTTTTTATGCTCTTATTTCCTTAGTGATTGGTATTGTAATAGGTGTTATATCTATTACTCTTGTAGATGATTACAGAATAAACCTTAACTATAAATATGAGGACATGACAACAAGGTATGATATACCTGAAAATGGTTCATTTACAGCGAAATATAACAAAGACCAAACAGAATACACAATATATAATGCAAGTGAAAAGGAAGTATGTAATTTTGTTGTAGACTATCAAAAGGAACGTCCAGTACAAGAATATATTTATCCTAATCATGTTTCTTACATTGAAGTTTCACCAAAGTTTACTAAACATGATAGAATTGTGGATTCTGCTCTAGGTGTGGTTAATATTGTCACCATTCCTATTGTTCTTTCAATTAGCATGATTCTTTGTGTGACTATCTTTGTAAACCGAAAATTAGTAAGACCCATAAAGTTACTGACGAATGCATACAGAAAAGTCGAAAACAACGAACTGGATTTTACGTTGCCTTACCCTTATAAAGACGAGATGGGGAGGCTGTGTCTTGCATTTGAGAAGATGAAAAATTGTTTATATCAAAACAACCAAAAAATGATACGGCAATTTACTGAACAAAGGAGATTAAATGCTGCTTTTTCACATGATTTACGCACGCCTTTAACAATACTAAAAGGACATACCACAATGTTGTTATCATTTATTCCCAAAGGATTAGTTTCTCAACAGGAGGTACTCGACGAATTATCAACAGTACGCAACAATGTGGAACGGCTTGAAAAATACGTTAGTGCTATGACAAACTTATACCGTTTAGAAGATATAGAAATCGAAAAAGAAAACATAAACTTTGACTTCTTATTAAAAACCTTATCAAATACAACGGAAATGCTCTGTTCTGATATAGAATATACGATTAAAACAAATTGTAATAAACAGCAAACTCTATTTATCAATCTTGAAATTATCATACAAATTTATGAAAACCTGTTGTCTAATAGCATTAGATATGCTAAGTCGATGATAGCTATTGATGTAAATAAACAGGAGGAATTTTTATTGATTACGGTCTCTGACGATGGCTGTGGTTTCAAAAGTACGGATATAGAACGTGTAACATTACCATTTTATAAACCATCGCAAGATACTACGTCTGAACATCTAGGTCTGGGATTAAACATTTGTAAAATATTATGTGAAAGGCATGGAGGTACAATAAAAATTTCAAATAATCATAAGGGGGGAGCCTGTGTTACAGCTTGTATAAAAATTGCATATGTTGATGAAAAATAGACATTTTCCCAATATAATTGCATTAAGCACTTATAAAGGAGGTTTCGATTATGAAAAAAATTATCTGTATTATTTTAATAACTGTCACAAGCATTTTGTCCGGGTGCAATTCAACATCAGATGAAGAAATAATATCATCACAGGATTTCAAAGAGAATTATGAGGTTTCGTCCTATGGAACTGAGGAAAAAATTAATACTTTATCAGATGTTGAGCTTACATCAAGTGAAAAAGAGTATTCTGACTTAGAAAACGCAAAATTTTTTTTAGAAAATAACTCCAACAAAGAGTATCATTATTCTAAAGCCTATTTTGAAATTGAAGCGGAGCAATCAGAAACATGGTATCAATTAACTCAACTTTATGACCCATCAAAAGATAACGAAGATGATGCAGTTATAAATCCCACCGAAAGATTAAGTTTACCATTTGATATTTCCTCGGTTTATGGCGAACTCCCATCAGGGCACTATAGAATAATAGTAAGTATTTCTTATTTCGAATCCCCTAAAGATTGGGATTATGACACTTATTATTTGGCATGTGAATTTACATTAAAATAGTATATCAGAAAGGAAACAAATGGGAACAGCAAAATGGATATACTGTCCTATATGCAAGAATAAAACAAGAACAAAAATCAGAACGGATACTAAGTTGATAAATTTTCCACTGTATTGTCCAAAATGCAAACAGGAAAACCTAATTAATGCCAGCAAATTAAAAATAACAGTAATCAAAGAGCCAGACACTTAGATGCAGAGCCGATAATTCAGAGGATTTCATATCTCATAGATTATCGGCTCATTTTTATTACCTATCACCATATCCCGTATGATTGGCAGGCAAATAAAAATGGAGGAACTAATCTTCCCCCACTTCCTTTGATTTGATGATACCAGCAGCGACGCTCTCCATGACAACCATATCTTTGTCGTCGAAAGTATCAAGCTGTTGTTCCAACTGTCTGCGGCGAGTGCTTTTTACTTTGTCACTGGTCGGCAGGAAAATTTCATCAACAGACACATTAAGTAGAGTTACAAGGTCATAAAACACCTGTAAACTTGGGTGCTGCCCTTTATTCTCAATATTCGTCAGATAGCGTGGGTCAATTTCAATTTTTGCTCCCACCTGTTCACGGGTCAGACCTTGTTTCATCCTTGCCGCTTTGATGGCAAGACCAAAGGCTCTGAAATCGTATTTATCTTCTGTTTTACGCATAATTAATCACCTCACTACATTTTACTGTTCCTAAAGAATTTGTAACAGGTACAGTAAAACGTATTGCAAGGTTTATCAGTTCCTATGAACAGGTAAATAACAATATATGCTGCTTGGCGGTAAAAAAAAAACCGTTGTCAGCAGTAATGCTTTTATACGTCCTTTTAGATAGAACGACGGTTCATACAGCCGCCGTTTTATTTTTGTCCAACGGTGGACAAACTACTGGTTGGTTTTGTTTTAGCGGCTTCAGGAGGTAGCCGCATGGAATGCCTATACATTCAACAACATTCGACCATTGGTAGCTTGTTAAAAAAATCCGTTTAACTTTTGCGGATTATATCGCTCTTGTATATGGTTTTTCACATCACATAGCAGGAACAATTTATAAGGCACAAGAACAGCACGTCAGTATTGCTCTTGTGCTTTTTTGCTACTTTAAAAAATTTTTTGATTTTTTTCTGATTCGGGTTACAAATCACCCCTCCGTGTTGAGTGTTAGTGCGGAAAGAGGTAAAAAGCCTTTTCGCTTTAGCAACTTCAACTTGAAAGGAGGTGAGATTATGAAACCTTCTTCATTTGAGAACGCTATAAGACTTCAATTTGACTGTCTGGCTCGTAAGGTGATTGGCAGAACTGTAAAGAACTACAACAAAGAACTTGCCAGACGTGCAAAGCATGAAATATCTTTCTGTGAAATACCAGAGCTGGAATTAAACCAGTTGGGTGTATCGGACGAATACTCGCTTGAATTTACTTCCTTTGATGTGTTCGGTACAGAAGTTCGTGTCTATGATGAGAAATTATGTGAAGCAATCAAAAAATTAAGTGAAAGACGACGCAATGTTGTGTTGATGTTCTACTTTCTGGAATTACCAGACGCAGAAATCGCAGAGATTTTGGATATTTCCAGAAACTCTGTTTATAGAAACAGAATGTGTTCACTAAAGCTCATTAGAGATATGTACGAGGAGGAATTATAACATGATGAAGTCTACAAAAAAGTGTCCTCTATTCTCCACAATCAGTTTAGCTGCTGATGGCGACGAAGTGGCAATAGAGAAAATTTTAAATCACTATGACGCTTACATATCAAAAGCAAGTTTACGCCCGTTCTATGATGAACACGGAAATATGTATATTGTGGTCGATATGGAACTGAAAGGCAGAATTAGAGCTGCCCTTATTAAAGCAATTCTAGGTTTTGAAGTCAGAGTGAAATAAGCGAATATATACGGAGTGTGATACCACCTCATTCCAGCTCCGTTTTACAAGTGTTCTTTGAAAATCGAATAAAGTAATCAGATACGTTTGATATGCGGTGAGCCGACGGACTGGAACGCCATGACCCATGAAAAGGAGGGATAAAGAAGCGAGCGACCACGCCAGTGATCCGTAAGCGACTGTTGGAAAAGTTGCTGCCATGACCCGTATATCAGAATAATGATACACTCGCATGGTGCGGTTCACCCATCAGAATGGGAATGGTGAAATTCCAGTGGAGCTTTCCAAAGCCATCTGATTACTTCTTACTTTATAGACAAATTCTTTCATAATGTACAAGCATTTTTGCATACTTTGTAAATATATTGTAGTGAGGTGGTTCAATGGCAAATGACGCAAAGGTAGTTTGCAAGAATGTTTTTAAAAATTGTGATAAAGCGGCGTTTACAAAAGCATTTACTCTAAAATGGATAGAGTTGATAAATCAATATGAAAAAAATAAAGGAAGGGCAACTCCTGCCAGATGATAGACAAACTATCCTACAAGATGTTATAATAACATTATGTAGAGATAGTTTGTTTCGTCTTCTCAAAAAGGAGAACGAAGCATGATAGAATCAAAATCAAGAGTTGCTATTTATTGCCGCTTATCAGAGGAAGATAGAAACAAACAATCAGAAACAGACGACAGTAACAGTATTCAGAATCAAAAGTCAATGTTACTTCAATACTCATTAGAGCATGGTTGGGAAGTCTACAACATATACAGTGATGATGATTACACTGGTTCTGACAGACGACGACCAGAATTTAACAGGTTGTTGGAGGACGCAAAGAATCGTAAATTTGATATTGTCCTTTGTAAGACACAATCCAGATTTACCAGAGAACTAGAATTAGTGGAAAAATATATCCACGGTCTTTTTCCTATTTGGGGTATTCGCTTCATCAGCATTGTTGATAATGCAGATACCGCTAATAAAGGAAATAAGAAATCAAGACAGATTAACGGTCTGGTGAATGAGTGGTACTTGGAGGATATGTCAGAGAACATTAAAAGCGTTCTCACTGACAGAAGAAAGAACGGACACCATATCGGTGCTTTTGCTCTGTATGGTTACAAAAAAGACCCTGACGTAAAAGGGCATTTGATTATTGATGAAGAAGCTGCGGAAGTTGTCAGAGAAGTTTTTACACTGTTTTCACAGGGATATGGAAAGACCGCCATTGCCCGTATGCTGAATGACAGAGGAATACCAAACCCTACGGAATACAAACGACTTCATGGTTTGCGTTACAAACAGCCTAAAACGAAAAACAGTACCCTATGGAAATATTTTGCCATATCAGATATGTTGGTGAATGAAATCTATATCGGGAATATGGTTCAAGGGAAATATGGCAGCGTTTCTTATAAGACAAAGCAAAACAAACCCAGACCCAAAGACGAGTGGTACAGAGTTGAGGGTACACATGAGCCGATTATTGACCGTGAGTTATGGGATAGGGTTCAAGCATTGGTAGCTCAAAAGGCAAAACCTTTCACAGTTGGCACAATCGGTTTATTTGCCAGAAAAGCTCGCTGTATGAATTGTGGTTATACAATGCGTTCGTCAAAGAATCATGGTAAGCATTATTTACAATGCTCTAACCGCCATGTAGCAAAGGACGCTTGTATAGGTTCTTTCATTTCAGTAGACAAATTAGAAAAAGCTGTGATTGATGAACTTAATAAGTTATCCGCAGAATATCTTGACAAAGATGAGCTTGAACAAAATGTGCAATTCAACAATGACTTGCGAGGTCAAAAAGAAGCTCTGGAAACGGAGATTGCTGCTTATCAAAAAAAGATTGCGGAATATACAAAAGGAATCCGAGAATTATATTTAGATAAGGTAAAGGGTATTCTTTCCGAACTTGATTACTTGGATTTATCCAAAGACTTCTCAACACAAAAAGAAAGGCTCGAAAAACTGATGATTGATACGCAAAAACAGCTTGATGTTATTGAAAGAAAAATGCTGATTGGCGACAACAGACGACAGTTAATCGAGCAATATACAAATCTTGAACACTTAGACAGGGAAACGGTTGAAAAGCTGATTGATTATGTATTGGTTGGCAAAAAAGACCCTGTAACTAAGGAAGTACCTATTGAAATACATTGGAATTTCTAGGGTTCTCATATCTGGCAGCTAGTATGCCAGATTATCGGGAACTTTCTTTTAAAACCTCAATGTTGTCTTTATACAATCGCACCCTCTGCTGCAAGATCTTCATGAAGATCTGTAATCGGATCTCCTTTCGATTGGAAATACGTTGCAGTCCACGGAGCTCCGCTGGCTGCCTGTGGCCATAATGCCAGTGTATGATCAACATAATACGGTGCAAAACCGGAACGTTCAATTTCTTCCGGTGACAAATTCTTTGTCAGCTGATAGATAATTGCACAGATCATCTCCATATGGGCAAGTTCTTCTGTACCAATATCAGTCAGTATTCCTGTTACCTCTTTATATGGCATCGTATATCGCTGTGAAAGATAACGCATAGATGCAGCTAATTCGCCATCCGGACCACCGAACTGACTTATAATGATCTTCGCCAGTTTCGGATTCGTCTGGGTTATCTTCACAGGATATTGAAGTCTTTTTTCATAATTCCACATAAATCAGCATCCCCCTTCCTGCCACGGCCATGGTTCATTGATCCAATTCCAGCAGTCACTGTTTTCGCTGACTGTATCTACAGTTAAAGGTCCATATACCTCTGCATATTCTTTGAGTGCTTCAATACGTTTCTCTTTATATTTTTGAAAAGAATAAAGAGATCCGTTTAAAATGGCAGAAACGTCTGGAATACATCATGATCGATGAGTTCCAGGATATTGATAAGATTCAATATCAATTAATGAAAGTCTTATGCGGATATCATAAAAACCTCTTTATTGTAGGAGACCCAGATCAGACAATCTATTCCTGGCGCGGTGCAGATATCAACTATCTCCTTAATTTTGACAAAGCTTTCCCTGATGTCAAAACGATCATGATGAATGAAAATTATCGTTCTACTCCTCAGATCTTATCGGTATGCAATTCACTGATCGATAAGAATAAAAATCGTATGAAAAAGGACCTTCTGCCAATGTGTCATAGCAAAAATTCAGTGCTTTATTATCACGGAGATACTTCAGAAGAGGAATCTGATTGGATCGCAGATCAGATCATAAAATTACATAAAAAAGATATCTCATATAAGGATATCACGATTCTTTATCGTGCTCATTACGTTACCCGAACCTTGGAAGAGACATTGTTAAAAAAGAAAATCCCATATAGCATCTATAGTGGAATTCAATTTTTTGAGCGAATGGAAGTAAAAGACGCACTGTCTTATCTGCGTATGATCACATACAAAGATGATCTCTCTTTTTTAAGGATTGTGAATGTTCCAAAACGAAATATCGGTAAAAAACGAATGGAATTTCTTCAAGCATATGTAAATGCTCATCACTGTTCTTTTTATGAGGCATTAAAAGAATGTGTGGAAGATCCAATTTTTAAAGGAACAGATGCAAAAGATTTTATCTCATTGATCGATGCTTTTTCAGTGACTTATGAGCAACGAACAATTTCTGAAGTTTTATCTGATATTTTGGATCGAAGTGGTTATGAAGAAATGCTTCGAACTACTGGAAATCAGGAACGTCTTGATAATCTGGCTGAATTAAAACAAGCTGTTTATGATTATGAAATATCTTGTGGCGAGGAAGCTCTGCTACCTGATTATCTTGATCATATTGCCCTATTTACGAATAGTGACGTTACTGATGATTCTGACAAAGTAAAATTGATGACCGTTCATGCTGCAAAAGGATTGGAATTCCCACACGTATTCCTATGTGCATTAAATGAAGGAATTTTTCCTTCCAAGAAAACCTCTACAATTGAGGGAATGGAAGAGGAACGTCGTCTTGCATTTGTTGCAATGTCACGTGCCATGAAAAGTTTATTTTTAAGTGAATCGCACGGAAAAAATTTTGATGGATCAACCCGTTACCCATCTAGATTTATTTTAGATATCGATCAAAAATTTTTAGAATACGTTAAAAAGCCAGAAGATACTCTGATCGCAGAAACCAAAAATTACATTCATTACAGTAATCGCTATTTAGATGGTTATGTCGCTGAACAAACTTTTCAGGTTGGTGATAAGATCATTCATAATGTCTTTGGACAAGGTAGGATTAAATCCATCCTTTCTGATCGAAATGCATATATGATCAAATTTGAACAAATAGAAACACCTCGGATCATTTCATTTCGGGTTCCAATAAAAAGAGCTTAAGTTTTATGTAAAAGAATCCTGAGTAAATTTTTACTACTCAGGATTCTTCTTTGTATAAAGAACTAATCGTAAATATCCTATTGCTCGAAGTCCATATTGGATAAAAGATGTACTCCATCCTAATAATCCTTGTGGATTAATTGATACACGTCTGACTGTTTCAAAATCTCCTGTATAAAAACATAACATGTAATATAGATATTCGTCATCGGTTTTATTTAATAGTACTGTTCCTCATATGTACCACTACAGTCAGGATAAGAAGCAGAACGATCAGCACGGTTATAAAAACCAAAACTGCCATGGACTGCGGTTGCTTCGAAAATATATATTTAGTTTCTGTCATAACAAAACCCTCTCTATGTTTCCTAGCTGCTTTTCCCATACATCCAGGAAGACAATTACAGCCAGTTTTCCAGAACATCATTCAGCTTATTCATATCCAGCGGTTTCGCGATATGTCCATTCATGCCTGTATTTTTGGCCAGCTGTACATCTTCTGCAAAAGCATTGGCAGTCATGGCAACAATAGGCAGTTTTCCCTTTTCACCCGGAAGGCTCCTGATTGCTGCAGTTGCCTCATAACCATTCATGACAGGCATTTGGATATCCATAAAAACAAGATCATACAATCCTTCCGGAGAAGCTTCCACTTTTTCAACTGCGATTTTCCCATTTTCTGCTGTTTCCACTTCTGCCCCTGTCATCTGCAAAATTTCAACACCAATTTCTCTGTTCAACTCATTATCCTCAACCAGCAGAATCCTTTTTCCTGTATAATCTGCTTCGGACAGTTTCTCCAGATAATTTCTCGCTGTATTTTCTTTTCTGCCTGAAGTAAACTGCCGCAGTGTAGCCGTCAGCCGGGAACGGAACAGCGGTTTTGCAATAAAAGCATCTACACCTGCAGCCTTTGCTTCTTCTTCAATTTCGCTGAATTCATAGGATGTCAATACAATGATGGTGATCTCTTTTCCTATCCGTTTCCGGATCTGTCTGGCAGTTTCTATACCATCCATCTCCGGCATCTTCCAGTCCAGGATAACAGCAAAATAATCATTTTTTAGCTCATGACGTGCATAACAACGTTCAACAGCTTCCTTGCCAGAAAGAACCCATTCACCTGTAATACCGATTTCTTTCAGTGTGGCAACTGTACTTTCACAGCATGTCTTATCATCATCCACTACCAGAA
>ERZ779861.4469-NODE-4469-length-10482-cov-2.728877_pt1 | contig 10482 bp, 4 predicted proteins | sample MGYA00511558_ERZ779861 | MGnify/ENA primary metagenome ERZ779861 (study PRJEB29588, sample SAMEA2163432) | human gut metagenome | biome: human gut; feature: human-associated habitat; material: faeces | place: Denmark | collected 2008/2010 ... | reverse complement strand
TACATACCCACGCCACCGAAAGTTACAGCGAGGACGGGGCAATCTCCTGCCGGGAGGGCGCCGGAGATTTCGCCCGGACTTCCGATATCGATAAAAATATGATAGCGGCGGGGAACGTGCTGGCGGAAAGCCTGGAAAAGGCGGGGATCGCCACCGCACACTGCACGGTCCTGCACGACCAGGTGCAGTATAAAGATTCCTACGCCCGCTCGGAGGAAAGTATCCGGCAGTATCTTGCCAAATATCCGACTATCCGCCTGGTGATCGACCTGCACCGGGACTCGGTCACCAAATCCACCGGGGAACTTGTGCGCCCGGTGACGGCGGTGAACGGCAAGGCGGCGGAACTGATGCGCGCGCGGCTGACCGCGATCGCGTCGGCCCAAGTCGCTCCGGTGCAGTTCGGTTATGACAAGGACGGCTATCTCGCTCTTATCAAACAGGATAAGTTCGTTGACCGGATCGCGGTGGAACATGAAACCGAGGCGCAGCGGCTGAACTACCTGAAAGCGGTCGCCGAAAAGCAGAAGCCGCAGCGGGTCGCGGTGGCGGGCCGGATCAAGGCGGACCGTTTCTTCAACTACCGCTATCTCTCGGACAAGCCGGGGCAGCTGGTGCTGACCGACTGGGCGAAACGTGAGGCGAAATTCGACTACAACGCCGAGACCGGCATTTTCAAAACGACCGGCTTCAACGGCCTGACGCAGACGATCTATTACTTTAAGCGTTATGATGTTGCGTACAACGGCAAGGTACGCCAGATCGTGGACGGGCGCGACCGGGTGGTGGTCAGCTACCGCTACGACAAGCTGACCGGGCAGGTCAGCCGGATCCGCGACATCGCGGGCAACGAAATCTACTTCACCTCCAACAAGCAGGGCGAGGTGGAACTGGTCGAGCGCCGCGCGGCGAACCAGCTCAAGCGCGAACCGGTGGCGGCGTTCCGCTACGATGCGAAACGCAACCCGATCGCGAGTATGCAGTTGGACCAGTCCGGCAAGCCGGCGGTCGAAACCCGCATCCGCTACAACGCGTACAACCAGCCGACCAACGTAAGTAACGGACAGAGCGAGACTTCGATCGTATACAACCGCAACGGCTATCCGAGCCGGGTCGGCAATGTGTTTGAACAGTTCACCAACTTTGAATACGACCGCTACAACCGGCTGATTTCGGCGACCGCGCCGAACGGCGTGACCACGAAATACGTGTACGACGAGGCCGGACGCATCGCCAAACTGGCGCGTCTTGACGGCGAAGAACTGTTGAGCAGTTTGGAAATCGCGTACAACGCGCAGGGGCTTCCGGCGCAGTACCGCGACCACAAGGGGCGGGTCAAGTCCGCTGAATACAACGAGTTGGGCAAGGTGGTCAAAGAGTTCCTGCCCAACGAAACCAGCGTTGAATATCTGTACGACAGCATCGGCCAGCTCGCCAAAGTGCTGGACCAGAACCGCCATGAGATCAACTTCAACTACAACGGCTTCGGCCTCGCCGCCAAGCGCACCGCCGAGAACCAGCTGACCAGTTATCTGCACGACAAAAACGGGATGCTGAGCACGGTGATTTCGCGTTTCGCGGACCAGAAACAGGCCGACCGCAAGATCGGTTATGAATACGACGACTGCGACCGGTTGGTCAAGGCCGACTACGGCAAAGGACAGGTCGAAACCTTCCAGTACAACAGCTGGGGCAAGCTGACCGCCAGCGCCAAGGTTGATGCAAGCACCAAGCGCAGCGCGACTTACGCTTACGACTACTTTGGTCGGATGGTTGAGAAAGTCGAAACCGCCGCTGAAAACGGCAAGGAAAGCAAGACGGTCAGCCGCTATGCGTACAATGAATACGGACAGCGCACCAACCGCGTGACCACCGCCGACGGCGTGACCTTCAGCGAAAAACGCGAATACGACGAATTCGGGCGGCTGGCGAAGATCGTATCCGGTTCCGACACGGTCGCTTATGCGTACAACACCAGGAACCAGCTCGTGACCCGCACCACCAACGGTATCGCGGTCCGGTACAGTTACACCAAGCTCGGCCAGCTCGCCGCCAAGAGCATCGCGGGCATGGAGGATACCGCAAGCCTGAAGTATTTCTACGACAAGGACGGCACGATCAGCGGCCGCGAAGTCGGCGGCGTGAAACAGAGCTATAAGTACGACAAAATCGGCCAGTTGCTCGCGGTCATCGACCCGGCGGGCAAGGAGGTCGAGAAATACGTCTACGATCCGGCGGGCAACATCCTGAGCAAGACCGTCGCGGGCAAAACCACGACCTACACCTACGACAAGGCGAACCAGCTGGTCAGCAGCAAGAACGCCGACGGCAAGGTCACGAAGTACGAATACGACGCGGCGGGGCGCATGACCAAAGAGGGCGAAAAGACCTTCGCCTACGGCTGGCTCGACAAGGTGATGCAGGTTGCCGAAAACGGCAAGACCACGCAGGCGTATACCTACGACATCAGCGGCCAGCTCGCCACCGCCGACTACGGAGACAGTAAAGAAGCCTTCCTGTGGGACGGCCTCGCGCTGCTGAGCCGCAACAACCTGAAATACGTGAACGAACCCGCCGTGACCGGAGGCAATCCGATTCTCGCCGGAGACAAAATGCTCTTCGACGACATGCTCGGCAACACCCTCGGAGTAAAAGACGGAGAGAAGTTCAGCGCCATCGACCGTGACGCCTTCGGAGAACTGAAACCCGGCGAAAAGCCCAATCTCGCGGTAAACTTCTTCACCGGCAAGCCCGAAATCGACGGCCTCGGATACAGCTTCCTGTTCCGCAACTATCGCGCCGATCTCGGCAAGTGGCAGACCACTGACCCGCTCGGTTATCCCGATGGATGGAACAATCTCGCCTATTGCAACAATCAAGCTTTTCTTACAGATCCTTTAGGTTTAAGTAGTTTTGATGATTATGATCTTTCACAACTCTCTTCTAAAGATTATGGCTTTGTGAAACACTTCTATACTGGAGATGGTGCAAGTGTGACGCTCAGTCAAATGGGAGTATTTTCTGCCATCAAGAAGGAAATTGATAAACAAGGAATTCTTGATCGTTTTAAAAAGCAAACTGATGATGTTGCTCGTGGCATGGCAGAAAGATTTGATTACAATGGGCCGTTTTCAAATTCATTTAATAATTCCTATAATTTCATTGATGCCTCCTATTCTATCGGTAGTGCTGTCCTGTCTGGAGCTTTTTCTGGAAATATGACAACCTATTTGCTTGACGACGGCAAAAAAATGTACAGTTGGTCAGGAACTGTGACTTTAACTTTTAGCGATGAATTTACTGATCCACTTAGCATAATTGAACATACATATGGAAGTTCTACCTCTCCCAATGCACCAGATTGGTTGGTCAGTATTGCAAATTTGGGGGGAGATGGTTTTCATGTTGGCGAAGTATGGGAAGTTACAATGTCTGGAGGTGGAATTATCGAATGAAGAAACCAATATTTACATTATTGATAAGTTTGCTATGCGCTTGCTATCTTGCAGGTTGTTCTGACAATACTCTTAATATTGAACTTCCGTATGGATATGAACTCCATTCTGATGTTCATGGGACTTATATCACCGGTAAATCTGTTGCAAGATATCCAACCACAGGAGATATCATAGGATTCATGCTGAATTCTGAGTATTTCTATGGGTGGAACTCACCAGATAGTCAATTCTTTATTTTGCATCTATCTTCAGGAGCTATATCTACCTTTAATAGTTTCAGCCAATATCGCAATGCTTTGATGAAACTTGATATAATTGCTCCTTCAATGGATCAAGAATTGACAATTGCAACATTTCTTTCAAAGGGATTAAAAGAAATTAATAAGCAATTGCAAACAAATGAAATACAAATTAAACATGTAGGTCACAAAAGGTATAAAGTCCAAGTAGATAAATAGGTCAGGAGGAAGAGGTAAACAATATTGTCAAAAAATATAGTTCCTTAAACTAGATTGGGCAGTAAAACACGTAAGATAATCAAACTTCAGGCATGTAAAATGTTCCAACTATTTTACATGCCTGTTGGTAATTATATGCAAATAGACAGCTTGAGTTAACCAATTTTATCTATAGGTGTAAAAGTTAATATTTCATCTGACAAAACTCAAAACAGGTGCTATCTTGAAATGCATCAATAAAAAGAAAGGGTAATCAGATGAACTTGGACGCAAAGATCATTAAGCCGAAGCTTGGAGTTCTTGAGCTTAGCCGCCAATTAGGCAATGTCAGCCAAGCCTGTAAAGTATTCGGTTATTCTCGTGACAGCTTCTATCGCTTTAAGAAATTATACGAAGAAGGTGGTGAACTTGCGCTTCGTGACATTGTGCGGCAGAATCGTCCGAATGCGAAGAACCGGGTCGCGCCCGAGTTGGAATCTCGCGTGGTCAAAATGGCCCTTGACAATCCGGCATTGGGCCAACAGCGAGTTGCTAATGAGCTTCGTAAGGAAGGAATGTTTATTTTACCTGGCGGAGTTCGTTCCGTTTGGCAGCGGCATGATTTGGAAACGTTTCAAAAACGGCTCAAAGCCTTGGAAGCAAAGGTTGCGCAAGACGGCGTCGTGCTGACGGAATTCCAGCTGCAGGCATTGGAAAAAGCCAAAGAAGAGAAGGAAGCTGTTGGAGAAATCGAAACCGAACATCCCGGCTATCTCATTGCTCAGGATTCCTTCTATGTCGGTAATATGAAAGGCGTAGGACGTATCTACCAGCAGACGGTTATCGACACCTATACCAAGGTAGCTTTCGCCAAGCTCTATGATCGTAAAAACGCATTGATTGCTGCCGACATGCTCAATGATCGCGTGATCCCATTCTTCGATGCAAATGAGATTCCTGTCTTGCGAGTTCTGACTGATCGCGGTTCGGAATATTGCGGGAACCGCGAACATCATGAATATGAGCTTTATTTGGACTTGGAGAACATTGACCACACAAAAACCAAGGCAAAATCGCCACAAACCAATGGAATCTGTGAGCGGTTCCACAAAACGATTCTCAATGAGTTTTATCAGATCACTTTTCGTAAGAAAATATACGACTCCATTGAAATGCTACAGAAAGATCTCGATGAGTGGATGCGGGACTACAATGAAAATCGACCTCATAGCGGGAAATATTGTTACGGAAAAACGCCAAGGCAAACATTCCATGACTCATTGCTGCTTGCAAAGGAAAAAATGTTGCAGTATAGTAACAGCGTGTCAGAGCAATAGAAAATATGACAAATCGTCAGATGATATCGTAACTTCTACACTATAGGTGATATTGCCTTCTTGGTCACAAAAGGTATTTTCCGGCTTCCCGGAGAGCAAACGGTTTCATGTCGCCGCGAAATTTCTCAATAAACTTTTGGGCCACAACCGGAAATTGCTTTGACAATTCACGCACATGCCAGGCAACCGCTTTCTGAATGAACCATTCCTGTTCTTTCACCAGCTTTTCCGCCCAATCCATCGAAGGGAGCGGATTTCCTCCTTCTTTCAGCCGGTGGAGCGTGAAGGTCAGGCAGGCGCGCCGAACCCACATATTCCGGTGAATCAGCCATTCTTTTTCCATGACATTCAGATATCCCGGTCTCTCTTTCAGCACTCTGGCCGCGGCATGAATCAATGAATCCGCCATCGCCCATGCTCGGAAGTCTTCCTTATAGCGGTTCAATCGCTCCCATACGGCATCCATATCTTTGACGGCTTTCTGTTCCAACAGCTTTCCGACAGCGACGTATGCTTCATGGCATCGCAACGCCCACAAACCGTCACACAAAACAAGGATATCCACCTCGGAATGCGAAGCGGCAAACTCCTTGGCTGCTTTCGCAATCACAGGCACACGGACGCCCAGATATCGGTAATCCGCCTTGTGATATTTTCGCATGGCTTCCGCTTCTTCCGGCGAAGCGGATTTCTCAAGTTCAGCCATGAATTCGTCAGCCAGACATATTTCAGGTGTCGGCTCCATCGAAACATGGGCAAAGACCTGCGGAGAAAGTTTCAACACCGGAACTCCGTTGCGAAGGACAACGGAAACGTTTTGAATTCCCAAAGTCGTTTTGGGAAAGAGGAGGCGTTTCCGTTCCCGCAGCCGGGCAACGTCTTTCTGAATCATTTCCCGGGAAGCATCATCCAGCGACCCGAGTTTACCGGCATAATCATTGAAGCTCAGATCCTGCGAGATTTCCATATCCCAGGCGATTTGTCCCAGCCGATACAGAATCGCACGCCCGGCCAAATCCGGCCCCTTGCTGTCATCGGTATATTCCGGCAGCAGAGGGGCACACAACTCCGTCAGCATCCGGATCAGCATTTCCGTTTGCTGCTGAAGTTGCCGCTCTCCGGCTTTCCGCCGCTTTTCAAGCTTGGCTTTCCGCTTCTGGTCTTTCGTCTGCTTCGGCATACCACACTTCCCCATCACATTGTTGAGATTACTTCATACTATTATGATTTTTAATATACCTATCAGTGTGATTATTTGCAACTATCTGCCGTTATTCTACCAGTAAGCAGCAGATATTACGCCGGAGCGATCAGACGAATTCGAAGCTTGGTTCCGTCGATCCGCCTGAGTTTTTCCAACTGAAGATTCTCAAAAAGTTCCTGTAACGTCGTCGCCGAATTGATCTGAATCACTCCATATTCGCATTCGAACGAAATAGAGAGAAAATCCGGAGAAGCCCTGACTTTCCCTATTGTTTCCCAACTGATCAGCAGATGTCCCTCCGGCAACACAAGCCATAAGCGCGGCAGATGATTCTCCGACGATACCACACTCCAGCCTTTATTCTCCATATTCCGTTCCTTCCATACATCACAATTACAAATCCATGCCACGGCTTGGTTCTTTTTCGAGTTCGTGCATTTTTTCCGGTGATGGTACAATCTTCGACTTTTCCGAAATTTCCGGAGGTTCCGGCGTAATCGGGACAGCTTCCGGCTTCTGGATTTCTTTGGCCTGGGCAGCACGTTTTGCGATGGTTTTTCGTTTGAGTTCGGCCAGCCACTCCCTGACATCATCGACGCCAGTTGCCGGACGCAGACTGCTTTCCTCCTGTCGCGGATGTTTCGCTTTCACCACAATCGGTTCCAGCTTGACCGGTTCAACAGCGGCCGCCGGTTTCGTTTCCCTCGGAGATTCGGTTTTGACCTCCTGGGTTTTGGTCATATTCCGGCGCTTCAGCTCCTGCAACCACTTCTTTGCCTCATCAATAGGCGACATCGAAGTTTTTTCAACCTCCGGCTTCGGTACGGCCTGTTCCGCCGGAACGGTTTCCACTGCATGTTCCCGTTCCGTTTCAAACAACGTCTTTTCCGTTACGACGCCGAATCCGTACCGGGAATTCCGGGCTCGCCGGGCGGCGATCCGGCGGCCCCGTTCCATGACACGATTTGCGATCCCTTTGAGAGAAGCCTGCAATTTCGCCCATCTGCCGTCCACAGATTTATATTCCACATCCGGCCGCTTTCCGGCAGCAAGTTCTTTAACCTCATCCGACAATTCATGTTTCAGACATCCTGCTGAAATTTCTTCTTTCCTGACCAGATCGTGAACGCTTGTACGCCGGGTATGCTCCCGTAAGAGCTGCTGTTTCAAAAATTCCTTATCCGGACAATGCAATGCCATATTCATGCGTCCGCGACTCAGGGCGACATAAAAACTCTTCTGATCGATTTTCTGCGCCACCGCCACGACCGTGTCTGCTGTCCGTCCCTGTGACTTGTACGAAGTCGTCACCCAGCCGTGGCTGATCGCCGCACAGTTCTTCGGAAAATCAACCGGTTCGCGCGGCGTTCCGTCAGGATTAAGCATCACTATTTTTCCCGGATCGTCAGTGATCATCGCCAGATTTCCGTTGTAGATCTTCCGATCCTTCAGGTTGACGCTGAATTGAATTATATCGCCGGGACATAGCTCGATCTCACGAAACTCCCCGACTTCGATGAAACCGGCCGAACGCCTGAGACTGATTGATTTTCCATTGCTGAGGTTCAGTATTCCCTCACTCACAGACTCCACAACGGCAGCCTCTCCGGCATCCGCTATATCTTTCATCTTCCTCACAAAAGAAACAGCCATACCGGGATGATAGTTCGACGAATCGGCAATTCGCGCCTTTTCCCATTGCCAACTGCGGAACACCTGTGTGGTTCGGCCCTCACGGGCGATCGTCCCGGCTTCTTTCAACCGTTCCCGGACTGCTTCGGTCAGGCTGTCGCACTCCTCATGTGTCGGAGCCGCCAGAATCGACCGTTCCGGATGCCTGCCGTTTTCCGTAAATTCGAGATAGCTTTCCGCCGCGTTTTTCAAATACTGATTCTTTCCCTCATGGATGAAGCCGCCCTCATCGAGCGTACTGAGACCCAGCTCAAAATAGCCGTTTGCGCAATAGGTGATGCCGTTTCGGTATTGCTCGACCTTCTGCCGTTGGATTACGGAAAGTGAGAAACATGCGATTTTGGAATGATGCTCCAGCAGCCGGAAGAAGTCACCACTCTCCACCGCGGAATGCTGTCGGGCATCGCCGACGAACAGCACCCGGTAGTTGTTCTCGTTGGCGATCCGGATTATTTCGGCGCCTTCACGCAGCGAGTTCAGGCCGGATTCATCGATGATTACGTAACTGCCGTCCGGTGGTTTCTCGGGAGCCTGTAGAAAACTTGCTACGGTACTCGACCGCTCGAAGCCCTCCTGCTTGAGAACATCCACCGCGCTGTTGGTCGGAGCGATCAGATAGATATGCCGCATTCCGCCGCTGCGGAGGCCCCGGCACAATTCCTGTAGCGTCGAGGTTTTCCCGGAACCCGCCACGCCCCGGAACAGGTTGTACCGGTCTTTCGACTTCAGCAGCGCATGAATGATTCCAGCCTGTTCGCTTCGGCTCTCTTCTCCTGGAAATGCGACGAACTCCGGTGCGATCGGTTCCAGCAGCTCCTTCTGGCGTTCTACTGTTTCGACCGCGTACAGTTCCCGGTCGATCACTTCCTGAGTTGAAAACCACGGATTTTCGTCCAGACCGCCAAGGTCGCGTAATTCCGGCACCTCACGGACGGCCTGTTTCAACATCTTCAAATCAACATGACCGAGATTCTGATTCAAGGTCTCTCCGAGCACTTTGTCCAACTTCAACACGCTCTCGCGTTCGTACAACTGCGGCAATACGTCACGGATCATTTGGACGTATTGTTCCTGACTGACCGGCGGCACAAGGCTTCCCCGCCGGGCCGCATTCCGCACAACCTCGTTGAGTTTGTTCCGCTGATCCGAAGACAGTTGGTTGATCTGAAACTTCCGAACCTTGTCGGCGGTCGAACTTTTCATCTTGCTGTTTCGGGTCGTCATGGAGAGGAAATTGTTTTCGGCCAGGGTCGGCTTCCGGCCGTGCTCTTCGAGGAACTTCTGTTCTTCCGCCTCTATTTCTTTGCGCCGCTTCGAAAACATCTCCATGACTTCCTCTGGAACCCCTTCCAGATCGAACCAGACGATCCGGCCCTTTTCGTCCCGGTGGGCAACCGTCTCATAGCCGAGCTCCCGGCACTTCCGGGCCAGGTGGTTGTGATAGACCTTGCCGGCATACCGGATCGCCCGGCACATCTCCAACGCTTCGAGCGCCTTGTAACTGCCGTCCTCGTCTTTGGTCACATTCACCACAACATTGTGGGTGTGAAGCTGCGGGTCGAGTGAACGGCTGGTGTCATGCGTGAACTGCGCATACACGAGCTGGCCGGTGATTCTGTAATTTCTGGCCTGGGCATTTTCGCCCACCCGCACCCGTACCGCCGCCAGCCTTTCCAATTCATCCATCGCCCGGCAAACCGCCTCTTCATGAGCTTTGACCAGACGTGGATCGAACAGCGTGAGAACCGAAACCGACTTCGGAGCCGCACACTGAAAATCAAAGAACCTGATTCCGCCGGTCACTGTCCGCTTCGTCAATTTTTCTCCAGTCATAGGATTGATGTTCCGTTGAAACCGGCAGAACTCATCCGACTCCGCATTCCTAGCCCACAATCCGAAATCCCCCGCCAATTCCCCGCGCCAATGCCCAATCACCTTCTCATGCTCCGAATAGTAATCGTTCGAAGAAAGATGATTCATATAGAAAGAACGTCCGTCCCCGCGAACCGCCTTGATTTTCGTCATATTGAACATACCGCCACCGCCTTTGTATGAAATCCACTGCCATTTTTCAATGTAAACGGTTCCGAAATGATTGCCACACATTTTCAAATTCCAGGTTGAAAACCTCATGACATTTTCAACTTGAAGAGAAAAGAGGAAACGCAATACTCCTAACTGCGTTAGGCCGGCAGAAAAAAGCGTTAAATTGCGTTAACTGATTTAACGCTTTAAAAACAGGTATGCTGACAGCATTAAATATTTTAATGCTTATATGGCGTAATTATCTAATCATAAATGGGTCTTCACGGGAATTTGTGGGTAAATCAGCGTGAGATACATCAGAACCCGTC
>ERZ779861.4466-NODE-4466-length-10487-cov-2.552051_pt1 | contig 10487 bp, 7 predicted proteins | sample MGYA00511558_ERZ779861 | MGnify/ENA primary metagenome ERZ779861 (study PRJEB29588, sample SAMEA2163432) | human gut metagenome | biome: human gut; feature: human-associated habitat; material: faeces | place: Denmark | collected 2008/2010 ... | reverse complement strand
GCGAGCGGGTGCTGGCGCACGTTTTAAAGGCGGGTAAAAATTATGGATATGCAAAGGCGGAAAGGCTGATTGAACCGTCTGCCTGTCGTGTCGAGCCTGACTGTTCGGTATGCAAAATCTGCGGCGGCTGTTCGTTGTGGCATATGAGCTATGAAGAGGAGCTGCGATTTAAGCGCCAAAAGGTTCGCCGCGATTTGAAAAAAGCCGGCGTTGATATTGAGTTTGAAAAGGTAGTGCGCGGTGAAATTACGGGATACCGGAATAAGGCGCAGTATCCCGTGCGCGAGCAGCGGGGGAAAATTGCAGTAGGGTTCTATCGGCGTGCAAGTCATGACGTAGCTGAGGGCAGATGCAGAATTCAGCCTGATATATTCGGCAGTATTGCCGACGCGGTGCGGGATTATATGGTAAAAAACGGCGTTACGGCTTATAACGAACAGACGCTGAGCGGTACCGTTCGTCATATTTTTTTGCGCGCGTCGCATGATTTTTCACAGATTATGCTCTGTCTTGTGGTAAACGGCGGCTTTGAATGTAAATCGGACTTTGCATTATATATAACAAAAATGTTTCCGTCGGTCTGCACGGTTCTTATAAATTATAATAATCAAAATACAAACGTTATTCTCGGAGAGAGATATGAGACGGTTTTGGGCAGCGGCACACTGACAGATACGCTGTGCGGCAGGGTTTTTGAAATATCGCCTCAGGCGTTTTATCAGGTAAATCATAACGTATGCCAGCAGCTTTATAGGATAGCGGCGGATTTTGCGGCGGCAGATAAGAGTACGCGGGTTTTGGACCTTTACTGCGGAATAGGCACGGTGGGGCTGTGCGCCTGCCCTGACGCAGGCGAGCTTGTCGGTGTTGAGATTGTACCGCAGGCTGTGGTGAATGCGAGAAAAAATGCTGTCGTTAACAAGGCGGCAAACGCAAGGTTTTATGCGTGCGACGCCGCCGGAATCGCAAAGCTTAAGCTCGGCAGCTTCGACGTAATTATAGTTGACCCTCCGCGTCGCGGCTGTGACGCTTCAACGCTTGACTTTATTATATGGGCAAGGCCGCAGCGGCTTGTGTATATATCATGCGACAGCGCAACGCTTTCCCGGGATATTGCCGTGCTCGCAAAAAGCGGATTTACAGTTGCCCGTGCGGCTTTGGCGGACATGTTTCCGCGCACAAAGCATGTCGAGACGGTGGTGCTTATGACCTGTCAAAATCCTTAAAAATACTCAGTTTGAGCTATTGGGATTATCACTGATTGAAAAAATACAGAGCGCAAAGAGAAAGAATAAATGATTACAAAATCGAATTTCACAGATGTACTAAAGGCACTTTCTTTTGTAGAAATATCTGCCGGTCAATATGAAAAACAATATAAAATATTTGACTGTTCAATAACTGTTGATTTTAAAAAAGAAAAAATTACATACCCGGAGGACAAGGGTATGAGAATAGACCGTCATACAACAGATAATTTTTCCGCAAATGAGAATTTTGTTGTTTTGGAATGTGTGGATAGGCTTTTATCAAAAGGTTATCGTCCCGAACACATTGAAATTGAGAAGAAGTGGTCATTGGGTCATATGATTTCCGGAGGGGAGGACAGCGGTTTTGCCGATATATGCGTTTACGGTAATGACGGCAAAGTTCTCTTTATTATAGAATGTAAAACTTTCGGAAGGAAGTATGCAAAAGAATACAGCAAAACCCTAAATTACGGAGGGCAGCTGTTTTCATATTGGCAGCAGGAACGCAGCTGTAAGTTTCTTGTTCTCTATGCCTCTGATTTTGAGGACGGTAAGCTGACTTATACGACTGACAGTGTGAATTGCAGTGATGACCTAAATATCCTTACCCTTGCCAAAAAGGACGATTCTATACTGCTGTATAGGAATGCACATACCGTAGAGGAATTATATACTGTATGGGATGAAACCTACGAAAAGCGGTTTTGCGGGGATGTCATTTTCCGTGATGATTCCGTTGCATATAACATTGGCGTGAAACCGCTTCGCAAGAGTGACCTTAAGGATATCAGAGAGAACGATAAAATCGTTAATAAATTTGAAGAAATTCTCCGTCACAACAGTGTTTCCGACAAAGAAAACGCCTTTAACAGACTGATTGCCCTGTTTATTTGTAAGCTTGTTGATGAAATTCAGAAAGGCGAAAACGATGAAGTGGATTTTCAGTACAGAGTAGGAACTGATACATACGAATCTCTGCAGGACAGACTTCAGCGCTTACATAAGGAGGGCATGGAGAAGTTTATGCGTGAGGAAATCTTCTATGTTCCGGACTCCTATGCCGAGGAATTGGTGCAGCAATATTGCGGGTATAAACGCAAAAATATGATTGAAGACCTGAAAAAGACCCTGCGCATTCTGAAATTTTACACAAATAATGACTTTGCCTTTAAAAATGTTCATAATGAAGAACTGTTCTATCAAAACGGTAAAATTGTTGTAGAAGTGGTACAGCTTTTTGAGAATTACCGAATTATCAGCTCTTCCGATGTGCAAATGCTCGGTGATTTGTTTGAGCAGCTGCTTAATAAAGGTTTTAAGCAAAATGAAGGACAGTTTTTCACACCTATTCCCGTTACAAGATTTATTTGGGATAGTCTTCCCATTATGGGGATAATAAAAAAGACCATGGTGTGGAATATCCGAAAATCATAGACTATGCCTGTGGCGCAGGACATTTTCTGACTCAGGGTGTGGAAGCGGTTGATGCCTATGTTAAAAAGATTAATCCTTCTGCCGGGAACGAGCATTCCTGGATAGAGAATAAAGTTTACGGTATAGAAAAGGACTATCGTCTTGCCCGTGTGTCGAAAATATCTCTGTTTATGCACGGTGCGGGAAATGCAAATGTAATATTCGGAGACGGTCTTGAAAATTATTCTGATAAAGGAATTGTACCGGGTAGTTTTGATATTCTTGTTGCCAATCCGCCTTACGCAGTTAAGGCGTTTAAGAGCCATTTAAAGCTTAGGGATAATAATTTTAGGCTGCTTAATAAAATTACAAATGACGGCTCTGAAATTGAGACGCTTTTTGCTGAGCGTATTTCACAACTGCTCAAACCTAACGGTATTGCAGCGGTTATTTTGCCCTCATCAATATTAAGCAACGATTCTAATAGTTATACAGGAGCTCGTGAGGAACTTTTACAGCATTTCTGTATTCGTGCAATTACTTGTTTCGGCAGTAAAACATTCGGTGCGACGGGAACTAACACTGTTATTCTATTTTTGCAAAAGCTTGATGAGACGCCTGTGCGATTTAAATTAGTGGAAGACAGCGCAGAGGCTGTTCTTTCCGGCAAACCTCTTGCAAATTGGGAAGACGCGGAAATATATGATACTTACCTTGCACAAATTGAGTGTGACAGGAAGTTTTACGGTGCGTTAATCAAAGAATCACAGCCGTACAGCTATTTTACAAATGATAAATATTTGAAAAATTATATCGCTGCGTTTGAGGAGCTCACGGATGTAAAAGCCAAGAAAAAACAGAAGACATTTAAGAATATGAGAGCAAAAGAACAGGCAGAATGGATGAATCGGCGCTTCTACGCTTTTGTTAAGGAGAAAGAAAAGGAAAAGCTGATGTATTTTGCAATGGTTTACAAGCAGACGGTTTTGATTATTACTGCGCCTTCGGATAATGCGAAACAAAAAGCATTTCTCGGATATGACTGGAGCAACCGTAAGGGCAATGAGGGTATTGTCATCAATAAGCCCGGAGGAATGCTTTATGACGATGACGACCGTTTTGCAGATAATACTCTTTCAGGAATGATACGGGATTCGTTTGCAGGGAAGCTGAGAGAACTGTCAAGTCATGAAGAATATTATCGCTATGCAAACTTGCGTGATATGATTGATTTTTCACGAATTGAATTTAATAAGGCGATTAAGACTGCCGTGAAAAACAAACTTCAAAGCAAACACGCACTTGCACCTTTGGGAACATTATTGTTGGATGTCGTCGGAAATACTACTAAGACAGCAAATACAGATATTCATCAAAGCGGGAGTATTCCGGTCGTTTCTCAAAATACGGATTCGTTAATAAGCGGCTATGTTGAAACAAGCCGGCCTATAGTAGATTTGCCGGTTATATTGTTTGGCGACCATACTTGTTGTTTTAAGTATATTGATTTTCCGTTTGTAAGAGGTGCGGATAATACACAGCTTTTGAAATTTAAAAGCACCGTCCTTCCGAAATATATGTATTATGTGCTGCCGGAAATTGAAATTGAAAACAAAGATAAATATGAAAGACATTTTAAATATTTGAAACAGGCGCTTGTTCCTGTTCCGCCGCTTGATATCCAGCAAAAAATTATTGACGAGTGCGACGTGATGGAAGAGGAATATAACAATACCTGTATTGCTATTGAAAAACATCGAGCAAACATTGATAGATTTTTTGCCGACATTGAATCATTGGGTGGTAAGACAGTAAGGCTTGATTCTGAGGATTTATTTGTACTTGGTATCGGAAAGCGTGTTTTGAAAAAGCAAATTAAAGATACTGGAATACCTATTTACAGTGCCAATGTAAATGAGCCTTTTGGATATATTAAGGATGCTATATTTGATAATTATTCTGTCGGTACCGTTATTTGGGGAATTGACGGCGATTGGGATGTAAGCTATATCCCGAAGGAAACTCCGTTTTATCCGACGGATCACTGCGGAACTTTGCGTGTTTTATCTGACAGGATAAACGCACATTATGTTGCTTTTGCTCTCAAGGCAGAAGGCAAGCGTCAGAGGTTTACACGTTCAAACCGTGCGTCTGTTGACCGCGTAAGGGCTTTGAGGTTAACGCTGCCTGATAAAAAGACACAGGATGAGTTTATAGCGGAAGCAGAAAAAATAAATATTGAAATCGCAAAGCTCGATGCAAAACTTGCAACTGTCAATGCTGCAAAACAAGATGTGCTGAAAAAATATTTATGATGAAAAAATTCGAAAGTTTTATTGCCGGTATTACAGCCGGTTTTGAAAACGGGGATTGTAAAAATGCGCTCTGAACAAAAAGGAAATGTAAAAAACAGCGTCGGCCGCGTAGCGCTGGCTGCGCTTGCAATTATCGCGCAGGTTGTTTGGCTTGTTTATCTTATTGTAAAGCTGAACAAATATTCGACTGTTATTTCTCTGTGCAGTAGTCTTATTGCGCTGTTGCTGGTGCTTAAGATTTACAGTAAACGCACAAATTCTGCCTTTAAAACGCTTTGGATAATTCTTATTCTGGTATTTCCCGTTATGGGAATAAGCTTTTATTTTCTTTTCGGCAACAAACATGCAACGGCATATATCCGCCGCAAGTTTTCAGCGCTTCACTGTGCGCTGTTTTCGGGACTCTGTGACGACGGCGGGGTGCTTGAGGAGTTGTCGCGGCGCGATTATTATACCGCAAATCAGTTTCGGTATCTGTCGGACAGGGAGAGCTTTCCCGTCTATAACGGAACCGCCGTTAGGTTTTTCTCTCAGGCTGCCGATGGCTTTGAGGCACAGCTTTGCGATATTGCACGTGCAAAAGAGTATATTTTCATGGAATATCACGCCGTTGAGGATATGGAGTCATTTTCAAGGCTTTTTGAGCTTTTGGCTCAAAAGGCGGCAGACGGAGTTGAGGTCAGGCTGCTGTATGACGATGTCGGCAGTATCGGTTTTGTAAATTTCGGATTTGTCAAAAAAATGCGACAGAGCGGAATCAGCTGTAAGGTGTTCAATCCCGTGCTGCCGGTGCTTCAGATATTCATGAACAACCGGGACCACAGGAAAATAACGGTTATAGACGGTAAGGTCGCATTTACCGGCGGCTATAATCTTGCGGATGAATATTTTAATATCACTCATCCGTACGGCAGATGGAAGGATACGGGACTTCGGCTGGAGGGAAACGCGGTTGACAGCCTGCTTGCGATGTTTCTTGAAATGTGGAACTGTACTGAAAATCATGTCGAGCATTTTAAAAAGTATTTTCGGTCGCATACGTGTCATGTACAGGACGGATTTGTGCAGCCGTATGCCGACAGTCCGCTTGATAACAGCTGTGTTGGAGAGAATGTATACTTAAATCTTATAAAGAGCGCCGCTCATTATATTTATATAACGACGCCGTATCTTATAATCAGCGACGAGATGAACAGGGAGCTCACGCTTGCGGCGCAGCGCGGTGTTGATGTGCGTATAATCACGCCCGGCATTCCCGACAAAAAGCTGATTTACAGGGTGACGCGCTCCTACTATCCCGCGCTTGCCGGGGCGGGGGTGCGCATTTTTGAATATACGCCGGGATTCATGCATGCAAAGCAGATGCTGACGGACGGGAAAACTGCGGCAGTAGGGACGATAAATCTTGATTACAGAAGTCTGTATCATCATTTTGAAAACGGCGTTCTGATACACGGCTGTCAGGCTGTGAATGACATTCTTCGGGATTTTGAAGACACCTTTGCACAGTGCCGCGAGGTTACGGAGAAATACAGTCAGGAGAGGTTTGCCGTGACGCGCGGAATAGACTGTATACTGCGTCTTGCAGCGCCTCTTTTGTAAGGTGCAGTATTTATAGAAAACGGAGGATTGGTAAATTTATGTCAGTCAGATCGACGGTGCTTGAGATACTGGAGCAAAACCGTGAAAGTGATATTTCCGGCGAGCTTATGGCGGAAAAGACGGGCGTATCCCGAAATTCTGTCTGGAAGGCGATAAATGCGCTGCGTGCAGAAGGGTACGATATTCTTTCCGCTACGAATAAGGGATATCGCATAGCGTCGGAATGTGATATAATTTCAGCCGAGGGCGTCGGCGTCAATATGCAGTCAAAAATTCCTGTTTTTATTTACAAAACGACCGATTCCACAAATGTTCGCGCAAAGCAGTACCTTGCCGAAAATGAGTGCGAACGCGCTGTTTTTGCGGCTGAGGAGCAGACGTCGGGGCGCGGCAGGCTGGGGCGTTCGTTTTATTCTCCCTACGGAAAGGGAGTGTATATGAGTTATGTATTTTCACCCAATACCGAGGTTGCAAACGCAGTTTCGGTGACTGCGGCTGCGTCTGTTGCGGTAGTGCGCGCACTTGAAAAGCTGCTGGGCGTGCATGCAATGATTAAGTGGGTAAATGATATTTATCTTGACAATAAAAAGTTGTGCGGAATACTTACGGAGGCCGTGTCCAATTATGAAACGGGAATTGTATCGCACGTTGTCATCGGAATCGGCATTAACTTTTCAACGGACTTTTTTCCGAATGACATAGCCAAAACCGCCTGCTCGCTGAACGTCGTCGGCGGTGTTACCCGGAATATGCTCATTGCTCAGATTTCCGATAACCTGACACAGATAACGCAGGACTTGGAGGACAGATCATATTTTGAAACTTATCGTGAGCGTATGCTTGTGCTGGGTCGGGATATAACGTATTACGCCGACGGCAAGGCCCATGTAGCTCACGCAGTGGATGTTGACGCCGGCGGCGGGCTTGTCGTCTGTGATGACAACGGTAATGAGAAAATACTGCGCTCCGGTGAAATCACCGTGCGGCTGTGCTGAAAAACTGCACAAAATCCCGAAAGGTTTTATGTCGGATTTGCTGAATTTAAAATTTCTTTGTGAAAAATGCAGCGTTTTGCTCTTCTCATGTGTAATATATGTAAAATTATAAAGGGAGGAAAATATATGGAACGCACTGTGAGACAACTGATTCTATTTCTTCTGGCAGCCTTTGCGGTGCTTGCGCTTTATTCATGTAAGAGCGGCGGGGTTACGTCAGCTGCAAAAAGCACCGAAAATACGCATGAGCATACGCCGTTTGACGGAAATAATGTTATTGAACACGTGCAGGAGGGCTACTGCGGCAATACCTATACGACGGTTGAATATAAGCCGGACGTTGAAATGCTATGGAAAAGGTCGTTTATGAGCACAAATTCGATAGCGATTACCGACATGCTGCGGTATCTTGATTATAAAGATGAAATCTGCGAATGTGAGCCGGAGTACCGTGTTTATACGGAGGGCGGCTGTATTTACGGTGTGAGCTTAAAGCACGGCTTTGTCCGCTCGGATACCGCACAGGTTAATCTGACAGAAGAGCAGCTTGCAAAGCTTTCAAAGATTATGGACGCTATCGGCAATATGACTGACGATACCGTTTTTGATGTAAACTGATAAAAAGCAATACCGCACAAATTGTGCGGTATTGCTTTCATTTATACGCGGCGATAAAATATACCGCTTTATGCGTCGTTTTTAAAGAGTATGGCTTAGAGTGACTGCTCGCCTCTCTCGATAAGCTTCTTAACCATGTTACCACCTACGGAACCGGCCTGAGCTGCAGTGATGTTGCCATTGTAACCCTCTTTCAAATCGACACCGATTTCACGAGCTACTTCAAACTTCATTTTATCAAGAGCACTTTTGGCATTCTTTTTGATTTCGTTGTTCATTCATTTTCACCTCCTCTTTCAGGTTTCAATAGTAGTTTGGGCGGTTAAACGAATTTAATACGATGTAAAATATAGCGAAAAAAGAAAATTTCACCTGAGTCAGTCAAGGCTGTAAGCCTCAAACAGTTTTGTCACGTTAGAGAGTATTTCAGGATGGTTTTTCAGTCCGGGATCTTCAGTTAAAATTCTCTTTGCGCACTCGGATGCATGGCGTACGGTTTCGGTGTCTTCGGCAAGATCGGCGATGCGCATGCGCGGCAAACCGTGCTGTTGAGCGCCGAAAAAATTACCTGGACCGCGCAGAGACAAATCTTTTTTTGCAATTTCAAAGCCGTCGGTCGTTTTTGCAAAAAAGATCAGGCGCTGCGCGGCGGTCTCGCTTTCACTGTCGTTTATCAGTACGCAGTATGACGCGCGGCTGCCGCGCCCTACCCTTCCTCTCAGCTGATGCAACTGAGAAAGACCGAATCTGTCCGCTCCGTCAATGATCATAAGCGTTGCGTTGGGTACGTTTACGCCCACCTCTATTACGGTTGTTGATACCAGCACCTTTATTTTCCCGTCGTAAAACAGCTGCATGGCACGGTCCTTGTCCGCACTTTTCATCTTGCCGTAAACAAGCCCTACACTGTCTTTTCCGAATACGGCGGAAAGCTCATCCTTTTTTGTTTTGGCTGCGGTAAGATAAGTCTCGTTTTCCGCATCCTCCTCAACCGCCGGGCAGACATAGTATACCTGACCTCCGTCGTCAATATTCTTTTTAATAAATTTCATCAGCCGTGCGCTGTATGACGAGTTTACAAGATAGGTTTTTATTTGCTGTCGGCCGGCAGGCAGCGCGTCAATGACAGACAGATCAAGGTCACCCCACAGCATAAGCGCAAGTGTACGCGGTATGGGCGTGGCGCTCATAACGAGTATGTGCGCTCCCCTGCCCTTTTGCGCAAGCTCTGTTCGCTGCATAACGCCGAAACGGTGTTGTTCGTCAGTGATTACAAGACCTAAATTTGCAAACGCCACGTCCTTTTGTAAAACGGCGTGTGTTCCGATTACAAGCTGAATATCTCCCCTTTTCAGCCTGATTTTGATTTCCCGTTTTTGTGATGCGCCGACTGAGGACGTGAGCAGCGCGCAGGTTATGCCCAGCGGCGCCATCATTTTTTCAAAATACCTGAAATGCTGGTTTGCAAGGACCTCGGTCGGCGCCATTACGGCAGCCTGAGCTCCCGCTCTGATTACGGCAAAGGCGCACTGACCGGCAACAAGCGTTTTGCCCGAGCCGACGTCACCCTGTAAAAGTCGGTGCATAGAGTACCCGCTTTGTAAATCGCGGTAAATATCCTTCAGCGCACGGTTTTGTGCGTCTGTCGGCAAAAAGCCGTGAGCATTCAGAAATTCCTGTGGTATATTCTGCGGTATAACTGCGGCGGCGGGCGACCTGTCTCTGTTTTTCATTGTTTGCAGACCGAGACTGAAATATAACAGTTCCTCGAAAATCAGTCTGTATTTTGCGTCAAAAATATCGCTTGAATTTCGCGGCGCATGTATTTTTTTTATTGAATTGTCAAGTCGTAAAAGGTTGTCGTTTAGAAATATAACTTTTCCTCTAAAAACCCGGCATACCTCATATATACTAAGTCCTTCATTTAGGATGTCTTCGGAATATTCCTTGTTATCGATGGGTTTATTATTAAATAACATCATAATTTTTCTCCTTTTATGTGTCGCGAATTTATGCTTTAAAACGATTATATAACCGGAAATGTTCAGAAATTTTAGAGAGAGAAAATGGGGCTTGTTACTTTCGATAATTTGCGCTATTTTTGGCTGATATATGGAAACACAAGAGCAAATAGAACGGATAGAGCATTTCATACGTGAAGTGATTGTGGATGAAATTACTAAGTTGCAGGGCGTGGGCTTGTCATATATGCAATTTGTCATCATGGGGCAAGCGATTGAGGTTCTGGGAAGTTTTTTAGATAATAAACCCATGAAAGCCAAAGGGCAGTCGGC
>ERZ779861.4440-NODE-4440-length-10562-cov-6.207195_pt1 | contig 10562 bp, 8 predicted proteins | sample MGYA00511558_ERZ779861 | MGnify/ENA primary metagenome ERZ779861 (study PRJEB29588, sample SAMEA2163432) | human gut metagenome | biome: human gut; feature: human-associated habitat; material: faeces | place: Denmark | collected 2008/2010 ... | reverse complement strand
GGTGCGCCAGCCGCTCGAAGCGCATCCGCGCATGTTTCGGTTGTCGAACCGGTGGTATACACGTCGTCAATCAGCAGAACTGGGGTTGAAATGCGCGCGGCGGCAGCAAACGCGCCGTGCAGGTTCTTCCGGCGCTGGGCGGCGTTCAGCCCCTGCTGGGTTGCGGTTTCGCGTGTGCGGGTCAGCAGGGGCTGACAGGGCAAATTGCGCCGCTGCGCAAAGGCCTCTGCCAGCAGTCGACCGTGGTCAATGCCGCGCGCGTCAAGGTGCTTCTTCGTCATCGGGACGGAGGTGACAACCGTGTCCGGCGGCAGGGCAAAGGGACACGCGGATGCCATGCCGTCCGCCAGTACCTGCGCGCATTCGGCGATGCCGCTGTATTTGAGCATCAGCACCAGCTGCCGCGCAATGCCGTGGTAGCTCCACACAGCGGCGGCGTTCGGCGCAAGCGCAGCACCCGGCAGGCGCAAATCATCCAGCACAGCGAGGCAAGCTGGGCAAATCGCGTTCGGCAGGGACAACGCGCCGCAGGTCAGGCAGAAAACGTGCTGCGGGAACAGCACATCATCCACATCAGTCAAAAGGCGGGTGAAAAACGCGCGAAGAGCGGGCAAAAGCGGCATGAAAGCACCTCACTCCTTCCCCAATTCCTCCTGATGCAAATCAATGGTGATGCTCGTGCCCTCCCCAATGCGGGAGGACAGCGACACGCGGCAATGGAGCATTTCGGCGGTCTGATGGACGAGATACAGCCCCAATCCGGTGGATTTCTGCCCGCCGCGCCCGTTGTAGCCGGTGTATCCCTTCTCGAACACGCGCGGCACATCCTCCGGCGCAATGCCGATGCCCGTGTCCGCCACGATAATCGCCGGGGCGCTGGTCACGCGGATGCTGACGCGGCCGCGCTCGGTGTACTTGACGGCGTTGGACAGCAGCTGGTGGAGGATGAACAGCAGCCATTTGCTGTCCGTCAAGGCGCTTTCGGTGGTCGGCTCGTACTGCAGGCGCAGCTTCTTGCGGATGAGCAGGGGCGCAAAGTCACGAATCGCCTGCCGAATGACCGGGTCAAGCGGCACACGCGTCAGCACAAGGTCTTTCGTCGGATTGCCCAACCGCGCGTAGCTTAACGCCATCGTGACGTACTGCTCCATTTGGAACAGTTCAGCCAGCATGGCGCGGTTCTCCGGCGTGTCCTCGCTCTGCAATTGCAGGCGCATCACCGACAGCGGCGTTTTGATTTGGTGTACCCACGCGGTGAAGTAGTCCGTGCTGTCCTGCCGATAGGCCGCCAAGTCCGACTGCGCGGCGCGGACGTCGTGCAGCAGCCGCTGCATAATCGCCTGATCATCCGCTTCAGACAGCGTGCGCGGCGATGGCAGTTCATCCAGCAGAAGATGCGGCGCATTCAGCACATGCGCGCGCGCCTGATGCGCCCGGCGATAACGCACAAAGCCCCAAATCAGCGCAATCAACCCCATTACCGCGCACAGCGCCGATGCGTACGCGACCGGTTCGGTCGGCAGATGATACAGCGAGAGCACCAGCGCAAATGTGCCCGCGAACAGCGCCAGCAGCCCCGCCAGCGGCAAATGCTCCCGCAGATAGCGCCGAATCATACGCTGCCCTCCTGATTCACGGCATACCCGCTGCCTACCTTCGTGACGATGAAGCCCGGCAGTCCCGCCGCGCTAAGTTTCTTCCGCAGGCGGTTGACATTGACGGTCAGGGTGTTTTCCTCAACGTACTCGTCCATCTGCCACAGTCGGGTCATCAGTGTTTCGCGGCTGACGATGCGCCCGCGCTGCTCCATGAGTGTGCGGAGGATAATCAGTTCATTGCGTGTCAAGGGGATGCTCTGCCCATGGATGGAGAGGGCAGCACTGTCCAAATCCAGCACGGCATCCCCGCAGGCGAGGATATTGCCCGTAGCCGGCATGTCATACGCGCGGCGCAGGACGGCATTCACCTTTGCTGCCAGCACAGCTGGATCAACGGGTTTGGCAATGAAGTCGTCGCCGCCCATGTTCATCGCCATGACGATGTTGAGGTTATCCGACGCGCTGGAAAGGTAGACAATTGGCACGCTGGTGATGCGGCGCAGCTCCTGCGTCCAGTGATGACCGTTGAAGAAGGGGAGCATCAAATCCATCAGTACGATCTGCGGCTTCCACTCAGCAAACTCCTCCGTCACACGGCGGAAATCGCGGACTTTCTGCACCTCGTGTCCCCACGCGGTCAGCACCTTCGTGATGGCATCAGCCAAAGCAGCGTCGTCTTCGACTAATAGGATGCGGTACATGCGTGTCATCTCCCTGATGATGTAGTTTGGTGTTTGTGTGGACTGTTCCCATACCCGTCAGTTGCTTTCCTCTGCACTTTCGCCCGCCAGCACATCGAGAATTGCCTGCAGCCGCTTCTCCCCGATGCCCTGGACATTTCGCAAGTCCTCCGGATACACGAACGCGCCGTGTTCCTCCCGGTATGCCACAATCCGCTCCGACAGCACAGTACCGATACCCGGCAGGGCGTCCAATGCGGCAGCGTCGCCGGTGTTCAGAATGGAATCCGGCGGAAGTGTCGCTCTTGGTACGGTGGCTGTTTCTGCTGCTGGCGCTATCGGCGGAGTCGTCGATTCGTCATCCAGCGAGTCAATGATTCTCGTTTGCAGCGCTGCTCCGATGCCATCGATGTTCCGCAAATCTTCCGGGTACACGAACGTGCCGCATTCCTCCCGGTATGTGATAATCCGCTCCGACAGCACGGGACCGATGCCCGGCAGAGCGTCCAACGCGGCAGCGTCGCCGGTGTTCAGAATGGAATCCGGCGGAAGTGTTGGCAAAGGGGCAAGCGTGAAGCCGTCGCCTTTTGACGGATAGCACTTCGGAGCGGAATGGACACGGACAGGGGCGGAAGCGTTCCATAAGAAGCAGCCAAGGCTTGTAAGAAGGGATGCCGTATACAGCAGCAGAAGCAGCTTTCGCACGCCCTGCCGCCATTCGCGCACAGCATCCCCCTCCGTCCAGCTTGTCGTCAGGGACATTGTAGCATACTTGGAACGGATGGACAAGGGTGCGCGGCAGAAAAAAATAGGCGCAGCATGGGAAGGAAGATTCCATGCTGCGCTGGGGTGGCTGCTGTTTTCAAATGCAGTTTTCTTATTTCGCCTGCGGGTGTGCCCTGCGGTTATATCCCCAGCGAAAACCCGCCTTGTATAAGGTAGAACAGCGCCACGCCATCCACTGCGACGGCATCGTGCATTGCGTCGTAGCGGGTCAGCGCGACGGTGTGCACTGTGCCGTCAACATCTGTGAATGTCCACACGGTGTGGGGAGCGTCGGCAGCAGTCCAGTCGTCGGGGAGGCGGCCGGACATTGTGACCATCATCAGCTGATTGTAGGCAGCGGAAAAGGCAGTGTAATCCGCAGATTCGCCGTTTTTCGTCAGCGCAATATCGTAGACCTGATTCCCCTCGTCGTCCGTGACAAGCTCGTTGTTCTCGGCAACCTGCTCGGTGCGTGTGATGACCCATGTGTCCACGCCGTCCGCCGTTTCACGCGAAAGGGACGCAAGATTTCCCAGCGCCGTCAGCACCGGGTAGCGCGTAATGGTCTCCTGCCAGTCTGCGTTCATGACGCCGCGCAGCAGCAGTGTGCTGCAGCGGTAAATGCCGCCGTCGTAGAGCACATAATCCACCAAATCGCTTTCCTGCTCGCCGATGACGAGGGTGATCGTGGAATCCGGGTAATCGGTCGTAGCGTATGAGCCGGTTGTGCCGACTGCGCCGATTGTGCCGGCGGCTTGGTGCAGGCGGATGACGAGGCGGGGCGTGTCCAGCCCGTAGCGGGCGATGCTTCCCGCCGTCGCGTCGGCAATGTATTCGCCAAGGCGGATGTTTGCTGCCGATTTGCGCAGGGTGGTCATCGCCGTACCGTCCGCCGGGTAGGACACCGGGGTGGTCAGCATCCAGCGGTCTTGCGCGTCCGCGTTCGTGATAGCGCCGTTCAAGCGCCATTGCTGGGTGATTTCGCCCTCCGCGTTCAGCAGCGTGATTTCATCCAGTCGGTCGGCGTGAATCGTCAGCTGCTCGACGCTGTGGAGCGAACCGCGCGTGACGTAGCATTCCTCCGCCAGACCGCGGCTGACGGACAGCAGGCGGGTATCGCCGTCCAGCTGCGCGTACTGCCAGCTGTTTTCGTACTGCGGGGCGCTGCCGATGCGCAGCGTGTGGCTGCTGCCGTCCGCAAAATCCACGGTGACGACGCTCTCCGGGTCATCCAGCCCGAATGCTGCCCACTCCTCGTCCGTGCCGTTCCAATCGTCGCTGAGTACCTCTGCGGTCACGTTCTTAAGCCCGGACAGGAGCGTTTCGGCAACGTCCGCATCCACCGTGAAGGCACTTTCGCCCTCCAGCACCAGTGCGCCGGATTCCGTCTGCACTGCCGACCATGCGTCCTGATTGCGCACGGCAATGCGGATGCGGGTGATATCCGCTGATTCCACCGACCAGAGGGTGATTTCCTCATCCTCATGCGCGGATGCTTCTGGCGTGGGGGCGGGCGTGCGGGCGAAAATCAGCAGACACGCCGCCGCCGCGACCAGCACCACGGCGAAAATCAGCAGGAGGATGCGGCTGTGCCTGCGCGCGGCATGTTTCTTTTTCGGGACATTTTGCATGGCTTACAGATTCCTCCGTGGAAGCAGGATGATGACCGCCGCCAGCAGCACCAGAATCGGCAGCCCGACCAGTACGACGCTGCCCAATGACAGCGCATTGACGGACAGCCCCGGCCGCAGCGCCGTTTTGACCATGATGCTGGTGTCAATGCTGTCATCCCCGGTCAGGAAGGATACAGCGCGCACCAGAAATTCCTCGCCGTCGGTCATGGTGAAGAGCTGTTCTTCGGTCAGCAGGGCGGAACTGCCGATGATGAATGCGCGGCTGACGTCGCCCGTGTCGGTGAAGCGCTTGGCTTGCAGCGCGAGCGCGAACGGTCCGGTCTTGTCGCTGTCGGACTGGGTGATGCTCAGGCGCGATGCGGTTGTATCAACCAGATAACTCTTGGCGGATGTTGTCAGCACCGCGTCCACTAGCAGGGAATTGTCCGATTCCGGCGAAGGGTCGAAGCCGCGGCTGGCAACCATGAGCATCGCCGTCCGCCCGTTCAGCATCATGTCCAGTGTCACATCCGTCGCCTGCATTTCTGGCAGCAGCGCCAGACGGTTGTTGTTGTAGAACGTGTCGGTTTCATCCGGCGACGCCATCACCAGCCCGCTTTCCGGCAGGAAGCCGTAGGAGCGCAGCAGGGACAGCACGTTCGGCATATTCTCAATCGGGTCGGTATAATCGCAGCTGAACAGCACTGCGCCGCCACCCTGCACATACGCGCGGATGATGTCCATTTCCGCGTCGGTGTAGTCCTTGACGGGCGAAAGAATGCACAGCACGTCGCCGGATGCGAATGTCATGTCGCTGAGCTTCTCGAACGCGACGTCGTAGTGGTTGTTCATCAGCAGGGTGGTAAAGGCGGACAGGGAGTCTTCGCCCAGTTCGCCGTGCCCCGTCGCGATGTGCAGCGTCGGCACGGTGTCGCGCGTGACGTAGGCGATGGCGGAGGTAATCTGCTGCTCATACGCCAAGCCGGAGACGTTGTAGCTGCCCGAATCGGTATCGACAGAGAGCGTTACAAAATCCGTTGCGGTCAGCACGCGGTAGCGGTCGGTTTCCTCGCAGTAGACGATGAGGTTCTGCGCGGAGACGTTGGTGGTGCTGCTGGAAAAGCGGGTCAGCAGCAGGGGATTCAGGCTCGGCGGGGTTTGCTCCCACGTCACCATATCCGACGCGGCGCTGTAACGGTTGAGCAGCTCCAGCAGGGGCTGATCCTCCTCGCCGCGCTCGAACAGGGCGTAGATTTTCACCGGGCGCTTCAGGTCGCGCAGAATCTGCTTTGTCGTCTCGCTCTGCGTTGTGACGGCGTTGAAGGAAAAGTCGCCGCGCCAGCCGTAGCGCGTTTCGAGGTTCGTCGTCGCCAGATTGATGAGAATCAGCGCGGCAATGACCAGCGCGACAATGGCGGTGGATATGGCGCCGTAGCGCAGGCGCGGGCTGATGGTGAACTTCCTGTGCGCGGATTGTTTTTTGTTTCGCATTCTTCGTCACTCTCCCCGATAGCGCCGGGCATCCAGCGTATGAATCGTCAGCAGGAGGAACGCCGCGGCGAAGGTGATATCGTAGACGACGCTCGCCGCGCTGAGCTGCCCCATCAGGAACGGTTCAGCCCGCTGATAAAGGCTGAAGAAGGACAGCACGCTGGAGAAGAAGCTGCTGTTGACGGCGTTTTCCAGCAAGTCCAGCATCCAGAGGACGAAGTTCGCGCCGAACGCAAAAACCGCCGCCGTCACCTGATTTTTTGCGCAGCCGGAGATGAACAAGTCCAGCGCGAGGAATGCGCCGCCCTGCAAGATGAAACCGAGGTACGCCACCGCCATTTCCGCCGGGTACACACGCCCATAGACTGCCACGACCGCAACGAAGCCGAGCGTCAGCACGACGGTTGCCACCATGACGGTATATGCCGCGGCATACTTGCCCAGCACCATGCCGGACAGGGAAACCGGGCTGGTGAGCAGCAGCTGATCCGTGCGGCGCTGCCTTTCTTCCGCCAGCAGCCGCATCGTCAGCACCGGCGAAAGCAGCATCCACAGGTAGCTCATCTGCCCCACGAACGTCGGCAAGTCCGACGACCGCGCCTGCATAATCTGCAAATAAAACATCACCGAGGACAGGAGCAGGAACACGCCCATGAACACATAGCCCGTTGGCGTGAGGAAATACGCCTGCAATTCTCGTTTCCAAATGGCACGCATAGTAACAAACAACCTTTCCGGGGGACAAGGGGCGTTGCCCCTTTGAACCCCAGCAGGGACGCTGTCCCTGCACCCTGCAAGGGAGTTCCTCCCTTGACCCTTTCACGCGATTCAATTGGTGACATATCCATACTTCTTCCGCGTGTTACTCCAAGAAAAAACAACTTCCGATAAAATTCAAGTAACATGGGAGAGAACGCGCCGAAGGTTTCCAAAGGGCGATCGCAGACTTCGTCTGTTTTCATTGCCCTTTGGTCGCCTCCGCAGAGGCGAAATCCCTGCGCATCGGGAAAAACTTCTGTGATAGAAGCACCCTTCTGCGATAAGAACAAAGAAGATTACGAAGGAACTTTCGTGCCTTCATCCGTCGCGCGGAGGAACACCGTTTCCAGCGAATCGTGTTCCTCCGCCAGCATCCGAATCGGGGCATCCAGCCCGCAGAGCAGGCGGAACAGCTGCGTCTGCGCATCCGGCACGGCGGAGGCGTCGCATTCCAGCAATACCTCGCTGACCTCAATCGTCCGTGTCGGCAGCGCCTTCACCCGCCGCACGCACGGCAGTGACCGCAAAGCCGGAATCAGCTGCTTCTCCCGCATGGCGATGCTTGCCCGAAGCCGCAGCGTTTCGCCCGTTTCGGCTAATTCCTGCATGTCTGCTTCGTATTCCAAATGCCCGCGGTTCAGGATGAGTACCCGCTGGCAGAGCTGCTGAATCTCCGACAGGAGGTGCGAGGAAAAGATGACTGTGTGGGTTTTGCCGAGGTCGGCAATCAGCGCACGAATCTCCACCACCTGACGCGGGTCAAGCCCGACGGTCGGTTCATCCAGCACCAGCACCTTCGGATTGCCGCACAGCGACTGCGCTACGCCGACACGCTGGCGGTAGCCCTTCGACAAGTGCCCAATCAGGCGATGCGCCACTTCGGACAGCCCGCAGGTGCGGATAATGTCCTCCACATGCGCCGCAATCGCCGATTTCTGTACTTCCTTGAGTTCGCACACGAAGCGCAGATACGACCGAACGGTCATTTCGTCATACAGCGGCGGTTTTTCCGGCAGATAGCCAATCAGCCGCTTGCACTCGCGCGCGTTTTGGAGGAGATCCATGCCATCCACCAGCACCTGCCCCGACGTCGGCGGCAGATAGCCCGTGAGGATATTGAGTGTGGTGCTCTTGCCCGCGCCGTTTTGACCGAGCAGACCGACAATCTGCCCTTCCGGGGCGCGGAAAGAGACATCGTGCAGGGCTTCAACCGCACCGTAGCGCTTCGTGACATGCCTGAGTTCAATCATGGAGCATACCTCCCTTGGAATAGCATAAGTATTATAGCAGAATCCACATGAAAAAGCATGAACGAACTGTAAAGGATATTACAATTTTCGGATTCGTCTGCGCCATCTGCTTGCGCCGCGAATTTTGGCGCATTCTCGTCCGAAAATTGTAATAGAACGCATAGACAAAAACCCCGCTTGCAAGGAAAATTCCATGCAAGCGGGGCAAACAGTCCCTATGAAATTACACCCGGTCGGCGATTTCCTTAGAAATCTTTGCGATGAATTCATCCAGCGTGCAGGTAACCGTCTGGTCGGTCGCACGGTCGCGGACGGAGACAGTGTTGTTCTCCACTTCCTGACCGCCGAGAATCAGCATGTACGGCACGCGGTCTACCTGACGCGCCTCGCGAATCTTGTAGCCAATCTTCTCGTTGCGGTCGTCCAGCTCGCAGCGAATCTTCTTCGCACGCAGGGCGGCGTACACCGTCTTGGCGTAGTCCATCGACTTGTCGGACACAGGCAGCACCTTCACCTGAACCGGCGCCATCCACGTCGGGAACTTGCCCGCGAAATGCTCGGTCAGGATGCCGATGAAGCGCTCGATGGAGCCATAGCAGACGCGGTGAATCATAATCGGGCGCTTGCGGCTGCCGTCCACATCCACATACTCCAGATTGAAGTTCAGCGGCATCTGGAAGTCCAGCTGAATCGTGCCGCACTGCCAGGTACGACCGAGGCAGTCGCGCAGGTGGAAGTCAATCTTCGGGCCGTAGAACGCGCCGTCGCCCTCGTTGATGATGTAGGGCATACCGAGCTTTTCCAGCGCGGTTTTGAGGCCGTTGGTTGCATCCTCCCAATCTTCGTCCGAACCCATCGAGTCCGCCGGACGGGTGGACAGTTCGACGAAATAATCGAAGCCGAACTTGGAGTACACCTGATTGATGAGGTGCACGACGCCGGCGATTTCGTCCGGAATCTGCTCGCGGGTCATGAAGATATGGGCATCGTCCTGCGTGAAGCAGCGGACGCGGAACAGACCGTGCAGCGCACCCTTCAGCTCGTGGCGGTGCACCAGACCGAGTTCACCCACGCGCAGGGGCAGGTCGCGGTAGGAATGGGGCTGGCTGCGGTAGACCATCACGCCGCCGGGGCAGTTCATGGGCTTGATGCAGTAGTCCTCGTCGTCAATCTTGGTGGAGTACATGTTGTCCTTGTAGTGATCCCAGTGACCGGACGTCTCCCACAGGTGACGGCTCATAATCATGGGCGTGGACACTTCCACATAATCCGCTGCGTAGTGAATATCGCGCCAGTAGTCAATCAGCGCGTTCTTCAGCTGCATTCCCTTGGGCAGGAAGAACGGGAAGCCGGGGCCTTCGTCGCAGAGCATGAACAGACCCATTTCCTTGCCGATTTTGCGGTGGTCGCGCTTTTCGGCTTCTTCCATCATCTTCAGGTACTCATTGAGTTCCTCCTGATTGCGGAAGGCGATGCCGCCGATGCGGGTGAGCATCTTGTTGTTCTTGTCGTTCTTCCAGTACGCGCCGGACAGGGCGGTCAGCTTGAATGCCTTGAGCGCCTTGGTGTAGCACAGGTGCGGGCCGACGCACATGTCGATGTAGTCGCCCTGCTGGTAGAAGGTCAGCGTCGCGTCTTCGGGCAGGTCGCCGATGTGTTCGACCTTGTAGATTTCGCCGCGCTCCTGCATGAGCTTGATGGCATCCTCGCGGCCAAGCGCGAAGGGCTTAATCGGCAGGTTCTGCTTGACGATGGCCTGCATTTCCTTCTCGATGGTCTTGAGGTCTTCGTCGGAGAGCTTCACGTCGCCCAGATCGACGTCGTAGTGGAAGCCCTTTTCAGTTGCCGGGCCATAGGCGAAATGCGCCTGCGGATACAGGTGCTTGACTGCCTGCGCGAGGATGTGCGCCGCCGTGTGGCGGATGACATGCAGCTCGTCGTCAGCGGGGCATTCGTCCACATGACCGTCATTGTAGATGATTTTCATGCTTTTTCCCTCCAGATTGATTGATTGGGACGAAAAAACGCTCGTCCCTCGCGTTGTTTCGAGGGACGAGCGGAAAAATCTGCCCGTGGTTCCACCCTGATTGGTTCTCTTTGCCGCGCTATCGTGCAGCACACGGTACGATCGGGAGGTGGTCTTCCCCTGCCGCCGAATCAGCGCTTTTCACCAAACCGCGCCTCTCTGGACATCCTTCGGCAGGATACTCTTCTCCGTCATCTCGGACGAGTTCAGTATAGCCCAATTTATTGTCTTTGTCAAGGTGGAGAAAAAGACTTTTTCACTTGCAAAGCGCAGAGGCGAAATCTCCTGCATCAGCACGCGGGCATAGCATGAAAATGCGCTCAATTCAATCGCGCGGAAGGGTCAAGGGAGGAACTCCCTTGCGGAGTCCAGAGGCAGAG
>ERZ779861.4436-NODE-4436-length-10571-cov-5.372290_pt1 | contig 10571 bp, 9 predicted proteins | sample MGYA00511558_ERZ779861 | MGnify/ENA primary metagenome ERZ779861 (study PRJEB29588, sample SAMEA2163432) | human gut metagenome | biome: human gut; feature: human-associated habitat; material: faeces | place: Denmark | collected 2008/2010 ... | reverse complement strand
TCTGTGCCATAGGTTGTTTCTCCTGTTCTCGTATTGATTATGATTATATATCAAAATCCTTGAGAATAGGCTGTCAACTTTTATGATACAACATCATAATGGAGTTACGACAGCAATCTTTCAGAATACATGTTTCAATACAACTTTTGTTACTGTTCTATGACTACGGCAACCAATATTATCCGCCGTGGCGGTTCGTTTCAATACAACTTTTGTTACTGTTCTATGAATACGGAAAGATTCTTTGAACAGATGGACTTCCGTTTCAATACAACTTTTGTTACTGTTCTATGCCTCTGATTCCCCTTTTTATAAAGGGACATCTCCGTTTCAATACAGCTTTTGTTATTGTTCTATCTGCACCAGAGTTCGCACAGAATGAGCTGCTTACCCTGTTTCAATACAGCTTTTGTTACTGTTCTATATACTTACTGATTGGAGTAAAGATCCTGGTCAAGGTTTCAATACAACTTTTGTTACTGTTCTATATATTTTGCCGAGGATGATACGCCATATTTATTCGAGTTTCAATACAACTTTTGTTACTGTTCTATTATGCAACTTTTAATGACTATGAATGGGATAACGGGTTTCAATACAACTTTTGTTACTGTTCTATGATCAGCAGGGCAAGACCAGTCTATATCATGTACCGGTTTCAATACAACTTTTGTTACTGTTCTATATCACGAATTTACAGAAGCAGAATTAACAGCACTGTTTCAATACAACTTTTGTTACTGTTCTATACTGGCATAATGGCTAACCGAGAATGCCCTGTCCTTGTTTCAATACAACTTTTGTTACTGTTCTATCTTTACCTGTTTATAAATCTGATTGACGCCTGTGCTGTTTCAATACAACTTTTGTTACTGTTCTATCACCCGACTAAGTGGAGATAAGGAATTGATGTGGGTTTCAATACAACTTTTGTTACTGTTCTATAATCGGCGGGAGTGAAGAATACAACAATATTTACAACGTTTCAATACAACTTTTGTTACTGTTCTATATTATTAAGCATGATAAGCATGTTGTATCTAATGGTTTCAATACAACTTTTGTTACTGTTCTATTTTTGCAGTATGTAACCTTATTGCGGAAAAAGCAAGGTTTCAATACAACTTTTGTTACTGTTCTATGTCTTTATTGGCACAGACATTCCTAGTTGGTTAGTGTTTCAATACAACTTTTGTTACTGTTCTATGGCAAGGAAAGCAAGTAAGACGTGTTCCTGTTATTAGTTTCAATACAACTTTTGTTACTGTTCTATATATTATGAGGTTTTATGTAAATTGTCAGAATATATGTTTCAATACAACTTTTGTTACTGTTCTATTAGAATCCCCCCTATGCCTGCTTGCTTACACGGATCGTTTCAATACAACTTTTGTTACTGTTCTATTGGGATTTCTACACCCATTTCCTTTGCCTTTTTAAAGTTTCAATACAACTTTTGTTACTGTTCTATTATCATGCTATTTATAAAGGTGGAGATACGCCTAGGTTTCAATACAACTTTTGTTACTGTTCTATCTCCACGTATCATCCAGCTCCTCATGGAATGCCGGGTTTCAATACAACTTTTGTTACTGTTCTATTGTAATTGGCAAGCTCAACACTCCTATAATAATGGTGTTTCAATACAACTTTTGTTACTGTTCTATCCGCATTTTTACTGGTTTCTTATTTTATTATATCACAAGATATCCCCTAAAAATCAAGATTTTTTAAATTTTTTACCAACCTAATCAAGAATGTGCAGTGTACACGTATAAAATCCCGCAAATGCTTATAAATTCTGAAGATATCGCCTTTTTGTTTCAAATGACGCCTGGTAAAATTATAGAATCAATTGTTCCCCGGTCTCTCGTTTTCCTACACCAAATGTATCCTCACCAAATACATTGTCATTCTTCAATTTTATAATGCATACAAAATCCTCCTGTTCATTTATGACTTTTTTCAAATCGTTTTCCAAACGGATTAATTTTGAAGGGGTAATGTCTCCACGAAACACTGAATATTGGAAATGTGACAGGTATTTTTTGCAAACTTTAAATACTTTTTGCACTCTTCGTTCATTCACATCATAAAAAAGAAATGCGTAGTTATAATTTTGTATTTTAGGCGGCATTTTACTTCATCTCCTTTAAGGAAAAAGGAACAAATTCCTTATCTTCCAATATAAATTTGATCAATTTATAACAATCAAGTTTCATAGCAGTTCTATAGGACACTTTTCTTTTTAATACAGGGTGTAAAAAGACAGATTCCAATCGTCCCTCAAAGGCTGTTATAAATATATTTCTGCCTTCTTCATTTAAAAGACAATAATTAGCTTCTTTGACAAAGTGCTTTTCTACCTGTATCTTTCTGTTATTCACAAGCTCAAATATTGTTCTGAATACAATAACAGGTTTAAACACTTCACACATATCCAGACTCAATGAAAATCTTCCTTCAGTTGGTTCATGCAGGAAACTGATTCTCTGATCCAGGTGCGTTTGATAAATAGCTGCAATTGTCTTTGTATACAGCAGGGAATTTCCAAAAGACACCATAGCATTTATAGGGTTATTGGGTGGTCGTTTCACTCGCTTATTCATTATGAAATCTTCTGGCAGATAATACTGAAATGTTGCATAAAAACGCTGCCATAAATCTCCTTCCGTTGCTAATACCTTCTTAATATTATCAGTATCTTCCAGCATTTGTCCAAAAGCTCCTTTAATCCAGTCTATTGTATCTTTTACTTCTTTTTTATCATGCTTATAATAATGATATAAAACCTCATAAACATTTACTCCGATTCCCCTTACAATTGCCTTGGCTATTGCGAGGCGTTCCGTTTCAAAAGCCTTGACCTGCTTTATCATTAACTTTCCACTGCTGTATTGGTCTTTTGGATAAAACGTTCCACTATACCCTTCATAATAGTTAAAGAAATGAACTATTATGTGGTTCTGGGATAAATAATCCAACAATTTTGTATTAATGGAAACTTCATTCAAGCAGTATATTTCTCTTGTATTTTCTATTGGTATATATACATTTTTGCCATCTTTACGAAAACATAGTGAATTATCTTTTCTCGAAAGTTCACCTCTTGATGAAATATATCTTGTACTTCCCATTCTGTTTCCTCCTATACATAGCAATATTCATAATATGCACATGATTTACATGATGTTTTATTCTGAACCGGCGGTATTTCATCCCCATTGATCAGATCTGTTATCTGTGCAATATACTGTTCTAGTTTTTGTTCCTTCTCCTCAGTTAATTCAACCAATATCACATTTTTCTTTTGTTTATTCTTTTCTACGAATTCCAGTTTTCCAATACGTTCAATTCCTTTTTCTTTCAATATCTTCAGATACAGCAGCAACTGCCACTGACTTGCTTCCACATCTGCATCTGATTTCTTGATTTCGACCAAATACTTGTCAGTAAGCGCATCTATTTTTATATTTTCAATCTGTAACTCTGCATTCTTGGCTTTCTCTTCTCTTTCTTCATGAACAGCCTTTCCTATTTTTACAGCTTCACTGTTATCTTCCAGATTTAAACGGTTTCCATGCAAATAACATTGCCTTTTGCAATGAAAATAGTAATTGATCAAGGTTCCATTTACAGTCATGCGATCCCCTCCTATATAAATTCCCCGATTCCGTCCTGGAGTTTGTTTATATTTATTTTTTCGTTTTCGAAATAGTCTTCTCCATTGTCAATATAATACAGTTCACCAATCATATCATTATAGGGAAATGTTGGCTTTACTCGAATACGATAAATAAAGTTGTTCATTTCACTCATAAGTATTGAGAGTTCTACCTTGAACACAGAATATTTCATATTCTGGCTATTTTTTATTAACTGCTCATACTCTTCCCATAATTTCCGACCATCTATTTTCCTGCCATCTGACTCAATCACTCTTCCAAAATAGATATTGCAGACGCCCTTGTCCTCTTCAATCAGCCACATACGTTTGGCGATTTCTTTCTGATTTAACTTACCTACATGTTCAAAGAAAACATCAATATTATCCTTTTCACTCACAGACTGATTCTGCCTTTTGATCACACCCAGAACCTTTTCATAAAAAGGCGAAAAATCCTTTGATTCCAATACCTGTCTCATTTCCGGCTGTAACAGAGTAAAATCCTTTCTGTTATCTTTCATGTACACATTACCTGCTTTATCATAGTTAAAGAAATATACTATTCCCATCCCTGTATTAGATCTGTTGATGCGCCCAAGAAATTGTTCTTCAAGATCTATCATAGATATATCCTTAAATCCTACATTTATGTTCTTCAGGTCCACCCCCGCTTCAATAACCTGCGTTGCCACCAATACAAGAGGAGTTCCACCAGACGAATCTTCGACCTGTTGTAAAATTCTCTTTCGCTCTATGCTGTTATCATCTCCTGTTATACACAATGTCTCGCAATCAAGGGCTTCTCTTATGCACTCATAGAAATCAAGAGCTGATTTTTTCGTGATAAATTCCACCAATATCTTTTGTTTCTGCAAAATATGCCTTTTGATTAAAACTATTATCTCAGCAAAAAGATCATCCCTGTCTATATCAAGCAACGAATATTCCAATCTCGATACTCTCTTTTTGAAGCAGTCATTTTGGAAATATCGGTTTCTATCTGCGATTAATCTTACTGCCTGTACTTCTTCTTCACTCAGAATATCCAGATCAGGTAAAGTTGCTGACATGATAATTACTTTCATATGCAGAAGCTTGGCAAACATCTTCAAAAAGACAATAATTTCTGTCCAAATCTCATTACGATAGCTTTGTATCTCGTCCAGAACAATGACGCTGTTCGCTAACTGATGGAAAGAAAAGGCATCTTCCCTGTTATCCCCAAACATAGTACGGAATAATGTAACATGTGTTGACACCGCAATCGGGTAATTAAAGAACTGTCTATCCAACAATGCCTTTTGACAAGCAGTTACATACTTTTCATTTTCCTCTTTTACTTCAGTCTGATAAATAGGAGTAATTGAATTTACCACTTTTATCTGTTCTATTGCCTCTGGATTTTCTCCGAATATTTTTCTCAATATACTCTCATTCTGTTCTACCAGTGTATTAAAAGGATAAATATACATGATTTTATCCAAGCAATCACAATTTCTGATAAGCTGAAAACTCAGATTCATAGCAGTATTGCTCTTTCCGCTTCCTGTAGGCGCTTCCAGATAATATATATTTTCATCCAGATGCCTTAAAAGAGTCTGTTCTGATTCAAGAAACAGCTCTGTCCTTAAACTGTTAATATTCTGCTCAGTGTGTTCTTCCGTCTTTTGATAATCTCGTATCTTTTTCATGACATCCGTGTCAGAATAAATCTGATAAAGTTTATTGATATCTGTTATAGTTCCATAACTTTCTATGCAGTAGTTTTCTTTCTGATATGTAGTGGCATAGTAATCTGATGCAACCAGTAAGGAAAAGAGCAGCCTTTCATAAGCATAACAGGCAATTTCGTATTCTCGGTTCGGTAATTTAATTTCCAAAACATTACATGCATATTTTAACCATTCCTGATCAAAAATCTCATTTGAGTGAAGATATTGGGGAACATATTGAAATATATTTTTTCTGTCAATATCACCTTGTTTTCCTTCTTTAAAATCAATCAAATATTCTTGAAAATTATCCAGCGATACGTGATGTCTTGATATTACATAAGAATTAATAAATATAATATATGCCATGATATCCACGCTTTCACAGGACAATTCACACAATTCAGGCATAAAATACTGTAAATAAATAACCGATGAAATAAAAGAATGCCTGGAACCTAAGCCATTATCCCACTTTGCCCCGGCAAACTCCTGTCGATTCATCTTCAGATATTGAAACCTTGGGTTAATCTTTCCAATATCATGAAAAATAATCGTATGAAGAAAAAGTCTTTCAAACAGTTGCCTGCATTCATCCATCTGTTCTCCTAACAAAACCTGTTCCAACATCTCCAGTGTAGAATCCAGCTTTTTCGCTTTCCATATCTGTTCAAAAAACATGACACACTTGTCAGTATGCTCCTGTATTGTTTCATTTTCATGTGCTTCGAACCTGTACTGATGACTGACGATATCATCAATTTTTACCTTTTCCTGATTTAACAAAATAATCCCCCCTTATACTGCAAAAGCAGATTAAAACAAAATAATTTATATCTGTTTTAATCTGCTTTTATCATCGCACTATATAAATGCAACTACTTTATCCACTATTGTATATACCTTATCCTCATACCGCTCTATTTTTGCGTTGGTATAGACCAGCGGCTTCAGAATGTACTGGTTAAGCGCTTCGTCTAGCGCCACCGGTAAGTATTCCTCATACTTATGAATTTTCACATTCATATTGAAAAAAACAGAACCTTTTTTTGCCTGATAAGATACTTTATTTCTATAGAATAACGTATCTATTTTATCATAATTGACTGTTTCTTTACCTTCCAGTATTTCTACTCCTGTTATATCAGCCGGATGGTCATTGCTTCCCAGATAAGGAATGTATACACACTTATTCTGCAGCATAGCTTTTGATAATGCCTGCGCTTCCGGACGATCAATCAGTACATAGATTATCCACTTAGGATTTTCAAGCCACTGTTCCCTGACAATGAGATTACCACCCTGTTCAAAAGAAGCATAACCAACAGAATTATTAAAATTTTGCATTTTTTTTGCAAAACAACCGTTTTCTGCTGGAAGAATTGCTATTTTTAATCCAGACAACTTTTCATAAAATTCCGGATAGTCAGTCTTGTCACGATGCTGCTTCGTATATCCACCATACCCCAGAATCGCGCCAAATATCCCAAGCAATGCCACTTTATGAACCATTCCATAGGTAAAATATCCATAGGTATTTACCTCCGGCTTCTTAAAAAAGGCTGTCCTTCCCGAAAGCTGAAATCGCAATACCTTTAATTCACCCATATCTTATACCTCTTTTTGTGTAAAAATATTGTATAATACAGCTTTTTGAATATTTTGAACCAGTTCTGTTGTATATGGATTATAGTAAATCTCTACCGATAAGATGCTATCCTGCAACTCATTCAACAGGGTATCAAAAGTCAGCGTAATCTGATTTTTACCATCTCTCTTGGAAAAGGTAACATACTCTGATAAATTAGGAAGATACAAATCCGGTTTTGTCTCTACGAAGACTGCCAGTTCATTTTCACAGCCTACCTTGGCATTTGTGGCATAAGATGTAGCTGCAACCATGGATGTTCTTTTAAATTTATCATAATCTTCCTGTGTATAACCCTGTGTTACCCCCAATTCTTCATATTCTTTATACGCCTGTGGATTGATCACGAATGGATATACATAGTGAGCTTCATTGCTTACGATCTTGGTTCCAAGTGAAGACTGCTTAGATTTTTTACTCTCTCCATTGCTGTCAGTATCCTTGGTTCCATCACGAAACGGCGACAATATCTGCTGTTCTTCTGCTCTGGAATCTTCATATTTATTAAACCCCTGGCCTATCTGTACTGCGCCTGTGATAGAAATACTATTGCCTGTTTCTACAAAAGTGGCACCAAAATTTTTAACATCCACAGCCTGAAACAGATTTTTCAATACAACCTCAGCATCCCCCTCTACCTTGTCTGTTCCAAAGATATGTATATAACGTTCTCCCAGAGATCTGGGATTCATCTGTTTTTCCTTTGTCTTGGAATCTATTTCCCAGTCATAACTTTTTATATATAATACTTTTTCGCCTTCATTATCCCACATTTTCTTCATGGGATATTTCAATGCCTTATCACTTCCGAATATATTTCCATCCGAAGTCATTTTAGGATATCCTGTAAAGTCTGCATTCCAGTTCGCCATAATCGCTGAAATTCCCAACACACCATATACTCTCTTATTCATCTGCTTTTTCCTCCTGTTTCTTCTCATAGATAATACCATTTGATACATAGCCCGCTAACATCAGATCATGATTGATTGCCAGTTCCACATCATATGCCAGAATCATAGCCAGTAAATTACCGACACGCTTTTTATATTTATACATATCTTCATCATGATCATATCGCATAAATAACTGTCTAAGCTGTTCTTTTAACTGTGCATCCTTATTTAATGCCAGATATCGGTTTCCAAGCGAAAAAGTCTTCTTGCTGCTTTTATTTAAGCCAATCAAATAACCAAGCATCTGCCCTGCTGCATAGGAATATTCTTCATCTGACTCTATATCCTGCAGTATGTCAGCATCCATTTTTCTCTTTAATTCCTGTCTGATTGTTGTAAGTTTGTTTTTCATTGTTCCCTCACTTTCCTGAAAATACTCCAGCAATGACCATTTTAAGTTGAACTGATGCATCACCTTGATCATATAATCATTTTCAATCGCATTATGTATCAGCATATCTCCTGACTGCTTTACTACTTTTATCAGATCTGCTTCGTCATTTCCTTTGTCCAACCATTCTGTGTATGCATCTCTGTATAGCAGCAATCCTTTCCTTATACCAGAATCCTTGATTCCCTTCATATCCTTAGGTTCTGTATATATATTTTTCAAATAATATTTGGAGAAAAACACTTCATCAACCAGTTTTCTAACCGTGTCTCGCTTGGATATTTCTCCATATCGCACGTCCTCCAGATATTTTTCAGGTACTTCAACAAGATTCTGCATATAGAAGCCTCTATCAAGCAAGTCTCTATAATCCATCACGTAATCCGCATCTATAATTGCAGCCTCATTCTTTTCTTTTTTTAATCTCAGCTTATAGCCGGTAAAACCATTCGGTATTCCATTTTCATCATCATCTTTGCATGCTGTGATTTTTTTCTCAGAGTCTATTGGAAGATAAACATTGTACCTTCGCTCTGATGCCAGATTCATAAGATAATCAAAAAATTTCTTTTTGCACATTACCTTATCTGAATTTTCCATAATCGGCAGGCGGCATTTTCTGTCCTTATGATCCAGATACGGCTTCTTGGCATTAAGTCCCATATTATTATTAGGTAATCCATATACTCCATCTGCCGATTTTACATTATAATCATTTTTGTTATAAATATTTGGAATATAATAGCGTTTTCCCTCTGTTTCATAGTCTGCATGATCCATTTGAAAAAATATCTTCAGGTAGTCTTTTCCTGCTACTTTATCTGTAAATGAGAAAATATTTTTATTGATCCATTGTTCCACAATGTCAATATTTTCATAATTAACAGGATCAATTTGCTCCTCAACTGCATCATACAATGCAATATCCTGTTTCTTCGTATATTTAATTCTTGGGTTTCTAAGGATATTGTAATATTGTGTAATGATTTCTTTGGTCAGCTTGCCGTTCGTGAGACTCTCTTTCTTGATTACAAATCCCAGATAACTATTGGACTGAATTACCTTCTTGGGATCAACAGGCTTATTCATATCTACCAGTTTGCAATAATAATCAGGTCTGCTGATTGCCTCCCGCTCTCTGTATGTAAGCAATGCTTTACCACTCTTTTTATCTTTTTTAACCTCAATCCATTCTTTTTGTACAAACTGACCATTCTCGTAAGCCATAATGACATAAGTTCCTTCTGCCGGAGCATACGTATCCAGTATCAGCTTGTCTATGTCCGGCTGCCTCTCAAATATCTCCAAGCATGCCTCAAGCATATGACATTCCTCCTTTTCCTATTGAGTTCTGTAATTAACAAATCCATATCCTCGTGAATTTTTTAACAACATTCCTGTGCCAAGAAGCATATATGCAACCGCTTGTGCCCGCTCATCACTGTTGATCGTCATTTCTATTTTGTCTCCAAGCAGTTGAATTGATTTGTAATTTGTTTTAATGGGTACTTTATTTAAAAAAGTAATCGTATCATACAGTTTAAAGTTTTCGTCCAGCCTATCTCCTGTTATACTGTTATATTTTTTAACACTGTTTTCAAATAGCAATCTCTCATACTCATCAATTGCTATCTTATTTCTCCAATAGCCCCCCTCCTGAATCTGAACGACTGCCGGAGTCACAGTGTATAGCCTGTCTATGTACATATGCGGTATTACTTTGTACTCACATACCAGTCCTTTCAAAGTATTCGTGTCTGACTTAGGTAACTGCCTGCACAGGAACTCGGCAAACTCTTTGTTGATACACCGTACGGCAAAGGAATATATCTTACCTTCCTTATATTTTTTATCACTCTCAATTTCTTTAAATCCAGATATAGAATAATTCTTAAATTGATTCTTCTCATGAAACACTCTCATTGTATCTGTCCTGCATAAAGCGACATCTACCATATGAGAGATTTCCTTTAACATATTAATCAATTCTATATTTTGCAGCAAATATGCTTTACAATTCAAGTTGTATACCAAAATTGACTCGCTCATAACATTTCATCTCCTTTATTGTTATAATTCTGAACCGCTTCAAGATAAGCTCCAACGTAATCCATAACAAAACGAGCATTGCACACAAAAGTCATATCATCGCCATCCGCTATTATTTTGCGAAAGAAGAAAGCTTTTTCATCATACT
>ERZ779861.4431-NODE-4431-length-10579-cov-3.257412_pt1 | contig 10579 bp, 8 predicted proteins | sample MGYA00511558_ERZ779861 | MGnify/ENA primary metagenome ERZ779861 (study PRJEB29588, sample SAMEA2163432) | human gut metagenome | biome: human gut; feature: human-associated habitat; material: faeces | place: Denmark | collected 2008/2010 ... | reverse complement strand
GGCGCATTCCACGTACCGCATGGCGAATCCAACTATCAGTTCTTCACAGAAGCCTTCAAGACCTACATGAAGAGAGAGCCGGAGGGCAAGATCGCTTCCCTGAACAAGGTTTATGCAGACATTCTAGGCTGTGATGAGGCAGTTGTTTATGACGAGCTTGACAAAGTTCTCAACAAGCTGCTCAACAAGAAGCCGCTGAGAGAATATGGCATGACAGAAGAGCAGATCGAGACCTTCACGAAGTCCGCCGTTGACAACCAGCAGAGACTTCTGAGCAAGAGCTACGTGCCGCTGTCCTATGAAGAACTCAGACAGATTTTCGTAAACTTATACTAATTGATTCAAATCGATCGGAAATAAACGAAACATAAGGAAACTGATATGAAATTTATAGAATCCCCATGGACTGATCCTTATTATAATCTGGCACTTGAAGAATATGTATTTGAAAAGCTGGACCGGTGTGAGGACTGGCTGATCCTGTGGCAGAACTACAATACCATCGTCATTGGCAAATATCAGAATACCATAGAAGAAATCAATGCAGACTATGTCAAAACGCATGGCATCTCGGTCGCGCGCCGTCTGTCGGGCGGCGGTGCCGTCTACCATGACAAGGGCAATCTGAACTACACGATCATTGTGGATAAGAATGATGATTTTGATTTCAACTTTCAGTATTTCGTACTGCCGGTCACGAACGCACTCAAGCTGTTTGGACTGGATGCCGCGTTTTCGGGACGCAACGATGTGACCATCGACGGTAAAAAATTTTCCGGCAATTCACAGTATGTGAAACAGAACCGGATCATGCACCATGGCTGCATCATGCTGGATTCGAATCTCGCGTATGTAGCCGAGGCGCTGCGTGTCAAACCGGTCAAGCTGGAATCCAAGAGCACCAAATCCGTCAGAAGCCGTGTCACGACCATCAATGCGAATCTCGCGGAGCCGATTCCAATGGAAGTCTTTAAGACTGCGATTAAGATGCAGGTTGCGGCAGGCAATGAAATGGAAGCCTATGGTCTGACGAAGCGTGACATCGCTGAGATCCAAAAACTCAGGGATACCAAATATGCAACGTGGGAATGGAACTACGGTTTTTCGCCGGAATATACCATCCGCAAGGAAGAAAAATTCGACGGCGGTATCGTGACTGCACATATGAATGTCGAAAAGGGACGTATCAAGGAGATCAAACTCTTTGGCGACTTCTTCGGCAATGGGGATATTGCTGAATTGGAGGAAACCCTGCAAGGGCTTCCGTTAGATGAACATTTAGAAGACAATTTACAAAAAATTCACATCGACGAATGCATGAAAGGTATTCGTGTCGAAGAATTGGCTGCATTGCTGAGAGACTAGGAGATACGCACGGCGGCACAGACAAAGATGTTTTCTACTCCTCAATGATTACATATACCCAAATCGTTGACAGAACAGCGGCATGACCTGCGCAAGCGGGAATGACGCTGTTCTGTTTTTTGATGCGGCAGTGCATCGAAAAAAGCAGTGCTGCGCAGCGGCATTTTTTGCTGCTGTTTTTTGAATCGCAGCAATTGCAAGGATTTTAGGACTTCCTTTTGAATAGAAGTCCTGTTTTTTTTACAAAAAATCGATTGGCTTGATTCTTGCATCTACCTGTGAATAGTCAAAAATAAAACAAAATGATATATATTTATGGAGGTAAACACTATGATTCAAAAAGTTGGCGTTGTCGGAGCAGGTATGATGGGCGCGGAGATCGCGTTATGCTTTACGAAAGCGGGATATCCGACCGTTTTAAATGACATCAAGATGGAATTCGCAGAGAATGGCGTGAAGAAGCAGGAAGCAGCCATGGATAAATCCATCAAAAAAGGCAAAATGACAGAAGAAGAAAAGGCCAAAGCGCTTTCTCTGGTACAGCCGTCCTGCGATTACAAAGATCTTGCAGACTGCGATCTGATCATCGAAGCCGCACTGGAAAATCTGGACATCAAGCTCAATATATTCAAATCTCTGGATGAGATCTGCAAGCCGTCTACGATTCTGTGCTCCAATACATCCTCGATCTCGATCACAAAGCTTTCCTCCGCAGTCGGTGAAGCAAGAAAGGGACAGTTCCTAGGCACACACTTCAACTCTCCTGCATCTGTGATGAAGCTGGTAGAAGTGATCCCGGCGCTGCTGTCAGATCAGGCTGTTTGTGATGAGGTCTATGATCTGCTTGCATCTATGGGTAAGGAACCGGTCAGAGTCAAGGACGTTGTCGGCTTCGGCTTGAACCGTATCTTCCACTGCATGTACGCAGAAGCGATGCGTCTGATCGAAGAAGGCGTGTGCACACCGGAGGACGTTGACAAGATCTGCAAATACGGGCTTGGTCATCCGATGGGGATCTGTGCGCTGCTTGACATCACCGGACATGACCTCAACCTCGCAGTGGACCAGATCATGTTCGATGGCTACGGCGAAAGATTCAGACCGTCTCCGGTCATCCAGAGAATGGTCGACGCAGGTCACCTTGGCAGGAAATCCGGCAGAGGCTTCTACGATTATACAAATAAATAGGCATGAGAGCGGGACTGCGGCAGCCTGATGCAGACTGCCGCGGCTTTCTTACAGAAAAATACAAGCAGAAAGGAACAAACAGAAATCAAATGAGCGTGATTCAAGTAAAAAAAGAGGACCATATCGCGATCCTGTCGGTCGTGCGTCCGGAAGCACTCAATGCACTCAGCAGAGAGATCGTTGACGAGATGGGAGAAGCCATCGATGCAATCGAAAAGGATCAGGACATTTACTGCCTGATCTTCCATTCTGAAAAGAACTTCGCGGCCGGCGCGGATATCAAAAAAATGGCGGATTGCGACGAAGATGGTGCGAAGGCGTTCTGCTTCAGCCCGGTATACGACCGCATCGCGGAGCTTCCGATCCCGACCATTGCAGCCATCGAGGGCTATGCACTGGGCGGCGGCATGGAGCTTGCGCTGTGCGCAGATATTCGCATCGCGGGCGAGAGTGCAAAGATGGGATTCCCGGAAGTGACGCTGGGGATTTTCCCGGGCGCAGGCGGCACGATCCGCGCACCGAAGCTGATCGGACCGGCATTTGCCAAGGAACTGATCTTCAGCGGTGAACAGATCAGCGCCGAACGCGCACTGCAGATGGGACTGGTCAACAGAGTTGCATCAGATGATGCAGTTTTGGAAGAAGCGAAGAAGCTGGCTGCGAAGATCGCCAAAAGGGGACCGGTGGCTGTACGCATGGTCAAGGACGTGATCACTAGGGGGTTGGAAATGGGCGATGTCAAAGCAGGTACCGCTTACGAAGCACAGCAATGGGCGAAGCTTTTCACGACCTACGACCAAAAGGAAGGCATGCATGCTTTCATGGAAAAGAGAAAACCGCAATTTGAAAACCGCTAAATAAAGCGGAAAGGAAAATAAAAAAACAGGAGGAATCTTAAAGTGGCAGAAGAAGTAAAACTCACATCAAAAGAGTTATTAAATCAATTAACCGCCAAGCATTATCAAGGCGCTTTAGAAGCAAAAGCAGAGGGGAAGCCGGTCGTTTGGGCGACCTCCATCTGCCCGGATGAGCTTTTGGCAGCGATGGATCTGACGACCGTTTACCCGGAGAATCACGCAGCAGCCATTGGCGCCAGAAAAGAAGCGATGACCTTCATCGAACACGCAGAGGGCAGAGGCTACTCTTCGGATATCTGTTCTTATGCGCGTGTCAACATGGGCTATGTCGACATTAAGCATGCGGAGGCACAGGACATCCCGATGCCGGATCTGATTTTCAGTTCCACCAACATCTGTCATACCGTATTAAAGTGGTATGAAAATATCGCAAAGGAACTGCATATTCCGCTGATCTTATTCGATATGCCGTTCAACCATACCTATGATGTTTCCGACAACTGCACGAAATATATCCGTGGACAGCTCGAAAACGCGATCAGTCAGTTGGAGGACTTTACCGGACGCAAGATGGACTATGATAAGCTGGCACAGAAGATGGACATGAACAACGCGACCTGTCAGTGGTGGAAAAAGGCGACCGACTGGGGCAAGGTGAAACCATCTCCGCTGAACGGTTTCGATATGTTCAACTACATGGCGATGATTGTCTGTATGCGCAACTCCGAGGACGGCCATAAGCTCTTCAAGCTCTGGTACGAAGAATTAAAGCAGAAAGCAGAAGAAGGCAAAGGACCTTGGAACTCCGCAGAAGAACAGTACCGCATCATCTGGGACGGCATTGCCTGCTGGCCGCACCTTTCCACGACTTTCAAGACACTCAAAAAATACGGCATCAATATGGTGACCTCTACCTATCCGTCATCTTGGTACAAGGTATATGAAACCAACGATCTGGACGGCATGGCGAAAGCTTATACGGGCAATTACGCGAACAGAAACCTCAACTACGGAGAAGACCTGATCTCCGGATTGATCAAGGATTTCGGTGTAGAAGGCGTGGTATTCCACAGCAACCGTTCCTGCAAGCTGATGGATTTCCGCTGCTATGAAGTACAGAGAAGAATCACAGATAAAATGGGCGTTCCGTCCGTAATCTTTGACGGCGACCAGACAGACCCTCGCGTATTCTCCGAAGCACAGTTCGAAACAAGAATTCAGGCATTAGTAGAAATGATGGAAAAGAACAAAGAATTAAAGAGAAGAGGTGACCTGTAATGTACAAAGATACCATTGAAAAATTAACAGCAGCAGGTTTAAATCCCGGCAAAACCATTGCGGAAACAAAAAAAGAAACCGGGAAGGACCTTGTCGGCGTATTCCCGATCAGAACGCCGGAGGAAGTCGTATATGCAGCAGGCTGCGTGCCGATCGGCATGTGGGGCGGTCATACAGAGATCACATTGGCTGATAAATATTTACAGAGCTTTTGCTGCTCAATTATGAGAATCAATCTGGAATATGCGCTGCGCGGCGTGTATAATGATGTGAAGGCGGTTTTGATCCCGACTTTCTGCGACACGATGAAATGTATCGTCGAAAACTGGAAGCTCGCGCTCCCGCAGGTACCGACCATCGCTTTCGCTTATCCGCAGCACCACAAACTGCAGGCCGGCATGGAATTTACGATCGACGAAATCAAACGCGTCAAACATGAGCTGGAACTGGCGCTCCACAAGATCATTACCAACGAAGAAGTGGAGGAAGCGTTCCGTGTTTACGAGGATTGGCGTAAGACGATGCGGGAGTTCACCACGCTTGCCGCACAGCATCCGGAAATCATCACAGCGAAGAAGCGCTATGCGATCATCAAGGCGGGCTGCTATATGGATAAGGCTGTCTACACGAAGCTGGTCAAGGAGATCAATGAAGGCTTGAAGAGTGAAGGTCCGTCCACCTTTAAGGGGATCCGCGCGACCGTTACCGGCATCATGATGGAACCGGTCGATGTGCTGGACATCTTCGAAGAAAACAACATCGCGATCGTCGGTGATGACCTCGCGATTGGCTCCAGACTGTGGAGAACACCGGCCAGAGAGGACGTGGAGGATGTATATCAGAAGATGGCTTACATGATCCGCGACATCGAAGGCGATACGTTCTTCTTTGATCCGGAGAAGAAGAAAGGTCAGATGCTGATCGACATGACCAAAGCGCTGCACGCAGATGCCTGCATCGTCATGATGATGAAATTCTGCGATCCGGAAGAGTACGATTACCCGATCTACAAGGCAGAACTGGCGAAAGCGGGTGTTCCGGAGCTTTATCTGGAATTTGACCAGCAGCTGTCCTCCTTCGAACAGATCAGAACGAGAGTACAGAGCTTCACCGAAATGCTCGTATGATCGTCGGGCAGTACAGTCGAGCGTTACAGAAGGAAGAGGTAAACTATGTTTTTAGGAATTGACATCGGATCCTCCTCGACCAAGGCGGCAGTCGTGGATCAGGACAAAAAGCTTTTGGCTGTTTCCGTGCAGAATCTTGGCACTGGCACGACCGCATACGAGACAGTCGTGGCGGATGTGCTCGCCAGGGCGGGCGTGCAGCCGTCGGATATTCGATTTACCGTCGCGACCGGATACGGGAGAGTGAATTACAAAGGCGCGGATAAGCAGATCACGGAGATTACCTGCCATGCGAAGGGTGTGAACTTCCTGACCCGGGACGCGAAAACGATCGTCGACATCGGCGGGCAGGATGCGAAGGTCATCAAGCTTGACGCCAACGGTAAAGTGGAAAACTTCGTGATGAATGAAAAGTGCGCTGCAGGAACCGGGCGATTCCTGGAAGTGATGGCCAGAGTGCTCGGATGCGAGCTGGGAGAGCTTTCGGATCTTGCGGACCATGCGGACAAGGAAATATCGATCAACAATGTTTGCACCGTCTTTGCGGAAAGTGAAGTGATCTCCAGACTATCCGGCGGAGAAACGAGCGCCAATGTGGCCAGAGGTGCACATGTCGCTATCGCCAAACGCGTGATGGGCATGTGCAACCGTGTCGGCTATGAACCGAAGATTGTCATGACCGGCGGCGTTGCCCTGAATGCAAACATGGTCGACGCACTGGCCAGAGAAATGGGATATCCGATCGAAGTCGCGCCGCATTGTCAGGCCGCGGGCGCCATCGGCGCAGCAGTTTTTGCTTATGAGTATTTTCAGAAACAATAAAGGAGAGTAACAAATGGCATTGATGACAGCAGCTCAATATATCGAGAGCTTAAGGAAATTAAATACAAGAGTCTACATGTTCGGTGAAAAAATCGAAAACTGGGTCGATCATCCGATGATCCGCCCGTCCATCAACTGCGTGGCAGCGACCTATGATCTGGCGCAGGATCCGCAGTACGAGGATCTGATGACCGTCAAGTCTCACCTGACAGGCGAAAAGATCAACCGTTTCACCAACATCCACCAGAGCACCGAAGACTTAAAGAACAAGGTAAAGATGCAGAGACTGCTCGGTCAGAAGACTGCTTCGTGCTTTCAGAGATGTGTCGGCATGGACGCGTTCAACGCGGAATACTCCACGACATATGAGATCGACGAAAAATACGGCACGCACTACCATGAAAACTTCAAGAAGTTCCTGCAGTTCGTACAGCAGAACGACCTCGTGGTAGACGGCGCGATGACGGACCCGAAGGGTAACCGCGGTCTCGCACCGCACGCACAGCCGGATCCGGATATGTTCGTCAGGATCAAAGAAAGAAGACCGGACGGTATTGTCGTACGCGGTGCAAAATGCCACCAGACCGGTTCCGTCAACTCCCACTGGCATATCGTGATGCCGACGCAGGCGATGAAGGCAGAGGACGCAGACTATGCGGTATCCTTTGCATGCCCGTCCGACGCAGAAGGCATGTACATGATCTACGGCAGACAGTCCTGCGATACGCGTAAATTAGAAGAGGGTGCGGACGTCGACCTCGGCAATAAGCAGTTCGGCGGACAGGAAGCCCTGGTTGTCTTTGACGATGTATTCATCCCGAACGAATATGTATTCATGGCAGGCGAATATGACTTTGCCGGCATGCTGGTAGAACGCTTTGCAGGCTTCCACAGACAGAGCTACGGCGGCTGCAAGGTCGGCGTCGGCGATGTTGTGATCGGCGCGGCGGCTCTGGCAGCGGAATATAACGGCGCGGACAAGGCTTCTCATATCAAGGACAAGCTGATCGAAATGACACACCTGAACGAAACGCTGTACTGCTGCGGTATCGCATGCTCCGCAGAGGGACATCCGACGAAATCCGGCAGCTACATCATCGACCTGCTTCTGGCAAACGTCTGCAAGCAGAATGTCACCAGATTCCCATATGAGATCGTCAGACTGGCAGAAGACATCGCAGGCGGTCTGATGGTAACGATGCCGAGCGAAAAGGACTTCAAGTCTGACATGGTCGTAGGCAGAAACGGCGAGACCATCGGCGAGATCTGCAATAAATTCTTTGTCGGAAACGGCAAGTGCACGACCGAGGAGAGAATGAGAGTCATGAGATTCCTCGAAAACATTTGCCTGGGCGCGGCAGCCGTCGGCTACCGGACCGAATCCATGCATGGCGCAGGCTCCCCACAGGCACAGCGGATCATGATCCAAAGACAAGGCAATATCGAAAGCAAGAAAGCACTTGCCAAGGCGATTGCCGGTATTAAATAGTTTTGATTCCAAGATAACAACAAGAGATCTCTTCCAAACGATGATTGCGGGGAGATCTCTCATCAGATAAGGAGAAAAAATGAGCAAGTACAAAGTTGTCATTACAGACCGCGAGTATGAGAGCATCGAGGCAGAGAAGCACCTGTTGGAAGCAAACGACTGTGAGGTCTTTGATTATCAGTATAAAGATCAGGAAAATATTCTGCGAGTAGCGAAGGATGCGGATGCGATCATCGTACAATACGCCAAAATGCCGAAGGAATTGATCGAACAATTAGACAAATGCAAAATCATTGCGCGCTACGCGATGGGTTTTGACGGCATTGATCTGCAGGCGGCAGCTGATAAGGGTATTTATGTGTGCAATGTTAAGGATTACTGCTATGAAGAGGTTGCAACACATGCGCTGGCACTGCTGTTGGAATTCTCACGCAGAGTCGCTAAATATGACGCGTGGACACACAATGGGAACTGGTATGCGATGCCGGGCAAGCAGCACAGCCTCAAAAAGCAGGTGATCGGCGTCATCAGCTTTGGTCGTATTGCCAGAAGCTATATCGATAAGATTAAGCCACTCTGTGACAATATCTGGGTCTACGACGCATTTGTCAGTGATGACGACATCCGTGCATACGGGGTAGAACCAAAGAGTCTGGACGAGATTTACGCAAATGCGGACTATATTTCCATTCATTGCCCGCTCACAGACGAAACCAGACATATGTTCAACAAAGAAACTTTCAAAAAAATGAAAAACACTGCGGTACTGATCAACGTCGGCCGCGGTCCGATCATATCTGAAGCAGATCTTGTCTGGGCACTGGAGAACCATGAGATCGGTGGCGCTGCGCTTGATGTACTGGAGCAGGAGCCGCCGGCGAAGAATAACCCGTTATTTGCTTTTGACAATGTCATTATCACACCGCATACCGCTTGGTATTCGGTCGAGTCACAGGCTATCCTGCAGTTGACTCCAGCAGAAGAAGTAGTCAGAGCCTTAAAGGGAGAAATCCCGCACAATGCAGTGAACCTTGACCTTATGAAATAAGGAGGATCGGATATGTTAAAGAGTCAAAAAGCGAGACTGGATGCGCCGGAGATGGATTCACTGCGTCTAGGGACCGGTTGGAAAGTGGAAGAACTGGGATTGCCGCAGATCTTTGTGGCAGGCACCTACGGAGAGGGCAGTCCCGGCAGCGTACATCTGGAAATGGTCGCGGACGATGCCTGCGCCGCGATTCGCGCGCATGGCGCACGCGGCGCGAAATACTTTGTCAGTGACCTTTGCGACGGAGAGATTCAGGGTGCCGACGGTATGAACTACTCTCTCGCATCCAGAGATTTTATCACCAATATGTTTCAGATTCAGGGCGAAGCAACGCCGTTCGACGCGGCTGTCTTTACGGCAAGCTGCGATAAGGCGATCCCGGCTTGTCTGAAGGCCATCGCCCGCATGAATATGCCGTCGGTATTCATTCCGGGCGGCACCATGAAGCATGGACCGGATATGATGACCGCCGAAATGATCGGCATGTACAGCGCACAGATGGAGCGCGGCGAGATCGACCGTTGCCAATTTGACTGGTACAGTCAGCATGCGTGTCCGTCCTACGGTGCATGTCAGTTCCTCGGTACAGCGAATACCATGCAAGTCATGGCGGAGGCACTCGGTATGGCGCTGCCGGGCAGCGCCTGCGTACCGTCCGTCGGACCGTATCTTGCTGCTAGCGCCAAAGCAGTCGGCAAGCGCGCTGTAGAGCTGGTCGGCGAAAACCTCAGACCGTCCGATATTTTAACGATGAAAGCTTTCGAAAATGCCATCATGGTGCATGCTGCCATCGCAGGCTCTACGAATGCGCTACTGCATCTGCCGTCGATCGCTTATGAGCTCGGATTGGAGATCAAACCGGAGCTGTTCGACGAGATCAACCGCAGGATCCCATATCTGTTGAACGTGAAACCGAGCGGCAAGTATCCGGTAGAATACTTCTATGCAGCAGGCGGTGTTCCGGCTATCATGGAGGAACTGCGGGACTTCCTGCACTTAGATGCCATGACTGTCACCGGCAAAACAGTCGGCGAAAATTTGGATGCGCTTGCGGCCAACGATTATTACAAGGAGCACGAAGCTTACTACGAAGGCAGCGGTGTCGAAAAATCACAGGTCTTGTTTACTGTCGAGCACCCGCTGAACGAAGAGGGCTCCATCGCGATCTTCAAGGGGAATATCGCATTGGAAGGCTCTGTGATGAAGCATTCTGCAGTGCCGGACGAGATGAAGGAAGCGGTGAAAAGTTCCAGTACGTTGGTGAAGAACCAGATTAAGGCCACCGCTCCCAGAGCGACCGGAGCCTATGCGAAAAGCTGGTCTACTAAGAACACCAGGGAAACCGCTCATTCGCTGGAGGTGACCGTTTATTCCCGCAACCGCTACCAGCTGGCGCATCTGCTGG
>ERZ779861.4429-NODE-4429-length-10581-cov-2.144024_pt1 | contig 10581 bp, 8 predicted proteins | sample MGYA00511558_ERZ779861 | MGnify/ENA primary metagenome ERZ779861 (study PRJEB29588, sample SAMEA2163432) | human gut metagenome | biome: human gut; feature: human-associated habitat; material: faeces | place: Denmark | collected 2008/2010 ... | reverse complement strand
TTCCCCTACCACTGCCGTAAACAAGGCAAAAGAGGTTATCAACCGATACTAGAATAAATATTGAAAAAAGAATAGGGACCTTAGAAGCAATCATTTATCATATTGCTTCTAAGGTCCCTATTCGTAAACCATTCTTGATTCTGTTTTAATCTTCCTCATTCTGAATATACCACGTCCATCCATTAATGTTAATCTGAACAGCATTCCATGCAGTTGAGTCAGAAAAAAAGAATATGATTTTATATTCATCCTCACGATCTAAATATTCCTGAGGTTTCATCTTATTCCCTTCCATACTTGTCAAAATAAGAAAATCCGTCAGATTAATATCAAAGACTTTCTTCCCGGTTGCTTTCTCCGTCACAACAAACCGTGCAGGCCTGTCCTCCATCAACCGCATAGTGTTCAATTCGACCGCCGCAGCCGACGGATTCTTCTGTTCCATAAAATAAGGTTGAAAACTCAGCACATCATCGTCCAGCAAGGAATTATCATGTCCTAAATATCCATTGGATTCTATAATCTCATAATCATAGTCATGCATATTGATGGTCCATCCGCTAGTATCGGTACTGCGGGATTCCCCCGAGGAAGAGCCTTGGAATATAAAACGTATCTTATTAGTATCCTTTATCAAATTGATTACCTCCATCTGATTTGCAGTACCTGTGAACTTCATATGATTGATACCGCCATACCACAGTGGTTCCAACTCTTTATTAATGACAAGAGACTCCTCACGCATCAACTGGAGTTTCATTTCTGTAAGGGTTGTTCCACCGTTAGGAATAGTTATCTCATAGGAATCATGTGCCCCTGCCCAAGCCAGCAACTGGTATTCGCCTACCGGAAGTTTTACCTCCATAGTATCCTGTAGCCAAAACCTCTCCTTCCTCAACCTGACTGAACAAATACCTTCCATCCTTATCAAAGATGTACAATTCCACTCTGTCTACCTGTGTATGGAAAGCATCTGTATGAAGCATATTATAATCATATTTGAACTTTACCAACAATCTACATTCCGGCAACCTTTCGTCAAAGCTATTGCATGAGAACGTCAATAAAGAGACAGCCAACAGGACTATCAAAGTAGCGGAAGTTCTAAGGCTTTTTAGTTTCATATTCATCAGTTTAAATGATTTGCTTATGTATTATTTCCTGCAGGAGCAGATTGACTCTGCCCGGGAACGGTTTGCTATACGTATTCAGGCACATTCAATGCACCCCTACAGGAATCCACTCAGTCTACACATCTCATTAACAATCGTCTTCCGTACAGTAATGGGATATATAGTTCCCAGTATCTTCAATTCCAAGCCGCCCTTATCTTAAAAAGAGGGAGTTAAAGTTTATAATCCGCTTCTTAAAATTCTTCTTCCTGAGTGTACCAAGTCCATGGATTGACATTAATCTGGATCGCCAGAAAAGAGCCGTCCTCCTCATCGGGATCAGTACCGGGCGTAGGTATTTCCGGATATCCCGGATTATTGAACTTATTAACATTGATATCATAAACGGAATTTCTCACCACCCCAAATTCACCGAGTTCATTCAAGGCCTTATCCGTATCATCATGTTTAATCATGATTTTATAATAACTGATACCATCGGCATAATAATTGAAATTTTCCACTGCCCCTGCACCTTTTCCTTTTATTTCATCAATTTTACCATTGAATGTGATTACCAAAGCATCTACATTAACACCGGAATCCAGAAGAGATACTTTACCTATTCCTTTACTATCCAAATACACATTCAAAGCATCTGTCAATGTAGTAGTAACAGAAGGTTTACTAGTACCGATGGCGTCATATTTACTTCTCAATTCAGCTTCAATCCATTCTTTCAATGTATCAAAAGTATAAAAGCCACCATTAATTCTCATAAAATCCTTATTCGGATCAGGTGTTCCTAAATCTGTTGTATGAGGCTTTTTAAATGCTTTCGGCAAAAATTCCACTTTCAATAATACTTGCGTAGTATATTGATGAAGATTATGAATACTGGTCTGAGTATTTTCAAGACAATACTGGCTTTCTCCCGGATCATTGACAATTGCCACATCATTACTAATTACCATATAATCCAGACCTCCATTCTGATTATCATAATTAGGGTCTTTTCTATATGAACCAATCTTATATTGATCAAAAGGAGTAATACAAGTTCCACGTCCACCGTTGGCCGGATCCTCATTCCAAGTCAATATTCTTTCGGATACAGGAAAAAACTTTGTATTCGTAATATTCAAAATCCATTTGGGATTTGCAATAGTAGCCACATCACTTTCCTGCTTTACATATACACGCACCTTGGCTACGACACGGTCAATGTGAATAGCCAACGGACTGTTCTTAGCCAATTCTTCAGTTTTATACAATGCAAGGTCAGCATCGGTTCCATCTGTTGTAGAAACTGAAGGTTCCAGCCTTCCTTTTGCATTCGACATCATAAAGCTGCCATTCTTCGCTACATTTTGTGTCACATCCGCTCCTAACGACAAGGCAAGAACACCATTGACCGTACTATAAGAAGCCCCTGTTCCAAAAGAGCCTTTAGCCGGGAAACCTGCTCCGGGATTTGCTATTATCAAGATACGCTTTGATTTTGCATCCACTTTGAAAGGCTTACTTACCCCTCCGTTAGGCTGTCCTGGATTACCGGCTTCGACACCTGTCAACTCAATATCATCCGTCAGTTGCTCACTTGCATCAAAAAAAATAGCTCTGACAGTAGAAACCGATGACTCCTCAGCAGTACCGTCCTCCTTATTAGGATCATGCAATGCACGAGATCTTGATACAGAAGGTGTCTTTATATCCAATGCCACCCATGCATTTCCTGTTGGATTCGTTACAATCCCGGTATCTTGTTCCAGGAGTACATCATCACTGCTACATGCCGCAAATGCTAAAGCCGCAATTGCTGACATTAATACGTTTTTCTTTCTCATTGTTTTACAATTCATTAAAGTGTTTCTAACTAAATTATTTATCTCTTCTCTGTTCCATTTTAATAACATCCGACTTCTTTTCCGCTAATTCCAACAAATTCTTTTTGGCGGCATCAAGTCCGGAATCAGCAGCATTTTTGAAATACTTTTCAGCTGATTCATCATCTCCTTTCAGCAACATCCAGACTCCCATCGCATTATCATATACCGGCTGGTTTCTTTTTAAATTCACCCTTTTCAGATATCTTTCCGCTGAAACCAGATCATTACGTGAAAGGGATGCAACAGCAGCATTGATACCCGCCACTTCATCTTCCGGATACATACGGGCAGCAGTCTCAAAAACCTCCAGAAATTCAAGTGAATTTTCCGGATAACTATTGGCCACCAAAAACATTTCATTCAAACTTAAATTCTGCGGACGCTTTTTAAACACTTCCCTAGCCTCATCAACTTTGAAATTCTTCACTTCATAGTTTACCTTACATATGGCGACACGGAGTTTAGGATAAACACTCCTCAACAAATATTGATAGGGGATACCTCCACGAAATTCTCGCAACTTCAATTTTAAGGTTTGGTCATAGGAGTTGTTTGTAATCATGTTCAATAACTCTTTTCGGTAATCAATATTTGTATGTTGGAGTGTTTTTACCAAGCCTGCCCAATTTTCTCCACCAAACAAGATATTGTATTGGGAACGGGGAAAGTCATATAAGCCTGCCAAATAATCACGAAGCGCCAAAGCGCGTCCTTCAGACAACCGTTTATTATTTGCCAACGAACCTTCCGGTGAGGCATAACCGATAATATCCAAACTTTTCACTTGAATATCAGCGTCTGCTTTCAGTTCGTCAATCATCGCACGAAGCTTGGCCAGTTCCTGCGGATTATTCATATATTCAGGACGGATATCCACTTTATTCACTTCAAAATCTAAAAAACATTCCGCCTGTACATCTCTCTGTTTTACCTGTTCTACAACAGGCCTGATATAGGCCAGATGAGGAGTTATCACATAGGGAATCAGAGGATACTCCAATGTTACTTTTTCCATCAAAGGTTCTATTTCCATCCATGCAGTTTCACCGCAACCGCACTCGTCACGCCGTATATTCAGACAGGCATCTGCCATCCATGTCTCGTAAGGCAAGTGATATTGATAAGAAATCATCGCATTTTTCCTTCCAACTATCTTTTTCACAATATAGGGGAAGTCATAACTTGCTTTTTCCCGGTTAGTCATAAGAGTCAGATATCGTTCATAAGCTTTGTATTCATCTCTTCCTTTCAATGAAATACGCGGTAAATTAAGAGTACATGATGCAGAAACCAATTGAGGAATCCAATCAGCGCCACGAGATGTGTTCATCTTTACATCTTCCAACACCATATCCATTTCTATATAGAGTGAATCACCCACCTGTTCCAAGCGTACGGGATGTATAGTGACAGTACCTGTAAAAGAGCGGTTCTGTCCTACAACCGGATGCTTGATAAAGCAAAAAGCAAGCAGTACATATGCTATGATATATCTATTTCTTTTCATTATGGTTCAATTATTTGATTATATAAATAAGTGATATACTTGCCTTTGTAGGACCAAAATAGTTTCTTCTACCTGATTTCAGTTTAGTGCCACATTCCGCACAAGGATACTTATCATATACAATATGCGCATATCCTATTCCCAAAGACGCCTCCAAACTCCAACGTTTCTTCAAAATCCATGAATGTCCTATTGAAATGCCTCCGCCATACAGGTATCCCTGATAACGATTGTCTTGCATATTCTTACTGATGAATCCCCAATCAGGAAATCCTCCTACATTGAAATCGGCATAATGACCATGCAAACCCACAAACGTGCGATTGAAACGCTCACAAAACCAATAACGGGCTTCCGGTTGTATTCCCCAATGACGCAAACGCCTGCCATTACCCGGTTTCCAAGGATTATAGTTGAGGGGAACATCCAAAGTCCACTGACGTGACAATCCCAATTCCACTCCCATATTTAGAGTTGAAGTGGCATCATAGAGCAGATTGCTCTTCACTGCAATACTCTGTGCATTACTTCCGGTCAGAAAACAACCCGATATAAAGAGAATGAATAGTATTTTCTTTTTCATCTACATTACTTTTAATTTGAGACAATCGTTTTACCTTTCTGAGTGATATTAATCTTAACACGCTGTGTGGTACGGATACCGGAAGAATTATCAGGAGCTTTTATAGTGGTCAGATACACCAAGCCGTTTCGGGATGCCGTCCCTTCATTAGCTGTTACCTCCATATAAATTTTCCCATCATCTACTGTTATCCGATCTGTTATATTCCGTCCATCGCTTGATGAAGGACGTAGCTTTATCCAAGTTTTGGGATTATCGGCCCCATCCTCCACATAAGCAGTCAGACAATAAAAATTCATATCATAACTATCCACATCTTCAGTAGTAGGCATATATTTTAAAATCAGCCCTTCTTGGGGTACAGCAAGTCTTTGCCTGACGCGAATCTTTTTCTCCAAATTGCCTAATTTCAAGGTGATGTATGCGTTCTTCCTATAAATTCCTCCCTCATCCGTCTGATAATCTTCATGCAGCCTCAATTTGGAAGTGATTAAGGATTCTACCTGAGTAATATTAGGGTCAGGTGTACTCCCTTCCACTATAGGTATTCTTGCCCCATCAGCCGGGTTAGTCAGTGAAAAAGCATCATCCACTTCTATATGATTATCACCAATACGACATGAATTAGGAAAGTTCGTTTTACAATTAGTAGCCACACTAGTTACTTCATAAATTTTATCTTCACTGGCATAAGCTATAAATACTGAATTACTTACCCCCAAATAAAAATCATTGTTGGATATCATTTCATAAGAGTAACTATCATCAACTGATAACTTATAATCCAAATCAACATTGGAAGCTTTGGATGCCTTGGCATCCTCTACCGTATCATAACCGGGCCCCTTAGCTTTGATAATAGTAAATGTGTATGAATGATTGCGCAAAATATCCATGAGATTATAGTTTCCATCAACCAGCACCAACTTATAGAAATAGTCTTTATTCTCATAAGTTCCTTCCACAATCAAGTAGGTATTGTTCTGAATATCGGACTCATACAAATATAACGGTTTCATTTCCGTACTTTGTCCCACCGCCGAATTATCCGTCACTACCAAAGAAGAACCATAACCAGTCTGACAATATTCCGTCAAGTTTGCCATATTATTCATAACTGTACCATCCTGATTATGCAATCGCCCTTGTCGAGGTACATTGACTACTGCTGTAATTCCTTTCAAATAAAAGTTATCGGCTTTATTAGCTACCACCATTTTTGCTGCTGCACGAATGAGCTCTATAGTACTCCCATCACTATTTTCAATCCGTGTTGTAGTATCTATTTTGTCTACTCCAAGCAAATAACTCATAGGAATAGTCTCTCCGTCATTACTAAAAGGAATGACAGAGGTTGCAGGGCTTTCTAACGGTTCAGTCAGGATTTTGGCACAAACTTCGGATAATGTTGTTATCCCCGGTATCATATTCATCCGTAGATCCGATTCTGTAAATAAATATTCAGTCACATTATTTCCATAATAAAACTTATCATTCAATGGATTCGCCAATATCAGTAACTGATACTTGCTATTGCCGGACTGTTTGGTCAATATGACATACCTTTTTCCCACCATCTCAAAAGCCTGTACCGCCTCTACAAAGGTGGCATTTGCATTTTCTCCCTTGAATACCAATATCCATGGAGTCTTCCCTACCCTATCTTCATCATCCATGGTACGGACTGTAGGATAATGATATGAATTCGCACGGGCAAAGATTTCAATCTGCACCTTATTTGCTTGAGGCTTATTATTATCAGGCCGCTCCGATAGATGGATAGAATCTTCACAGCCTGACATTAGAAAAGCCAGACACCAAAGACAAACTATATATAATACAAATTCTTTCATTTTCTCACTCCATTAAATACATATCATCACTTTCTACTGATTACTTCATCCCTGACGCAACGGATAGACTGACCAAAGGTCGGCAACTGATACATCAAACCGGGATTCGGCCACTTACCCAGAGACATGCTCCACACAGCATGAGGATCTTCGGCAGAAGACGCAGCTATAGAAGCGGTATGGTAATAGCCGGTCTGTCCTGTAAATTCCAGACTACTATCCTTATTCTGGCGTCTTCCTGCTGACGGAAAAAAGACAGAAGCATTATTCGCCTCATTATATACTAGAATTCCCAAATAAGCTGCCTGTGCGTTACCCGATGATACACAATAAGGATAACTACCGTCAGCTGACCCCATCTTAATAGGTCTGCGGTCAAAAAAGCCATCAGCATAGAAGCCTATCAAGAAGGTTATATGCTCTTGCGCTTCATCCACATCAGTCCTACTTTGCCAAAAGTTCTGATATCGGTCTACTTTAATCCCTCCTACTTCCGGCGAACCGTCGTATCCGCCAATATTCTCATTTAATCCAGCATCTCCACTCAGTGGATTCTTAAATAAGGATTGCCGCAATTCAGAAAATGCTATTTCAACGCTATAATCCGTAAGTACTGTCTTTATGACATCCTTGTTCGTATTTGCCTTCACAATGACATGATCGCCATCCTGATCTATATTATTAGGATATGGTCCGTTATAAGCTATTCTGTCAATATATCCGTCAGAAGGACGATGGTATCCGTCAGGACAAGTTTCAAATATTTCCTTATACCCATAGTCATAAATATCTTCTGCTGGTATAGGCGCTGTTCCCCATACCGGTAAAAACAATTCGGATGTACTATTAAAAAACTGTATATCCTTAATCCAATGGTTCACAGTATAGGCTGTAGGATGGTAAGCCAAACGGAAATAGTCCTGATCAGCATCCTTCGGAAGCCCCCATTGAAAAAATGCTCCTGCCTGAGTGGGATATTTCACAAACCTTCCTTGTTTCACATCAACTTTTGCATAGGGTTCATTTCCACCATTCAGATAAGCAGGAGCCGTCAGATTGAAAGGCGATATTTTGCGAGCATAATCACGTGCTTTCCCCTGTGACGGTCCCTTGGATATGGCATCTACAGTTCCAGGCCTCATGATGTAATCATCCGCTTCTCCCTGCCGGATATACATATACTCGGTATTATACCACAATTCATCATCTCCTGTCCCATATCTTCCTCCATACCATTGAATTTTCACTTTAGCATACCTAGGGGTCGTTCCGGTATTTTTTCCCGTTACTCCCATACGGAAATAGATACGTCCCCTACCTTCCACATAAGTTCCATTTTCTCCCTTATACTTATTAGGAAGCACCTTATAATGCTCTGCGACTCCCGGATTATCAGTCCCGACATTCGGATCAAAGCTTGGAGTAGAGCTCAGAACAATGAAATTCCCTTCTTCCACTTCCGCTTTCCATAGACCGAGTGTACCTAAATCCTGAGGACGTTCATTTGTTCCGTCCCTCCTTTTCTGCTGTCCGGTAATAATTCTTTCACCCTGTTCATCATTTCTAAAAAAAGCGCCTATATAGCCGGTTCCATACGGATTAAATTCAAAACGTTTCCCGTGTTGACTGGCATGAACTTTTATCTCTCTTTGCAGGCTACCTCCGTCTTCATCTTCAGCAGACAAAAAAATCCGATAAGTTTCCTGTGTACCCATTATGTTTTGCTCATCCAACAACACATCCATATAGCCCGTTCCGGTTTGAGATGCCTTATCATAGATATATGAGAAACGAGAGGTAGTATAGGTTATCGTGGTTCCACTGTCTTTCACATCTCCATTTAGCAACACCAAATCATTGAATACCTTTTCTGTTTCTGCTGCTAATCCCCCGGCTCCCACATAAAGTTGAGGCATCACTTTGACTACCGGCATATTAGAGGTAAAGGAAATACGTGCTCCATTAAAATCAGTAATACTGACCTCCAAGTCCGATACATTCAGTACCTTAATACCTGATATATTCCAATCTTCATCCACATTCTCCCATTCAGACGCCTCTATGTTCACCATCAACGGCTCCTTAATATATCCGGTCAAATCCAATTTTGTATTCTTGGGTAAGCTATAATTTACCAGATTCGAAGCAATCTTCAATTTGCAAGACGGATTATAATTATCCCCCATATCTATTGTAAAGTTTACAGCCTCACTTTCATTAGTAACGGAAAGAGGGTCATTGGCAGGCAGGATGATACGGTTCACCTTTTTCTCCCAATCCCATTCGGCTGTCGGGGTACCTTGGGTGAAATAACTTCCGTCATCAACCACAGTAAATGTACGTATCACACTCCGTTCAATAGCCGGACCATCATAAGTGGCTGTCAGCGGAACAAGATTCGGCAAATTACTGAACATTATTCCTTTAAATGCCTGCTCCAAATCATCTTCAGCCCTCAATATGACATCTACCCGTACCCCCATTCTTTCAAGAGCCAATTGCAATATAGATACTGTTGTATTATCTTCCAATGTCGCTCCCTGCCCGCCGGATAACACGGTCACATTCTTTATTTCCTGCATCATTGGAATAATTTGTTCTGATGAGAAAAAATCAGCGGGATAGGCTATATGATTCAAATCACCATAATGAGTGATAGCATCCAATAAAGTCCGGACCGGTTGATAAGCCGGCTCATTGGCCAAAAACACAAAATCGTAACTTCCTACATCAATGGGATGACGAATAATATCACCGGAATGTGCATTATAAAATAGGTTGGTTACTTTATCACCCGTCGTTTTGTCAAATGCCAAAACACGGAGCGTATGAATGATATAATCTTCCGGAGTCCCTGAATGCACACTACCCGTATGAGGTGCCATTCCCCTAATAGATATAAATGTACCTTCCACATCGCTAGCGGTGAAAGTTTCATCCATACAAGAAGTAAAGACAGCCAGCCACAGTAAGCAGAGCCAGTTTCTATAGGTTTTATTATCTCTTTTCATCATTCATTATCCCCTTCCATCTAACATGAATACTCATCTAATTCTTATACTGCAAATATCGGGAAATAGAGTGAGGCTGTGAATTATATTCATTTCTGAAACAGACAATAATCCAACTGACTGACAACTTATTATGCAATGAGTGCAAGCGGCTGTTGCAAAATATAAAAAACAAGCTCCATCCAAATAGATTTTTGCATTGTACGCACTATCCGGATAAAAAAGTTGCGATATTCGTAATTCGTGGCAAATGGCACTCTTTACAAACTATCGATAATAGCTTGTTGTTTTTGTAAAAAATCCATGCGTTGCATCTCGCCACTCTCTGAAATCAAGATAGAATGACGCTTTAATGATTGGATCCAGTTACATTGCATCCGGCAGATATAAAAACTTTGTGAATCCATTGAATTGATGGAATACACCCGCAATAAACTTATTTGAAAATCCCGTTTTTCTATATAGCTATAGGTAGCCTCAAAATGAATATTAGAAAGATAAAAACAAACTTTTCCGCCTTCACTGAATTCTCCCGTTACCGAAAGTTCCTCCATCATGGCAAGCAACTGATACAGCTCGGTTTTCAAATGCAATACATCATCATCGGTTATCAGTTTAAGAACGGC
>ERZ779861.4428-NODE-4428-length-10583-cov-2.383739_pt1 | contig 10583 bp, 10 predicted proteins | sample MGYA00511558_ERZ779861 | MGnify/ENA primary metagenome ERZ779861 (study PRJEB29588, sample SAMEA2163432) | human gut metagenome | biome: human gut; feature: human-associated habitat; material: faeces | place: Denmark | collected 2008/2010 ... | reverse complement strand
ATGCGGGCGGACAAGAGCCCTCCCTCAACGACCCAGGATGCGGTCAAAAAAGGACTTCTTCTCCGGATACATCAAATACTGGTACTCCTCCAGATGCTCCCTCAAATACACCGGATAACTCTCATCCACCGGCACAATCTGAAAATCCGTACTCCGCCCCAGAATATCCTCATGATTCCGGATCTTCTTCTTCACCTTCGACAACGTTGCCCGATTATTATACTCCTGATGTGCCGCGCTCTTGATCTTGTATTTTACACGATCCTCCACAGACTCATCCTTACCGCCGCCCATATAGGAAAAATGCCAGCCGCCGTCCGCAACGCGCACCATCAGCTCCTTTTGCTTGCTGTCCCGCAGCTGCTCCGTCGTAAACCGTTTTAACATTCCATAATTACAAATCTTTGTTCCAAGCCATCTTCTGTCTTTTCCGGTAAAGCCCTCAAACTCACCCGTAATGGACAGCAGGCTTCCGGAGGTTTCTTCCATATTCAGATAACAGTAAAAATTCCGCTGCGCCAGCGCATAGATTTTGCTGCCGTCAAAATCTGCCAGAACCTTTTTTACTGCTTCCGGATTCGGGATTTCATCGACGTCGGAGAAAATGACAATATCATCGTCCTTTGCACCCTCCAAACCGCGCGCTACTGCACACTTCTGGTGGCTGTCCCGCATAAAAGCACTCGTATCCATCGGCGTATCATCCACAACCTTGTGAATGATTTTGTCTTCAAACTCCTGGAACATTTCCCGGTTTTCCTGGAAATATAACGGCTTTTTCTCCCCGGAAAAGGTTACCGTCGCCTCGCTGATGACAAATTTGTCCACAACATCGTTTAAAACATGCATACGCAGCTTTAAAATATCGAGCTCGTTGAAAAACTGAAAACAATCATATACCATAACTCTCTCTCCTTTATTCTTCCGGTTCAGACACGGTAATTCTGTCTTTTCCGTAATAATCCATCAGCGCCAGATTCAGCCAGTAGCCCCGGTCGCCCTCATTGGTCACATCGTCGATATACAATAAATACGGTTCCACGGAAAGTGGTGTGATCGTGATTTCCGGTTCCCCATTTGTATACAATTCCAGGCGCGCATTGTTTTCCGCTGCATACTCCGCCGCCTCACCATTTAAAATAGAACGCACGGCAGAAACGGACGTATACGTATTTTTATCCGCCGCAAAGAGGAAAATCACACCCATCGCAATCAACGTCACGGCATAAAACGCGCTCTTTGTTTCTTCCAGAAGCTCCAGCAGCCTGTAAAAAAATCCCGGCCGGGACTGCGGAAGCTGCTCGGACTGCTTTCGCTGTCCTGGCTGCTTTAGCTGCCATGCCCAACCACATCCATTGAGCAAATTAAAGAACACCAGCAAATACAGCACCACGCGCATCACATTTTTGCAGCGATCGGGTCCCTCGCTGGACGTCGCATACAACGTCGGCGTGAACATCGCGCAGAAAACACAAAAGCTTAAAAAGACTGCATACAAGGGTTTAAAAAACTTTCCTTCTGCCTGCTTTGCCAGCCGGTAAATCGCAGGAATCAGCATTGCAAAGCCAACCAGCACCATCGGTGTCAGCCATTCCGTCACATACACAGTTCCCCAGTAAAACGACATGACAATCGCTTTTACCGCTCCCATACTCTCCGCCGTATCTTCCCGAATCAAATTGCCTGGTGCCAGCACGTTAAACGCAAAACCGACCAGACTGCAGACAAGCGGAAACAAAAACCAGAAACGGTTTTTCTTTTTCCGGAAAAACTCCCATGCCGTCAGCAGTACGATCAGGATCACCGACTGTAAGCCGGTCAACAGGTTCGCCCCGCCTAACAGTGCGCACAGAACGGCAGAAAGGATCATCCAGAGGATTTTCTTTGATTTCTGTTCCGATGTTTCCAGGCAAAGCAGCGCAGACACTGCAAAGAACAGAACAGCCTCCATGAATACATAATGCAGCGAGCCGTTATACCAATACAGCGCAAGCACCGGCGAAACGAAGGTCTGAAAGGCCAGGAATAAAACAGTCAGCGTACAGATTCCACGCAGATAACGGTTTTCTTTTGCTCGGCTAATGTACCGGCAAAGCACCGTATGCATCAGCACACAGATACTGCCGCCGAGCATTCCTGCCATAAGAAGAGTCGTCAGGAAATACCATTTTTCCCCGAAAACTCCGGGCGTCAGGGTCATGAGGAAAATGGAGAACCAGGTTCCCTGCCACAGTTGCCAGGTTTCCTTTGTCACGGCAAGCGCTGTTTTAAGCACTTCCCCAAAGGAATGGGTCGCATTCCATACCCTATGCGTCTCAAGGCCATAAGTGAAGTCATCGCAGTTCGGGAACCCATAGCGGGACAGGTATAAAACCGGCACCATGCTTGCGATAAAAACGACCAGTAGTATTCGAAAAAGCCATTTCTCAGGCTCTGTTTTCCATTGCTTCAAAATCTGCACGCCAAGCTCTCCTTTTCTCACTTCTGCTGACCGGTCAGCCGTCTTTTCAGGCTTCTGACCGCGCGCCCGCCAAAATATGCCGTATAGGCTGCTTTTGCCTGGATTTCTCCCAGACGATACGCCATGCCGTCCGGCTTTTCCTGATGTTTTGCAAAAAATTCGCTCTGCCTGCGGTAGGTTTCCAGTTCCTCCCGGCACGCCTGTGCATCGTAGAGCTTTCCGTCCCTGCCAAGATACTCAAATCCTGTATAAATATTCTGCTCCGAAGCCCAGTAGCCATTCGAAACATTGTGGCGCGCCCAGTATTTCGGCGCGATCACCTTCTGTACCGTCTCCGACGTAAACGCCGGGAAGCAGGCAAAAGAAGAATTGGAAATAATCAGGTAACGCGCGTTTTTGACTGTCACATAATCCCCGTGCACCGGAAAATGATATGCCGGAATACCTGGTAAAAGCTTATGTGCCATCGTTACATCATCCGTCACGATCATAAATTTCATGTCGCTGCGGATTTTTTTCATCTGTGCCATCCCATCCGTCCAGTATTTTTTCCGTAAAAACAATGCCGGTTCGGACGCATACTCCCCACCGCGCAGGTTCAGCACGCACAGGTTGTCCCTCGTATATTCGTAGGAATCAAACTCCGGCTTTACCTTCAGCCATTCCTTTAACTGCTCCCGGTTCGGTGCAAAATAGCTTTCCGCCTGCAGATTTCCCATCAGGAGCGTGCCGTCTTCTACATCGAAAACACCTCGGTCTTCTCCCGCCACATAGCAGCCGTGCTCCAGATCATGCCGGCAGGCGCCCGTGTAGATCCGTTCTTCTTTTTCCTCATAAACACGTGTAAAATCTCCCGGTTTTGCTTCTTCTCCCATCCAGAGATCCAGAAAGGGCTCGGAATTGTTTCCGGTCAGACCGTTTAACAGGATTTCCTTTCCGGGTACGCCGAATGAAGTTTTTTTCTGTTCCGCAATACTGCGGGCTGTCACATAACAAAACAGCCGGTTGCCAAGCCCCTGCCCCTGCAGGATCTGCGTTCCTATCATAACATTCCTCTCTATTTTCCAAACGATGTCCTCAGACAACCTATCGCCCAAAATCATCGCTGATTTACTGCAAAAATCCCGGATATTACACCCGAATCATTTCATCCGTATAAATATCGCAGCAGCCGCGCCCGTTCATCCATTTTTCCGGTGCAATCACGAGCTTGTCCTTGCCATTATCCAGCCACGCGCCCCACCAGGAAAAGGAGCTGTTCGCCAGAATGTGGTTTTTACAGCAGCTCATCAGGTACAAATCCTGCTCTCCCGCCTGCTCGCTGTTTCCCTCCACCGGGACAAATTCCGAACCGCAAAAATGCTCCTTCGTCCACTCCATATCATTGGAAAACAGGAAAAATTTCACATCCGGCTTTCTTTTTCGGATCTCTGCGACCGCGCGATGGTAGTAATCCAGATCGCAGATTCCGCCAAACAGCGCCTGATTGGCAGGTGTGAGGTAATCGCCCCGTCGAATGTGGACACTCACTGACTCACATTCCTTCATCTGCTGCTCCATTGCTGCCGATTCTTTTGTCAGAGTAAGATTTCGGAATGTGAATGCTTCCCGCACCTGATCTTTGATATCGGCAAAATACCGTTCCGTCTGAAAATATCCCAACAGCAGGGCTGGCTCGCGCCGCAGTATCTCCGGATCGTAATTGCACGACGCTTCCCGGTAGGACAAATCCTTCCTGCCGCACAGCAGCCGCCTGGCACGATGGAGGGGACTCATACTGGAATCGGTGATCTGCTCATACTCCTGTTTTGTCATGTGCTCATAGGAAACACCGAATACAGAAAGCTGATTGACCCGCTGCTTTTCCTGTGCGCCATAACAGGTTACGTCGTCGATTCTGACGTCTTTTCCCATTGATTTCAATTTTAAATACAGGGCATACTCAAACATCTGATTGCCCAGGCCACCCGAAAGCTGCACTCCTACCATAGTTTCTGTTCCTTTGAATAAAATTTTCTACCTCTGTCTCCGATTCGCCATCGCAACCTTGATCGGAATCAGGAAAGAATCATTCAGTCTCATCGCTGCCCGGTACAATATCGGTGACTTCAAAAACAGCTTCATTTTCCGGTATTCCTGACCGCTCGCCTGGGGAATCCCATAGACTGCTGCATAGCAGTCTTTTCCTGCTTCTATTTTCTGCTGCAAAAATGCCTTATGTTCTTTTTTCTTTGGATCCTGGCTTCTGCAGACCGCCGTATAGAATAACAGCAGTCTTTTATATAAAAAATAATCCTGCAAAAGTGCCAGATCCTCCCTACCGATCTCCCGTAAAAACGCACTGCGCTCATAAAAATTCGGAATCAGATCATTGAATGTCTTCTCGTTCAGGCCGATATTCGTGGTGCTCGTCGTCCGACTGCACACATAATTGTACATCGCCCAGTCCAGATACACGCTGCGCTTCGATTTTGCCAACAGTCGGATGGTAAAATACATATCCTCATACAGGCTTTTTGGAAACCTCAGCCCGTCGCTCAACGAACGTTTCCAAAGCTTGTTCCAGACCGCCGTCTGAATCAGCCACGCTTCGTCCTCTTCCAGATATTTTGCCAAAAGCTCCTGCCCTTCAAACACCGCTGCCATCGGCGTGGACAAATCCACCCTTCGGTTTTCGTAAATTTTCCGATACCGGCAGACCGCAAGATCGGCGTCCTGCTCCATCATCGCCGCCAGCAGTGTCTCATACATCTGCGGCTCAATCCAGTCGTCGCCGTCCACAAAGGTCAGGTAATCGCCTTTTGCCTCCAAAAGTCCGGTGTTGCGCGCGCTGTAGGCTCCGCCGTTTCTTTGATGGACAACCCGCACCCGCCCATCCTTTTTTGCATATTCATCGCAGATGCGTTCACTTCCATCCGTTGAACCGTCATCTATCAAAAGGACTTCGAGATTTTGATAGGTCGAAGAAAGAATCGAATCCACCGCTTTGGGCAGATATTCCCGGATATTGTAAACCGTCACAATGACCGAAATCAGCCCGGTCTGCTCGCCTTTCTTTTGCTTTTCCGGCTGATACTGTTCCAATTTGCGCATGGGTTCTTGTTCCTCCTTCCTTCTCCTTGCTCCAAAAATGCCTCTGCTCCGACTGTTGCTGTCCCTTTTGATCGCAGCAGCGCTGTTTCTCAGTTCCCTGCCTTACGGTTTCCTATATTCCTGCTCCAGCCAGTCCTCAAACCGCAGAATGTGCCAGATCTGCTTGCGCCAGATCCCACGCTGTGTAAAATCCTTCCACAGCCGCGTCACCATTTCCGGGTCAAAATAACCTTCCCGACGGATTTTATTCTCATTTAACAGACTCTCTGCCCAGGCGTAGAGCTCCGGCTCCTTTAACCATTTCTGGATCGGGATCGAAAATCCCTTTTTGGGACGTTCCATCAGCTCCCTGGGCACATGGCGATACAAAACGTCCCGCAATACGAGCTTGCCTCTGCCGTTTTCCCATTTCATCCACACCGGCAGGCTCCATGCAAACTCCACAACGTCTTTGTCCAACATCGGCACACGGCTTTCCAGTGAGACTGCCATTGCCGTCCGATCCACCTTTACCAGAATATCATCCGGATGGTACATCAGCAGATCCATCAGCATCAGATTGTGCTGCACATCCGCCAGGTATCCGCTTTCGTAGGTTTCAAAAATGCTCCTCGCGCTTCCTCTTTCTTTTGCAATCTTTCCAAGAAACGGCTCGGAAAGATCAGAGCGCGCATACAGCTCTTCTGCATTATGCGCCGATAATAACATGCCCCGGATCTGGTTCGTTTCCTTTTTGGAAAAAGGTCCGTCCGTCAAAAAATATCCTGCCGCACTGCGCACAGGCTGCGGGATTTTCCGGAGTTTATTCCACGCGTTCGTGATCGACTGATAGGTTCCATATCCACAAAACAGCTCGTCCCCGCCATCGCCGCTCAAGGAAACCGTCACATGCTCCCGCGTCAGTTTACTGACCAGATAGGTCGGGATCTGGGAGGAATCCGCAAAGGGTTCCCCAAACATGTGGCTCAATTTGGGCAAAACTGCTTTTGCATCCTGCTCCGTAATAGTCAGCTGCGTATGCTCTGTCCCCAGATGCGCAGCGATGGCAGCAGCAGCCTCCGCTTCATTGTAGGCGGCATCCTCCATCCCAATTGTGAAGGTTTTAACCTTCCGGTCAGAAATCGACTGCATCAGGGAAACGACAGTAGAGCTGTCGATTCCTGCTGACAAAAATGCTCCCAGCGGCACGTCTGCCATCATCTGACCGCGGATGCTCTCCGTTAAAAGCCGTTCCAGCTCTTCCGATGCTTCCTGCCTGCTTCCGGTAAAGGGCTGCTCCTGTCCTTTTTTTGCAGTTTCTGCCATTGACCAGTAGGTTTCGATCCTCCAGTCCCGATAGGGCTTTTCCAGACGCAGGATTTTTCCCGGCTCTAACTTATAAATGCCCTCATAAATCGAATACGGTGCCGGAATATATCCGTGGATCAGATACAAATCCAGCACATCTTTGTTAATTTTTCCGCAAAAATCAGGCAGCGCTGCGATGGCCGTCAGCTCAGAGGCAAACACAAAGCTTCCGTTTACCAGCCCATAATACAGCGGTTTTTCCCCAACTCTGTCCCGTAAAAGCCAGAGCTGTTCTTCTTTCCTGTCATAAAGTGCGATGGCAAACATACCCTTGCACAGACAGATCCCCTCTTTTACGCCATAGGCTTCCAGAGCTTCGAGTAAAATCTCCGTATCCGAGCTTCCATGCAGCGCTCCCAAAAGTCCTTCCCTGCGCAGCTTTTTTTCTACCTCCCGGCAGTTATAGATTTCGCCATTGTAGGAAATCACAAACCGTCCGCTATGGGAAACCATGGGCTGTGCACCGCCCGGCGACAGATCCAGAATTGTCCCAACGTCACGTCCTGACTGTCGTTACACCAGCTGCCCTCTGCATCAGGTCCGCGGCTTATCAGCTGCTCTTTCATCCGTTCCATATCCTCCCGCCAGGTTTTCTGACGGTTGCAAAATCCTGCAATTCCGCACATCGGGACAGCCTCCTTTCTTTCAGTCTGCGACCTCCGGTGCCCAGTTTTCTTCTTCGATATCCTTCCGGCAGCTTGCCTCTGCCTCGCTCTGCTTCTGCTGATACAGCTCCCAGGCGCTGTCCCAGCTTTCGTAGCCCTGCACGCTGCGTCTGTCCGGCAGCTCGTAATGACTGTCCAGATACTGTCGCAGGAACTCCGTGCACTTTCCTTCGCCGAGGGCGTTTACATGTCCGCCGTAATCATAAAAATCCGTCGAAAAATCCAGCCCAATCTCATCAATATGCTGATTGAAATCCAGTACCGGATAGCCGGCGGCTTCAATCCGTTCTGTCAGGTCGTTGAACTTCATCCGCGCCTCTTTTTCCATCCCATACGGCGACAGGATAAACAGCGCGTCCTTGTCGGTCGAATCGATATAGGAAAGCAGATCATCCAAAACCGCTAACTGCTCTTTGGCAGGCTCTATTTTTTCTGTCACATCAGAATAATCCGTCCAGTCCACCGGGCCCACTCCCGTTTTGATTTCCAGACCCTTTAACAGATTTTTCTTTTCATAGCGCCAGCACGCCAGCTGATCCGGCAAAAAAAGCGTTTTCCAGTTGGAATGATATTTGAAAATATCAAAATAGTAGGTGTAGCGTTCGCTCCTGTCGCTGACGAGCGCATTGATTGCATCCACACGGTTTTTCGAATATTTCAGGTTATCTGTCACCCCGCGCGTGAATATCATCGTATCCTCCCATTCCTCGTCCGGCATGGAAAACATCCGCATCTCAATGATAAACAGCGACGGATCCTGGGTTTTTTGCGCCTCTTTGAGCAAATATTTGATCGCTTTGGGGCGCTGGTTATTTGTCGAGAGCGGATACGCTGCAATGCCGCTTTTCCCGTAGAGCGCAGGCGCGCTGTAATAAGGATACACCGGGCTCGAGCCCACCAGGATCGCATCAATCGTATTTTCTTTTTCCGCATAAAATCCGGTAAAACGATCCTTTACATCCCCGTTTGTCCGGATGATGTAAGTCACCGTCACCAGAAGCCAAAGGAAAACGGTCAGAAAAACCACCGCTTTCAGTGCCTGTTTTTTTGTCATTGTAATCTCCACTTTGCATACGAGCCTGCGCTGCGTATGCAGTCCCGCCGGACACGTCTGACGGTCCGGTCAGTCGTATCACACCTTGAAATTCTGATAAATAAATTCGGACGCGCTGTAACCCGGTCCGTATTTTCCCAGCAAAATCACATAAAACAGCAGCGCATACAGTGCGATCCAGCGCAGCCAGATCGGCTTTTTCTCCAGGGTAACGCGCATATCCTCTTTCTGGTTATGGATCGTAACCCATGCAGAGAACAGAATCGAAACCGCCAGAATCATCAGCTCTGTCCAATCCAGTCCCAGACCCGACAACACGCCGTTTCTAAACAGCTGCAGTCCCAGGTCCGATACGCCCCGTCCGAGCACCCGAAGGGCATCCGGAACCGTCGCACTTCTGAAAAAGACAAGTCCGATCATGACAAGGAAAAAGGTGCGCACGCGCTGAAACAGGATAAATCCTTTCTTTTCCTTTTCGATATGAAAGAAGGCTCTCCACTTTACAAACAGCGGCTCCATCAGCTTGCCGGAAACGATATAAAACCAGTGCAACAGACCGCAGCCGATGATAAACGTCCACGCGCCGCCGTGCCAGTATCCGATGGTAAACCACAAAATCAGCATGGCGAGAAACGTCGTCGCCTGCTTCGCGCCTTTTTTGCCGAGTTTTCCTTTCAGCTTCTTGGGAAGATTCATGAAAAACTTCGTCCGAAGCAGCGGATAAAACAGATAGTTTTTCAGCCAGTCGCCCAGGCTGATATGCCATCTTCTCCAGTATTCCTCGATGCTTCTCGATAAAAACGGCGCAGAAAAGTTTTCCGGCAGCCGGATACCGAAGCACTCGGAGATACCCAGCACAATATCCATACAACCATCGAAATCGGTATAAAGCTGCATCGTAAAGGCTGCCGCACCCACCCAGATCGAAACGCCGCTGTACTTTTCATAGTTGTTAAAAATTTCATTTGCCAGGATCGCCGTCCGCTCGGAAATGACCAGTTTTTTGAAAAATCCCAAGAGCATCCGCTGCATGCCGAACGTCACATTCCGGTAATCCAGCTTGTGTCCGGTATACATCTGTTTTTCCATGTCGCTGTATTTCATGATCGGGCCGGAAATCATCGTCGGGAAGTAGCAGCAAAACAGCAGCAGCTTTCCATAGTTGCGCTGTACCGGTCCGATTTCATAATAGACATCGAACAGATATCCCAGAAGGGTCAGCGTGTAGAACGAAATTCCCATGGGTGCCAGCAGCCCCAGATGGAAGAATTTCAGCGTGCACAACAGACCGACACAAAAAAGGACAGCACAAATAAGAGCAGCCAGTTTTTTCTTCTGCTCTTTTGTCCTGTCTATCAAAATAGCTGCGCCCCAGACAGCTCCTACAGCTGCCATCGGGTACAGAATCAAATACCATGCATGGCTGTCACGCACCTCTGCCGATGTCAAAAAGTATCCGATGCTCAGAAGCAGCAAAAGCGGCCACTGCACCTTTTTCGGAACCAGATAATACAACAGCAGTGCAAGTGCAAACAGACACAGGAAGTAAAAGGAAGTAATACTCATCCTTCACCAGCTCCCGGTTTCAGACCTTCTGCAGAATGATATCTGCCATTTCGCCTACATTTTTCATCGTTACGATCTGTCCCATGGAAAACTTGATGCCAAACTCGCTCTCTACAGCCGCCATCAGGTTGATATGCTCCAGGGAGTCCCAGCCGTCGATATCCTCTGCAGTCGTGCCTTCGTCAACCGTAATGTCTTCCTCGTCAAATACATCCCGGAATACTTCGTTTAAACGTTCAAAAACTTCTTCTCTGCTCATTTATAAACCCTATCTGTCTGATCAGATTCCTTTCTGCGTCGCTTGTTTTTCTTTCGTGCTCTCGTCCGCTCTCGTGCCCGCGCTGGCGCGCTTCCCCGCCTGCTTCGCAGGCTGCTCGTTCGCTAATGGCACGAGAAA
>ERZ779861.4423-NODE-4423-length-10596-cov-4.186035_pt1 | contig 10596 bp, 10 predicted proteins | sample MGYA00511558_ERZ779861 | MGnify/ENA primary metagenome ERZ779861 (study PRJEB29588, sample SAMEA2163432) | human gut metagenome | biome: human gut; feature: human-associated habitat; material: faeces | place: Denmark | collected 2008/2010 ... | reverse complement strand
AAACAACAGTTTCGCGGCGGATATAAACGAATTATACTTTTAATTACGCAAGTTCTGCGAAGTATTTGATCGTTCTTACCATCTGAGAAGTGTAGGAGTTCTCGTTGTCGTACCAAGAAACTACCTGAACCTGATAGGTGTCGTCGTCGATCTTGGAAACCATGGTCTGAGTTGCGTCAAACAGAGAACCGTATCTCATTCCGATAACGTCGGAAGAAACAATGGGATCTTCATTGTAACCGAAAGATGCGGAAGCCGCTGCTTTCATAGCCGCGTTGATTCCTTCTTTGGTAACGTCCTTGCCTTTAACAACAGCGGTAAGGATTGTGGTTGAACCTGTCGGAACGGGAACGCGCTGTGCGGAACCGATGAGTTTGCCGTTCAGTTCGGGGATAACAAGACCGATTGCTTTTGCAGCACCGGTGGAGTTGGGAACGATGTTTGCAGCGCCGGCTCTTGCTCTTCTGAGGTCGCCCTTTCTGTGAGGACCGTCAAGAATCATCTGGTCGCCGGTGTAAGCGTGAATGGTGGACATGATGCCGCTCTGAATGGGAGCGTAATCGTTAAGGGTTTTAGCCATGGGTGCAAGGCAGTTGGTGGTGCAGGAAGCCGCAGAAATAATCTTGTCGTCAGCGGTAAGAGTTTTCTCGTTTACGCTGAAAACGATTGTTTTGAGGTCGCTGCCCGCGGGAGCGGAAATAACAACTTTCTTTGCGCCTGCGTCGATATGAGCCTGAGACTTTTCTTTGGAGCAGTAGAAACCGGTGCATTCAAGAACAACGTCAACGCCGATCTCTCCCCAAGGAAGATCTTTTGCATCTTTCATTGCATAGATTTTGATGGTCTTGCCGTCAACGGTGATGGAATCTTCACCCGCTTCAACAGTGTGAGCTCCTTCGCCGATCTTGCCGCAGTAGCCGCCCTGAGCGGTATCGTACTTAAGAAGATGAGCAAGCATTTTCGGATCGGTAAGGTCGTTGATCGCAACTACCTCGTAGCCCTCTGCGCCGAACATCTGTCTGAACGCAAGACGACCGATACGGCCGAAGCCGTTAATAGCAACTTTAACTGACATAGTAAAGTCCTCCTGAATATGTTTTTGTTTTTACCTAATTATATTGTAAACTAAAATTGTGTTTTATACAAGACACATTGTTAAATTTCTAACCAAAAAATGTGTAGAATTTTTAATGTAAAAAATTTACTTTAATGTATAATTTGCACAATAATATTGCAGTTTGGAGTGTTGAAAGGTATGATATACGGTGAACCTAACATAATTCTTTCAGATGTGTCGAATGCTTATGACGACAGTAAGATTCCCGTGATTCTGCTTGACAGAACATTTTCGCCCGCATATTACAACAGGGCGGCAACCGCTGTTTACAAGTATCTTGTAACTTCGGATTTCCTGAACCGTCACCTTTCCGACGATGAAAAATCCCGTGTCGCGGCAGGTTTGCGCGATGCCGCTTTCTTTCGTCTGATACCCGCAAAGACAACGGTTTTCAAAGCGTTTATATTCAGCCTTGTTTTTGACTCAAAAGGAAACAGACTTCCTTTTATAAAATTTCAAGCCGAGGAAGCGTATTCTTCCGAAGATTTTCTGAATACCGAATTTTCAGGCGGCAAACTCGCTTCCATGATAGCCTCTTCGCTGTTGCGCCCCATCGGTGTTATGAGTTCTGTTGTCGAATTGCTCGAAAAACGCATCGGTGATGAGAAAAGCAAACTCTATCTTGAAAGCATCGGCGAAAATGCGTTTTTGCTCGAACGCGGTGTCAGCCGTATTGCGGCAATATATTCTACGTTTGCTTCTTACGGTCATTTCAATGTTTCCGCATTCGATCCCGTTCCGTTTCTCCGCGCACTTTCGGCAGAACTGAAAACGGAATTTTCGACCGAAACAGAGGAACACTCGACATTGGTATTTCTTGACAAAGACGCCTTTCGCAAATCGTTTCTTGACATATATTGCTACGTTTCGGGGCTTCGCTCCGCGTTCAAAACAAAACATCCGATAACGACCCGTCTGTGCGAAGAAAATTATTTTTTTGTTGCGGAGATATCCCGACGCGGGGTTCTGCGTTCGGATATAAACGAGAATGACGCCTTTTCTTTCAGTTTGGACGAAAACGGAGAAATAAAAGATACGCTGGCGTTCGCAAAACGTATATTTGAGACCGCGGGCAGTGAACTGAAAATTGAGACTGACGGAAGAGGTAAATCCGTTACGGCAACGGTTCGCGTCGCTCTTCCTACGGCGCTTCCCGAAAAAGATACACTCGGCTCGGAAAGAAAAGAATTTATTGATTTCCGTAATATTTATTATCGCGCATTTATAGACAAGATAAAGCGAAATACGGATAACTGACGATACATATTTAATAATTTCCCCCTGTTTCGGAAACACTTTCCGAGAGGGGGATTTTTATGGGTATAATGTTTATCAGAACCGTTATCCTTTATCTGCTGACGGTCGTTGCGCTTCGCGTTATGGGAAAAAGACAGATAGGGGAACTTGAACCGACGGAACTTGTTACGACAATACTTGTTTCCGAAATAGCGACGCTTCCGCTTCAGGATATGCAACTGCCGCTGCTTTTTTCTGTTGTTCCCGTTTTTGCGCTTGTCGGGCTGGAAATGATTTCAAGCGTCATATCTCTGAACAGCGCGCGTTACCGCTCTTTTCTTGCGGGTAAATACAATATCGTCATAAACGAGGGAAAAATCGACATAGAGCAGATGAAAAAAGCGCAGTTGACGGTTGACGAACTTATGGAAGAACTGCGGCAACATGAAATTTTGGACATCTGCGACGTCAGGTTCTGTATTCTCGAAACGAGCGGAAAAATGAGCGTTATTCCGAAAACATCGGACCAAAAACATCTTTCTTATTCGCTTGTCGTTGACGGCAGACCGGTTTTGCGCAATCTGAAAAAATTGGGGCTGACAAAAAAAGATATATCCGAGGTCGCTCGGGAACACGGACTCGGCGTGAAAGGGGTCTTTTTGATGACCGTTTGCGGTGAAAAATTTACGGTGGTGGCTAAGAATAAATGAAAAAACTCATAGGTTCGGTTGTTGTTATTTCGGTTCTTGTTGCGCTTGCCGTCGGAACTCGGTTATATCTGAAAAATTGTGTGGAATCTTTTCTTGCGTCCGTTGAATACGTTTCGCAGGCTCCGACGGAAAGGGAAGAGGCGTTTTCGGATATGGTCGGAAAATTCTCGAAAAAACGTAAAGTGCTCGCGCTTTTCGTTCACGGAGAGTACCTGTCCGAGATAGGACAAAAACTTTCGGAACTTTCAAAAATGTATTCCGCGGGCGCGGACGGGGAAGAATTGCGCGACGGATTGACGGAAGTTTCTGTCTTGCTCAACGAAATGTATTCCTCGGGTGTGGTTTCTTTCGATACGGTATTTTAATTCCGACAGCCCTTGCCATGAAGTTCTTTTGTGAGCCGAAATTCGCAAAAATCGGCAAATTCATAATTTTTTTTCAATATCGGGTATTGACATTTTTGCGAAGTATGATATAATGAATAGGCAGACTGTAATGGGATAGGTATGCACTTTTTGCGGAGGTACGCTATGAGAGAAGTTAAAACCGTGCTTGATATAGCGTCGTTTTTTAAGAGTACGGGAATGACCGAAACTCTTGATTTCTCCGTTCCGATGCCTCCCGAACAGTCGGAGTTTTCCGATGTTACCGTTGTTGGAAAAATGAAGAATACCGCGGACGTTGTCAGCCTTAAAGTGACCGTAAGCGGGCTTTATAAGACCGAATGCGACCGTTGCCTTGACGAGGTTTCCGTTCCTCTTGAAGCGGAAATTGATACCATTGTCACGGAAGATGAGTCCAAGGACGATTCCGTTACGGTAAACGGCGGCAAGATAGATCTTGTCAAAACCGCATACGATGCGCTGTCGCTTGAAATCCCTCTGATAGTCCACTGCTCCGAGGATTGCAAGGGTATATGCCAAGGGTGCGGTGCAAATCTCAATCACGAGGCTTGCCGCTGCGAACAAAACGACGGAGAACTTTGAATAACATAGTTAAAAAAATAATATTTATTACGAGCGGGAGGTGTTTTTGAATGATAGCTCCGAAGAACAGAATTTCCAAACAGAGAAAGCACAAGAGAAGATCCAGCACATGGAAACTTGATATGCCCGGCATAGTTAAGTGTTCTCATTGCGGCGAGGCGGTTTTGTCGCACAGAGTCTGCAAGGCTTGCGGCTACTACAACGGCAAACAGGTTATTAAGGTAGACGCCGAATGATAAAACGTCTTCGGACGTTTTCGGAAAATGATTGTTGATGGGAAAACATCGGTGTGCTTTTTCAGTGCGCGCCGCGTTTTCCCTTTAATCATTTATGGGGAGAGTATATGGCAAAAATAATTTCCGTTGACAGAAAAAGTCCTTTTTACGGAAAAATCAAAGCCGACGATGAACTTGTCAGCGTGAACGGAAGAAAAATCCGCGACGTGTTGGATTATATGTTCGAAACGGCGGATATTTCGGGTGATGTTACCGTCATTGTCTGCCGCAACGGGGAACAGCATTGCTTTTCCGAAAAATGCGATGGAGATCTCGGTTTTTCTTTTTCGAATTTTCTGATGGACAAACAGCGCAGCTGCAAAAATAAATGCGTTTTCTGTTTCATAGACCAGATGCCGCCTGCCATGCGCGACACTCTTTATTTCAAGGACGACGATTTCCGTCTTTCGCTTGTGTACGGCAACTATGTGACGCTGACAAACGTTGACGACGAAGAAATTGACAGAATATGCGAACTTCATGTTTCTCCTCTTAATATTTCGGTTCATTCTACCGACCCCGAAACGAGATATAAAATGCTTCGCAACCCGCGTGCGAAAGATATTATGAAAAATCTGCGCAAACTGAAAGATGCGGGAATAAATCTGCGCTGCCAGATAGTGCTTTGCCCCGGGATAAACGACGGCGACGGTCTGACAAAGTCCTTGGAAGACCTTGCGTCTCTTTATCCTGCGGTTTCAAGCGTTTCCATAGTTCCCGTCGGACTGACCAAATTCCGCGACGGGCTTGCCCCGCTTGTGCCGTTCACGAAAGAGACTGCTGCGGACGCCCTGCGGCGTATCAACGAGATAGGGGACGAGTGCCTGAAAAAGTACGGCACACGCATTTTTTACGGCGCGGACGAATTTTATCTGAAAGCCGAAGTCCCCGTGCCCGATGTTTCGTTTTACGAGGACATGGAACAGTATGAAAACGGCGTGGGAATGCTTTCCTGCTTCAAAGATGATTTTGCGTATTATTCGGATGAAAAGAAACCGAATGATTCAAAGGTGAAACTTTCGCTTGTAACGGGTGTTGCCGCCGCCGAAACGATTGACGGCGCATTAAAAACGCTTTCGGATAAATACCCGGGACTTGATTATACTTTATATACCATATATAACGATTATTTCGGACGAACGATAACGGTTGCCGGACTTGTGACCGCTACCGACATAATCGCTCAGCTTAAAGGCAAAGACCTCGGAGCTTATCTTATAATTCCCGACGTTATGCTCCGTGACGATACGTTCCTTGACGATCTGACCGTTTCGGACGTTGAAAGAGAACTTTCCGTTCCCGTGCGCGTTGCGAAAGACGGTGCCGAGGGACTTTTGGACGCCGTTGAATTCTGCGTCAGACATTCAAAGAAGAGAGGTTAGGGGATATGGCGATTGTTGCTGTTGTCGGCAGACCCAATGTGGGAAAGTCGTCGCTTTTTAATAAAATAGTCAATCAGAGACTTTCGATAGTGGAGGATACTCCCGGCGTTACCCGTGACCGTATATACTGCGACACGGAGTGGAACGGCGTAAAATTCACGCTTGTTGATACCGGCGGTATAGAGCCGCGCACCAATGATGTCATTCTTTCACAGATGCGCGCACAGGCGCAGGTGGCGATAGATAAAGCGGACGTTGTTATTATGGTCGTGGATATTCAGTCCGGTATGACTTCAACCGATGCCGACGTTGCGCAAATGCTTTTGAAAGCGAATAAAAAGGTCGTTCTTTGCGTTAACAAGGTTGATAAACCTGGGGCGGAACCTCCCGAAATATATGAGTTTTACAACCTCGGTCTCGGCGACCCGTTCGGCGTTTCCGCCGTTCACGGTCTCGGAATAGGTGATCTGCTTGACGAGGTGGTAAAGGAACTCAAAGACGCTCCCGAGGAACCCGAATACGAGGGCGCGATAAAGGTCGCTCTCATCGGAAAGCCGAATGTCGGTAAATCGTCGCTTGTCAACTATATGCTCGGCGAAAAACGTATGCTTGTTTCCGATATTCCCGGCACGACCCGCGACGCCGTCGATTCCGTCAAGGAAAACAAGTACGGCAAATTCGTGTTCATCGATACGGCAGGACTTCGCAAAAAGAGCAAAGTAAACGAAAATATCGAGCGTTACAGCGTTGTTCGTTCTTATATGGCGGTGGATCGTGCGGATGTCGTTCTTATTATGATAGACGCGAACGAGGGTGTCACCGAACAGGATACCAAGATCGCGGGCTTTGCGCATGAGCGCGGCAAGGCTTCCGTTATCGTTGTGAATAAATGGGACATCGTTGAAAAAGACGATAAGACCATGAACAAGATAAAGGAAAAAGTCGTAGAAGATTTGAAATATATGTCCTACGCTCCCGTTATATTTATTTCGGCAAAAACGGGACAGCGTGTTGAGAAACTTTACGAACTTATAAATTATGTTCACGAACAGCATGGCAGACGCGTTTCGACGGGCGTTCTGAACGATGTTCTTGCGGACGCGACGACAAAGGTTCAGCCGCCGACGGACAAGGGCAAACGTTTGAAGATATTCTATATGACACAGCCCGCAACAAATCCGCCGACGTTTGTGGCGTTCTGCAATGACGCGGATCTGTTCCATTTTTCATATCAGAGATATCTTGAAAATCAGATAAGACAGACTTTCGGACTTGAAGGCACCCCGATACGCTTTATCGTTCGCGAGAAGAACGAAAAGGATAAATAAATGAGTATTTTTGAAAGAGAAGCGCTGCTTGTCGGAGAAGACGGCGTTCGGAAACTCTCCGAAAAAACGGTTGCCGTGTTCGGTCTCGGCGGCGTCGGCTCATTTGTGTGCGAAGCGCTTGCGCGCGGCGGGATAGGACATCTTATTCTTGTCGATAACGATACCGTAGCCGAATCGAACATCAACCGCCAACTTGTGGCGCTGCATTCGACGCTCGGAAAAAAGAAGACAGAAGTCGCGAAAGCGCGTGTTCTTGATATAAACCCCGCTGCAAAAGTCGAAACATACGAAATGTTCTATATGCCCGATACCGCAGACGAAATAGACCTTTCGGTCTGCGATTTTGTGGTTGACGCCATAGACACCGTGACCGCAAAACTCGAACTTGCTGTTCGCTGCGACCGCCTCGGCGTTCCGTGCATAAGCTGCATGGGCACGGGCAACAGACTTGACGCAACAAAGTTCTGCGTGACGGATATAAACAAAACCGATACCTGCCGCTTGGCGCGTGTCATGCGCAGAGAATTGCGGAAGCGCGGCGTCAAAAAACTGAAAGTCGTTTACTCAAAAGCGGAACCCAAACCGCCGACTCCCGACCCGTCGAAAAGAAAGCAGACTCCCGGCAGCATATCTTTTGTTCCGCCCGTTGCGGGCATGATATGTGCGGGCGAGGTCATACGCACTTTGTTGGAAATTGAATAATATGTATTAAAAATGCTTCGACCGAAAGGCCGAAGCATTTTTAGATTTTTTCTGTAATTATTCTTCAATCTCTTTGCCGCACACGTCGCAAATGCCGTCTTCGTTGTCGTCCGTGTGATAGCCGAGTTTCGGTTCAACAATGTCTTCTATGTTATCTATGCGTTCTTCTCCCGCCGCGTCGTAAAACCTTCCTGCGCACTTTTCGCAGATATAGTATTCGCAGCTGCCGCTCTTTTCGCATTCGGCGATAACTTCGTCAACTTTTTTCAACTCGTGCGAGCATTCCGCAACGCCGAGAAGCCTTTCAACGGTCTTATCACCGACCGTGACGGTTATTTTTTCCGTGTTTGCGGACTTCGGAACGGTCAGCGTATATACGAAATATCCGTTTTTTGCTTCCTTTTCAAAGTCTTTGCCGTTTGCCGAAACATTTATATTATTTTCGGAATAGACCGTTACCGTGTTCGAGCCGTCCTCATTCATTTTTGTCGTGACAAGCGTTGTGTCATCGCTCATCAGATATTCAGCAATGAGTTTTCTCATCTGTGTCAGCAGGGAAGAGTCGTGCTCGTAATCCCCGACGCTTCTGAACAGAGCCTGAGTATATGTGGAAAGAAGTTCTTTCGCGTCCGCGTCTATCGAATATTTTTCGATGAATTTCCGCGTTTTTGCTTCCGCAAGCGTCAGATATTCATAGTCTTCCATTCCGTCGCGTATCGCTTCGAGTCTCAATGTCGGAACCAGCATATTCCTGCCGACTATGCCGTCGCCCTCTTTGCCCGGATAGCAAAGATAGCCGTCTCCGGGAAGTCCTTCCGAGGTGTACGGGTTTGTCCATACGTCTCTGGCAACATAGTTGCCGCCGCCTTTGTAGTAATCAAAAAGCGTAGTAGCCCAATAAAGTTCTCCCTCAACTCCGTAATCTTTTTGCATCCAATGAACTATTCGAGGCGAAAGCAGATTATCGTTGAGATGATATGTCGGATACGGCGCCGCGGGAACAGCGCATCCGTACCACCAAACGTGTTCGCCGAGCGCCTGTTTTCCCGCAACAAAGCTTTTGTCTATCATATTCCAAAGCGGGCACCAGCATGAGATGTATCCGTCATATTTTGAATTGTTCGTTGTTACGATATTTTTTATGTCGGGCGCAAAGCCGCTTATTCCCGCCGCAAGGTCTTTTATCAATTTTTCGTTCGCTTCCGTATCTGCGGGCTCGTCAACAACGTAGTACGACGCGATCTGTGTCAGATCGTACTTTTTCAGAAGTTCGTACATATATTTATTGTTCTTATTGTTTGCCATCGCTTCGGAATCGACCGTGCCGCTGTAATCCCATTGGTGAAGCAGAAGTTGAACGTGCGTTATCTCGGGGTGTTCATCTACAAATTCTTTCATCGACTTGACGTAGTTTTCCAAGTCCGCGCCGTAGCCGTCGTATTCGATGAAAAACATATAGTTGCCCGAAATGCGGTAATCGAGGAAAAATTCCCACACCATTCGGTTCATCTCTTTGCTCGATATGCCGACATCTTCATAATAATTATTGTTCCAATGATGCAGGAAATTTGTTTGCATAGAACTTTTGACGGGGAGCGCAAAATCCCATACTTCGACGCTGACGGGAATCTCTCTTTCGCCGCCGTCAAACGTAACGCTGACCTTTCCGGTATATTTGCCTGCCGCCTGCGTCTGCGCCGAGCGGACGGTTATACAATAACCCTGATTTTTGCCCGCATCAATGTTGCAGGTGTCATTTGCCTCTTTGCCGTCCGAGCCGTCAAACATCGGTATGAGCGCATCGGGATAAAATCCCGGCTTTGTCGGAAAACGTTCCTCCGAAACTTCGATATAACGCTGTCTGTAAAGCGTGAAATCGAGTTTGTCGCCGTTTTCGTTCGAAATATCCGAAACGCTGACCTTGACATTCTTCACATCGCTGTCAAAGCGGAGCAGAAACTGCATTCCCTCGCTCTCATTCTTTGCAAGAAAAGCCGTAAGTCCGCCGTTTTCCGTCTTTGTCGGAACTTCGTCCCGCAAAAAGTTTTCTGTGTTCGGCACAATGTAAACGTTTTCGATGTTGACCAACTCCTCTTTATACTTTTTTTCGCAAGCGGCGATGATTGTGAGCGAAAGTATCGCAACAAGAACTGCTGCCATTGCCTTTTTCATGGGTTTTCTCCTTTTCCGTTGTATGCTTTTTCAAGTCTCTTTTTTCTCTCTTCCGCTTCTCTTTTCGAGAAGACGCATCCGCAGTAATCCTGCCTGTAAAGCTCGTATTTTGCGGAAAGTTCTACGGAACGTTTGTAACCGTCCTTTTTCTTGAAGTCCGACGGCAGCCATTCCGCGCCAGCTTCTTTTGCTTTTTCTTCTCCGACTTCGTTCAGTACTTCCGCATTTTTAAGCGGGGATATTGTCAACGTCGTTGCGAAAAGGTCGAACCTGTGTGCAGCCGCTTCTTTTGCCGTTCTGCCGAGCCGTAGTTCGAAGCACTTGTGGCAGCGTTCTCCGCCCTCGGGAATATTTTCGAGCCCCTTTACCGCATTGAAAAACTCCTGCGGGTCGTATTCGGCTTCAAGCAGTTCTATTGGGTTTTCGGGCTTCATTTCCGATATCAGCCTTTTCAGTTCCGTCAATCTCTTCTCGTATTCGTCGGCGGGGGAGATGTTCGGATTGAAGAAAAACACAGTCACTTTTGCTTTGTCCGCGATGCGTTCAAGCACAGTTGACGAACACGGCGCGCAACAGCAATGCAAAAGCACCGTCGGCATATCTTTTTCGGACAGAAGCCTGTCCGTTTCAAGCGAATAATTCTTTTTCAAGTTGACCTCCGAACGGGATATTTTATCGGCAGCTTCAT
>ERZ779861.4417-NODE-4417-length-10610-cov-2.982662_pt1 | contig 10610 bp, 6 predicted proteins | sample MGYA00511558_ERZ779861 | MGnify/ENA primary metagenome ERZ779861 (study PRJEB29588, sample SAMEA2163432) | human gut metagenome | biome: human gut; feature: human-associated habitat; material: faeces | place: Denmark | collected 2008/2010 ... | reverse complement strand
AGCGCGCGCAGCTTGGCGATTTCTTCATCGGCAAAGCCGCCCTCCGGCCCGATGATGAGAGCAATCTTTCGCGGCGGTATGTTGTCCGCGAAAGACGCGCCGGACACGTTGCGTCTTTCGCAGGGGTTCTTCTCATTAGATCCATCTTTACCGAAGCTGCCGCATGCCTCACGCAGACAATCCTTTAAGGTTCTCCCTGTTTCATTTTCGTAGGGACAGAGAATCAGGTCATAATCTTCCAGCTTTCTGCACATTTCGTCAAAATCGAGCTGCGGCTCAACCTGTGGAATTTTGCCGCGCTTGCACTGCTTCACAGCTTCATCGGCAATTTTTTGCCAGCGTGTCATTTTTTTTGAAAAATTCCCTTTTTCGACAACCACAGTCCGCGCTGTAAAAACCGGCACAATGCAATCCACGCCCAGTTCGACAGTCTTTTGAATGACCGTTTCCATCTTCGCCGCCTTCGGCACACCCTGAAACAGAGTTACGCGCGTCAACGGTTCTGTCGCGTCCTTCTGCCTGTCTACAATGCGCAGTGTCACACAAGCATCTTCGATTTCTTCGATTTCCGTTTCGTATTCCCATCCGGTGCCGTCGCAGACGGTGACCGCGTCGCCGCATTTCGCGCGCAGGACGCGCGTCAAATGTTTGATGTCCTGCGCGTCCTCCAAATAGATTCGGCTGCTTGTCACTGCTTCTTCCTCAACAAAAAATTTAATCATATTCTCCTGCGTTTCCTATCTGTTTTTTAAATCCCTCGACTAACGCTTAGCCACAATCGCGCACCACATGCCATCCTCTTTGACCTCCATGATGGCGAAACCGAGCGCGCGCATTGCGTCAACAACCTCCGGCATTTTTTCGACCAGAATTCCCGAGGAAATATATCTGCCGCCCGGCAGCAGATGTCTCGCGACATCCTTGCTGAGGGTCACGACCAGATCTGCCATCAGATTCGCTACGATGACGTCTGCCTGAAAGTCAATGCCCTTGGTCAAATCTCCGTACTGCGCGGAAGCGATTCGCTCTACATGATTCAGAGCGATGTTTTCGCCGGCGATTGCCACCGCGTCCGGGTCGATCTCCACGCCAAGCACTTCCGAAGCGCCGAGCAGCGCGCCCGCGATGGAAAGAATGCCGGAGCCGCAGCCTACGTCTAAAACTTTTTCTCCAGGCACAAGATAGTCCTCCATCAGCCGGATGCACAGAGAGGTTGTTTCATGTGTGCCGGTGCCAAAAGCCATGCCCGGGTCGATTTCAATGATTTTTTCGCCTGCTTTCGGTTCGTAAGACTCCCATGTCGGTTTGACGACGATAGATCTGCTGACCTTCGCGGGTTTGAAATATGCCTTCCAGTTGTCCTTCCACTCGCTGTCGTCCTCACAGCGAATCTCGGTTTGCAGGCTACCGATATCGAGCCGCTCGCCGAAGGCTCCTGCCTCTGCCTGCGTCTTGAGTTCGCGCATGGCCGCGCAAACCGCTTCGGCTTTTTCGCGCCCCTCTTCGTCGTCGTTCATATATATGGTCACCTTCGGTGTCTCGTTCTTTAACTCCAGTATGCTGTCATCGATATAATCCCATTCGTAGCCTTTTTCTTTTTTGAGCAGGTCATCGATGTCCGCGGGATCTTCCACCACCGCGTCTGTAATGCCCAGATTCATCAGCGCCGACAGGATCAATTCGATTCCCTCTCGCCGCGTTTCGATTCCGATTTCTAAATATTTCATCATGCGTTCCTCTTACTTCTTTGATTCCTGCCTTATGGCAGTGTCGATCATTGGGACAAGACCATGATACGACAAGTTCATAGCCGGCTCTTGCCGGTGAACTTCAGCATAAGGTTTGTCTAGCCATTCACACTTCGCATTTGCTCGTGTTCATGGGACAAGACCATTATACCACAGGGGGGCTTCAAAGAGCAAGTTTCTCCCTGTTTTTGCCGGCGCGCGCCTTCGCCGGTTCCCAAAAAGCCGCTGTCAAACAACGCGAAAATGTGATAGAATGATTTTAACGCGGAGCGATTCTAAAATATTTTCGCAGGGGAGGCGCAGGCACTATGAAAAAAAACAAAACCTATTTTACGACCGGAGAATTTGCCAAGCTGTTCGGAATCAAAAAACAAACCCTGTTTCACTATGACCAGTGCGGCATCTTCAAGCCTGATGTGATCGGCGAAAACGGCTATCGCTACTATTCCTACTCACAGCCGGAAACCTTTGCCATCATCGCCATGCTGCGGGAACTCGGTGTGAGCATCCATGAAATCAAGGAGCACATGGATCATCGCTCGCCGGAGGCTCTGATTCAGCTTTTGGAGTCCAAAAAAGCGACAATCGACGAACGCATCGCCGCTTTGACCTGGGCGAAGGGCTATATCGACAAGAAGATTCAGGAAACAGAAGAGGGTCTGCGCGCGCCGGTCGGCAAGATCATCATCGAAAAAGCGCCGGATGAATATTTCATCACCACCGAATATAAGGGCGCGGACGATGAGCGCGCGGTTGCCGAAGCTTTGGGCAAGCATTTTGCTTTTTGTCAATCTCTCGGTCTTTACAGCGCTTACCCCATCGGCGCCGCGATTCCGCGTGATTCTGTCACCGCGGACGGCTATCAGTACTCTGAATTCTACACCTATGTGCATCCTTCTGAGCTGGCGGATGTTGACAGTAAACAGGTCTCGCTGAGCGGCGGCGGCACTTTTTTGGTGCTCTACGACGCGCATGGCTATGAAAATATTCACGCGAACTGTCTCAAGCTGCTCGCCTACGCAAAGGAACATCATTTGAAGCTTGACAATTACTTCTACGAGGACGTCATCCTCGATGATCTCTCCACCGAAGGCTATGACAACTATCTGGTCAAGCTGTCCATCGCCATTCTTTCGTGAAGCGCGCGAAAAATGAAGCCCCGCCACGCGGGAAGCGCGTCGGAATGCCATACTGTTTCCTTCACTTTCACGATCGCGCCGCTTTTTGGGGTAAAAAGTGCCCAAAGATGTAACGAAGTTGGCCTTGGCTCAGATGCCGCATGGAATATCAAGCACACTCCCTCTGATTTTTGTTGCAAACGCTAATATATTTTCATAAAGTTTGTGTTCGTTCATAGTTTTTTGAAAACGAGATGGAAATTCCATCTATTTTGCCTAAAAAACCTTGAGGCACGCGCAGAAAACAGGCGATGCATTACATCTTTTTGCTTAAACTACATGAAAATGGGAACTTTCACTTGCGCTTTTCTCTTTCCGGGAACATCGCAAGCGATCATTCCTGGTAGAGTAAAAAAGACAGAACAAAATTCCGTCACATTTGTAAGCTGACAGCTAGGATAAAAGTGCGCATAACGAAATCAGAGATTTCTATGCACACATGGCGCTCACCCATGAACGCCGCTTCGCAAGGTGCTTTTGTCGTTATTCCGGAAACATCTCAAACGATATTTCCGGAATAACAAAAAGAGGGCTGCGCTCTAACGGTTTTTTTCGTTAAAGCAACAGCCCCTTTCGTATGTTTACAATGCTGTTTTGTCTGCATCCGGTTTGGAGCGCGGGCTTTTACGCGCGCTGTCCGGAAGGTCTTGCTTCGTAGACTATTTGATTCTGCAAGCGTATTTGCACTGGGTCAAAGCGGTCTTCGCGACTAATTCGCCCTGCGCGTCATATACCATGACTCTGGCCTTGTAATAGTATCTCGTACCCTTCTTGCCTGTCGTGTTGGTATAGGTCTTGGCAGTTGTCTCAAACTTGCCAACGTATTTCGCGTTCTTAATCGTGCTTCTGTAGAATTTATATTTTACAGTGTAGCCCAGATCCTCGATTGCCTTGATTGCGTCCTCGTTGACTTTCAGATTTACTTTGATGTTGCCTTTCGCGGTCTTCGCGGAGCGTGCCTGCAGCATGATTTCTTTTGCCTGTTCCGCTGCCTTCGCGTCTTGCTGCTCGAATACCTTCTCTGCGTCCTCTACGCTCATAATCGCGTATGTGGAGAAATGTCCGGTTGTAAAGGTATAGGTGCCGTCCGCGTTCTTCTTACCGCCTACTCTGTGGTAAACGCCATTATCGTCGATGTAAACGCAGATGACTTCCTTCGCGTTCAGCGTCGCGCTTGGCTTGATTGTAACGGTGACGTTGCCGCCATGAAAGTCGGTTACCGCGCCGTTGGAAGTAACCAGCTTCAACTCAACCTGATGGATATCCGCGTCGCTCTTAACGGTTTTTACAAGCAGCTTAACGGTTCCGGTTGTTCCGGCCTGCGCCGCCAGCGCGTCAACAGCGTTTTTGTCTAATTGAACCTTCGCGGCATCGGTTTTAAAGGTGAGGTTCGCGTCAGTTTTTTCGGTGATTTCCTTGACTGTCTTTTCCGGAATTCCGACTTCTGCCGCTGCAACTGCGCCTGCCGCGCTCGTCGCGTCTATGATGATCTGCTCGGATTTGTTCGCGGTTGCCTTATCCACGATCTTGTCAGCCGTCTGATCATCAACCGTCGCTGTGGTGGTCTTCGTTCCGTCAGCGGCAGTCGTTGTAGACGCGTTGATGTCCGCCGTAGTTGTAGCCGGCGTACCGGTTGCGGTATTCTCAGACTGATTGGTTACGTTGTCGGTCGGTACATACGGGGTATATGTAATTGCAGTGCCTTCATAGTCCCAATCCTTTCCTTCAACTGCGGTCCAATAATACCCCGCTGGTTTTGCATCATCTGTAGCTACCATGAACTTTGTATCGGATACTTTGAAAACTTTTGCATTTCCAACAACATTTTTAGGACTCGATGAATATGTACCACCGGTGATTACAAAGTTCGCTTTGCAAGAATCGGATTTTCCGATTGCAGCTTTATTTCCATTGAAAATTCCACCACTTATCGTAACGTTCGCCGCTTGTGTGCTGACTTCTCCAAGTGCATAGTCTGCAGTGAAAGTTCCTCCTGAGATTGTTAATTCTCCAGTATCATAATTTGCTGCACATCCACAGTTATAAACGCCATAAGTTGTTTGGTTCGATCCTTCAGCAGCAGTAAATGTACCTCCTTCTATCGTTGCAATGTTATGATTTTGGACTAGAGCCTGATAGAAGTTTGAAAAATTACCGTCCTTGATAGTAATCCTTCCTCCATCATCATTCTTAATCGTATTCAATCCGCCTAAAAATGTTCCGCCATTGATAGTCAGTGTTGGTTCTGCTTGATTTGTTTTCTCAACATATCCGCTTCTTGGATTTGTTGACTTATAGTCATAGTATCCATTTTCAACCAATGAAGAATATTTTCCGTACTGATTGTTATTTTTCGCGGTTTGAACCGTCACGCCTGTAGCAATCGTCATGTTTCCATGGTTCACAATTGTATAATACGAGTTTTCACCGCTTCCAGTTGCTGATGCACCGGTTTCTGCGCTTCTGTCATATGTTCCACCATTCAACACTACGGTACCGTTGTTAAAAATAGCCGCTTTTCCATGTGTCACATTATCAACAGTTCCCGTACCTTCAATCGTTAACTCTGCACCGTATGCAACCGTAATGGTATCGCTGTTGCTATTCGTGAGTGTTTTGCCATTAAGGTTAAGTATAACCTTTTTGCCCGCAGGAATTGTAATGTCATCTGTGGTATCAGCAAGAAGTTCTACCGTTGTTGTTTCGCCTGCCGTAGTTAGGGCGGCGTCAATCGCTGCGTTCAATGTTGGATAAGTTGTTTTGCCAATTTTTGCGACCGTTCCATCCGCGAACGCCATCGTTGGCATGAAGCATGCTATCATGAGCACGCTCATTAAAATAGCAAATAATTTTTTCATTTTCTTTCTCCTTGTTTCGCTTTGTTTTACGTTCTGACAAAATTCGCTTTTTCTTTTTTTCGTATCGACACTCCCCTTCCTCATTATGCAGGAAATATCGCCGGGCGATATTTTCGAAATCACGACAAAAGCACCTTGCGCAGTGCCTGCCATGCATGACAGGCATGTATGCAAAGGAACCCGCGGTTCCGTTTTGCACACTTTTGTCTTCGCTTTTTCCGCAAATACAAAAGAAGCAAGCCAAAGCTCGCTTCAACGTATTGCGATCGATATCATGATCGGCAGCCATGCTCTTTCGAGCCCCCTTAAACCGCGAACCTTTTGCGCTTTGCGCCCCTGCCTTTTGGCAGACTTGCCTGTGTGCTTTTGTATTTACATCTTGGATTATACCACTTTTTTCCGCGCTTAAACAGTGTTTTTGTAAAAAAAACGAAAAAATAGCAACAAAAACGGAGAAGCAAGATAAAAGCACGCATGGAAGATGCTGAGCCTCCTATACGTGCTTTCGTTCCTTTTTTCGCTGTTTCGCGTTTCCGCTATAAGAAATGCGGCAGCCACTTGCCGCTTCGCGCTTATTCGCCGATGTATTCGTCGTAGCTGCAGAGCTTATCGACAATGCTGCCGTCCGGCTGAATCTCGATGATGCGGTTTGCGATGGTCTGGATGAATTCGTGGTCGTGCGACGCGAAGAGAATGCCGCCCTTAAAGGCGATCAGCCCCTCGTTGACCGCGGTGATGGACTCAAGGTCCAAATGGTTGGTCGGCTGGTCGAGCACGAGCATATTCGAGCCGAAGAGCATCATCCGGGAAAGCATGCAGCGCACCTTTTCGCCGCCGGAGAGCACCTTGACCGGTTTGTAGACCTCGTCGCCGGAGAACAGCATCTTGCCGAGGAAGCCGCGCAGGAAGGTCTCGCTGGTGTCCTGTGAATACTGTGAGAGCCATTCGACAAGATTCAGATCGCAGCCGTTAAAGAAGTCCGAGTTGTCGAGCGGAAAATACGAGGTCGCGATCGTCACGCCCCATTTATAGCTGCCTTCGTCCGGCTCCAATTCGCCCATGATAATCTTGAACAGCGTGGTGTTCGCGATCTCGTTTTCACCGACAAAGGCGATCTTATCTCCATTGTTGACGCGGAAAGATACGTTGTCGAGCACCTTCACGCCATCGATGGTCTTGGAGATGCCCTCCACCTGCAGGATTTCCTTGCCCGGCTCACGGTCCATCTTGAAGCCGACGAACGGGTAGCGGCGCGAGGACGCCGGCATTTCCTCCACGCTCAGCTTATCCAGAAGCTTGCGGCGCGAGGTCGCCTGCTTGGACTTGGACTTGTTGGCAGAGAAGCGCTGGATGAACGCCTGCAGCTCCTTGATCTTTTCTTCATTCTTCTTGTTCTGGTCCTTGATCATGCGCTGCACCATCTGGCTGGATTCGTACCAGAACTCATAGTTGCCGACATACATCTTGATCTCGCCGTAATCGACGTCAACGATGTTCGTGCAGACCGTATTGAGGAAATGTCTGTCGTGCGAAACGACCAGCACCGTTCCCGGATATTCCATCAAAAAATCCTCCAGCCAGGCGATGGCTTTAACGTCCAGATGGTTGGTCGGCTCGTCGAGCAGGATGAGCCCGGGGTTGCCGAACAGTGCCTGCGCGAGCAGCACTTTGACCTTTTCTTTCGCGGTCAGGCTCGCCATCTGCGCATACAGAATGTCCGCAGATAAGCCCAGCCCCTGGATCAGACGGCTCACATCGGACTCTGCCTCCCAGCCGTTCATTTCCGCAAACTCGGATTCCAGCTCCGCGGCGCGCATGCCGTCTTCGTCGCTGAAATCTTCCTTCATGTAGATGGCGTCCTTTTCCTTCATCACATCGTACAGACGGCGGTTGCCCATGATAACGGTGTCGAGCACCGTAAATTCGTCGAATGCGAAATGGTCCTGTTTGAGCACGGACATCCGCACGCCCGGCTTGAGCGATACATCTCCGGTGGTCGGGTCAAGGTCGCCCGAAAGGATGCGCAGGAACGTGGATTTGCCCGCGCCGTTGGCGCCGATGATACCGTAGCAGTTGCCCGGCGTGAATTTGAGATCCACATCCTTAAACAGCGGTTGCCCGCTGAAGTTCATACTGACATTTGTAACTGTTAACATTGATTCTTCCTTTTCTTTTTATTCATGCAAAAAGGGCGCTCGGCCCTTTCATTTTGCTATCGTCTATCCGTATTATACGGGAAAATGCGGCAAAAAGCAATCCGCAATTATCGGGCAGTTTTTACGTCCGCGCTTCATCTAGCCTGCGCAGGGCTTTTTTGAACTGTACCGCAAAAATCATGACGGTGCAGAGTACCGCGATGCCGTCCGCGATTGGCTCCGCGGTATACACCGCCATGGTCTGATCTGTCATCAGGCGCGGCATCAGATAAATGAGCGGAATGAGCAGGACGAACTTGCGGAGAATCGCCACAATGATCGAACAGACCGCGTTTCCGGTCGATACAAAAGTCATCTGACAGGCAATCTGCGCGCCGAACAGACATAAGGCACCGCAGTAGACACGCAGCGCTTTTGCGGTAAAGGCCAGCAGCGCCGCGTCGTTGGTGAACAGCCCCGCGAACGCGCCCGGAAACAGCTGCACCAGCGCCCACAGACCGAAAGAATACACGAGGCTGCTTCGCAGGAGCAGCCGGAAGGTCCGGCTGACACGTTCCCTGTTTCCCGCGCCGAAATTATAGCTGCTGATCGGCTGCGCGCCTTGGGCAATCCCTTGCAGCGGCAGCATCGCGAACTGCATCACACTGCTGAGAATGGTCATCGCGCCGACTGCCAGATCTCCGCCGTATTGGAGCAGAGAAGAATTGAAACAAAGCGAAATGACACTTTCACTGCCCTGCATGACAAACGCCGACATGCCGAGCGCAATACAAGGCGGCAAAAAGCGAAGTCCGGTCAGAAAATTTTCTTTTTTGATCTTAAGAACCGTCTTGCTTCCTGTCAAAAAGGACAGAACCCATACGCAGGAAATTCCCTGTGAAATTACCGTCGCCAGTGCCGCGCCCTTCACGCCCATGCCCAGCCCAAAGATCAAGATAGGGTCCAGCACGATATTGCAAATGGCGCCGATCAATACGGTTTTCATGCTGACACGCGCGAAGCCCTGTGCCGTAATGAAAGCATTCATGCCGAGGGTCAGCTGCACGAAAATCGTTCCGAGCGCGTAGATGTTCATATACGCGAGCGCGTAAGGAATCGTATTCTCGCTGGCACCGAACAGGAGCAGAAATGCTTCGCTCCAAAGCAGCAGCGCCGCGGTCAAAATCGCGGAGATGGCAAGCTGCATCGTCACGCAGCCGCCGAGAATTTTTTCGGCATCCGCGTGTCTGCCCTTCCCCATCGCGATGGAGGCGCGCGGCGCGCCGTCGGAGGCCACAAAAGACGCGAACGCGGAGACGATCAGAATCAGCGGCATACAGACGCCGACGCCGGTTAACGCCAGACTGCCGTCGGTCGGAATATGTCCGATATAGACGCGGTCCACCATATTGTACAGCATATTGACCAGCTGCGCGATGACCGTCGGTATCGAGAGCCTGAGCAGGAGCTTTCCAATCGGCTCCGTTCCGAGAAAGGTTTTGTTATCTTGTGTTTGTTCCATGATGTTTTCCTCGAAAAAAGAATCCCCCGGGTTTTGCTTTACCCCGAGGGATATCCATCGTAATCTTTTTTTGCGTCAACGGCTAGTTGAAGAATTCCTTGAATTTTTCCTTAAAGGAATTCCGCTTCTGATAGCACTCTTCGGTCACGACCTTGCCCATATCCTCGATCGCCTTCTTCTGTTTGTGGTTCAGCTTGGTCGGCACTTCGAGATTGACCTTGACGTACAAATCGCCCTTAGCCTCTCTCTTGAGATATTTTACGCCTTTATCTTTGAGACGGAAGGTTGTACCCGGCTGTGTGCCTGCCGGCACCTTATAGGAGACCTTGCCGTCCAGGGTCGGAACGATAATTTCCGCGCCGAGGGCTGCCTGATCGAAGCTGATCGGAATCTCCAAATAAAGATCCGCGCCGCTGCGCTTGAACACCTTGTGCGGTTTTACCTGCAGCACAATGTATAAATCGCCCGCCGGTCCGCCGTTGATGCCCGGTTCGCCCTGTCCTCTGATCGGAATGACGGATTCGTTGTCCACGCCTGCCGGAATATCGACAGAGATCGTGACGGTCTTGCGAATCTTGCCCTGTCCTTTGCAGTCCGGACAAGGTTCCTCGATAATCTTACCGCTGCCGCCGCACTGGTCACAGGTCGTGACGGATTGGAACTGTCCGAACGGGGTTCTCTGCATCTGACTGATCTGTCCGCTGCCGCCGCATTTCGGGCAGGGCGATGGTCATCATGGCGATACAGCCGACCAAGGCGTCGCCCACCACCGCGCCGAGGGCGGTACAGGCGCACACGCTGGCTATGGCGAGGCCGCCGCGGAAATGGCCGCACCAGTTGCGGGCCGTGCGGTACAGGTCTTCGCCGAACCGGCTGTAGAAACAGAGGAAGCCCATCAGCAGAAAGAACATCAGGGGCGCCCACGTGTAACTGCTGCACGTGGAGAACCATGCCGTCCCGAACAGGTTCAGAGCCGCCGTCAGGCCGCGCAGGCTGGCGATGAAGACGAGCGAGGTCCCCATGAGCGCGAAGGCCACGGGCATCCCCAAGAAAAACATGGTAAACATATACACCATGCCGATGACGCCCTGCGCGGGCGCGCTGATGCCGGGCAGACGCTCGACCGCCACCCAAACCGACAGAGCCACGCCGAGCAGGCCGATGCCGAG
>ERZ779861.4413-NODE-4413-length-10617-cov-4.208105_pt1 | contig 10617 bp, 8 predicted proteins | sample MGYA00511558_ERZ779861 | MGnify/ENA primary metagenome ERZ779861 (study PRJEB29588, sample SAMEA2163432) | human gut metagenome | biome: human gut; feature: human-associated habitat; material: faeces | place: Denmark | collected 2008/2010 ... | reverse complement strand
GCAATCGCCTCCGGCTGGTCTCCGGTCGACGAATACGGGGCAATCAATTCAAAATGATCCATAGCAAAGCCCTCCTTTCTTCGAACTTGTCACGGCTCTTCGAACTTGTTACGGCTGCCATATGGTAAAAAATCGTCAACACATATACCGTTAATCGCTAAAAAATGTCTGTTGACGAATGGGGCTGTCCTTTCCGACGCGCGAACTGCGCAAGCCGTGGGAATCATATAGAGTTTCAATTTTGTATTATAGCACATTTTTCTCTAAAATAAAAGAGGACGGCCGACTTTTTCACAAAAAAAGTCGAAACCCTCCCCTTTGGCCCTCTTTGTGTATCCTGCCGATTTGTTTGCATTTGTTCACGTCTCGTTTCACAATGTTTGTTCTCACAGAAAAGCCGCTCGGGAAAGCAAACATCCTTTCGCTCGGCATGCGCCTTGACAGCGTTATATTGCCAATCCGTCCATCGATTCGCCCCGAAATACCTTCCTCGCTTAACGCTCGGATTTTCGCTGTACCGTCCGCAATGCTTTTCCGCGCATCTCCATAACCACCAACGGAAACGATGCTTTTGCAATGCTGCGCGGAACGGCGCTGCAAAACGGTCGATATACAATATACACGACATAGCCGCCGGCGCCTCCGCGTCGTCCGCGCCGCCGGTGCTTTCCACGACAAAGTCGGACGCCGAGAGGCCGGTCTCTATGCTGCTGCGCACAAGCTGCACGTCGTCGAAGCAGACCGTCCCCGCATTGTAGCCGTAGTCACAGTACACACGGACGTACGCAATCGTGCGGTACTTCTCCTTTGCGAACCGGACCGAGGCGAACTGCCATTCCTCCGTGCAGGGCGAGAAGTCCGCCGTATATTCCTCGCTGCCGTATTCCCTGTATGCGGTGTCGTAATACTTCACCACCGCACGCAGCCGAAACTGTGCGTCCGGGCAGCCTTCACGCATGCGGGCTGCGACGCCGTACCCCTTTGCCCAGCCGGAAAGCGTGAAGCTTTCCCGCGTCGACCGCGCCGTGCGCACCGCCGCCGCCTGATAGGCGTTCCGCGCCGCATCCACTCTGCCCGCCATACACAGCGATTTGCGCATATTGAAGCGGGTCCCGTCTGATGCGCTCACCCCCTCCGTTGTGGTCCAGCCCTCAGTGCCGTGTTCAAAATTGCCGTTTTCCAGCAGGTTGTATGCGTTGGCAAACGGATTCTTTTCAAGCTGCGCCGCGTCGGCATAGGCCGTGCCCTTGCCGCTCATCAGGATATGCACCTTGACGGTCTGTTCCGCGTCCAGCACGAACGGCGCGATCAGCCGGGTATATTCGCCGTCATAGCGGGAAATGCGCTCCGATTCCGCCAGCACCGCGCCGTTTGCGGCGGTCACGCGGACATACACGCCGGGCGTTTCCCCGCCGGTTATGTTTCCGCTCAAGACTCTGACGTATGCCGAGAAGGTGTATTCCCCCTTCGGCAGCAGGATGCTGCTCTGGTATACGCCATTGTCTGCCGCCGCCGCGCTGTACGACTGCATGCGCAGAACCCTCCTGCCGTATTGCGCATACGGCTCGTACGCATAATTCGAAACCGAGAAATCCTCCGCGTTGGCAGCCTCGCCCGTCCACTGCTCCAGCGTTTCGAAATTGTGGCCGACGAGCAGGTTATGGCTATTGCCGACCACGCCCGCGCCGCCGTCGCCGGAATGGGGGTTGATTCCGCTTTCCTCGCCGTCGCCGCCCATGCTGCCCGTATCGGCGGTGTACACATATTCGCTTACCACGCTGCCGTCGTCGTCAAAGGCGTAGGTTGTCGTCAGGGTGTTCTCCCCGGCTTCCCCCTCCTCTGCGTCCGCAGGCTCGCTCGTCGTCACGACCGTTCGCCTCGACCCCGCCGAGTAGGCGTAGGTCGATTGCGCGCCCTGCACAAACGCGCCGTTTTCCACCCCGTATTCGGTTACGCTTACGAGCCGGTCGCCGCTGAAGGCATACGCCGCCTTGTATACGGCGCTCTCGTCCGCGTCAAGCAGCACCACCGCGATTGGCTTGTTCGCCGAATAGGTGATCCGCGCCTTCTTACCGTCCGGATATGTCATCCCCGTGAGTTGGCTGCCCGAATAGGTATACAGATAGTAAAATTACTCGTTAAGCGATAAGTATTTCAAGAAGTTTGTTGCTTCTTCACTTTCGTTCTTCTTTCCTCTATGCAAGTACCATACCAATCAGAGCAGAAATAAGGCCACCCGCAAGTGCCGCAATATTGCCGTGACGATTTGCTACATCCGTTGTTTTGGCTGACCTTCAATGGCTTCAATTTTTTGCTCATGCCTTGCAAGATGTTTGTTTGTGTGTTTTAACTCCGTAGCAAGCGTGACCAAAGTCTCGTTCATGGAACGAATCTCATTCTGCACTTCGCGTAAATCTGAGTTATCCCGTTCCAACGTTTTCAGCCTCTGATCATGCCGCTCAAGAATTATGTCGATAGCATCCATTTTCTTCTCCTTTCTTTGGCTGCATAATTAATATGCAGACTAATTCGGACAACCTGTAATCATATAAAAAACGGCCGCCCTAAAAAGGACGGCCGAAACGAAACAAACATAAAGACACTATTCAAAATCACGACAAAAATCAAGAAGCTCTGTTAATCGCCTATAAGTTAATCCGCAAAATGTTCTATATAATATAAAGACGAAATTCAAATTTGTGTCTTAGCAATAATTACACTAATAAGATTATGCATCTATTTTAACGGATTACTGATTTTAATATCATTACTTTATTGTATTTACAATTGACTCAAATGTATCTATACTTATCATGTTACCTGTAATAAATTCGCCAATATAATTATCTGGATCCGTACTCTCCTCTAAATAATTGTAATCTTTCTTGTTTCGTTGAGGAGTACTAAGATTCTGTCTTGCACTGTCCAAATATTTCTTTTTAACGTTTTTAGGACAATAAAATGCATACATGAGAAAATTATTAACATATTGGTCGCACAGCGAAATTGATTTTTCCAAACATCTCATTGCCAATGTAATTTTATTTTGATTTCGATATTTAATTGCAAATAAAAGATTTATAATAGATTGATACTCCTTGTTGGCAAGAGGATAAGAATCTACCAGTTTGGCTTCAAAGCAGGGAAAATCCCCGTTCCACATTACAGAAAGATAAAACCCAATTACACAAACACGAATATCTGGTGCAATTTCAATTCCATATTTCAATAGTTCTATAGCAACATCATATCTACCTATAGCATCCAAAGTTTGCAATAAAGCTAAATTGATTATTTTGTGCGGAGCACATTCGATATCTAATATCAAATTCCTTTGATATTCGTAAAGTGTCTTTTCACCATCATATTCTTTAATCAATTCAAATTGTGATGACGGAAACATTTTTCTCCTCCTATTAAGGTTTCTACAATGGCTACAAACTTATTGTAGCCATTGTAGATGTCAAAAATAATTATTTCAACAATTTTCCTATAACGTCTTTAGCCCTTCCAACAAATGCATTAATGCTTCTAAATTGTCCATCCCGGAAATAAAACCTAATTGTTACCTCAATCCCCTTGATAGTCGTGTATATTTGATTACTTCCGTTTTGAGCCTGACCAATTTTAGAACTAATTATATTAAAAATCTTGTTGAATATATCTCTCTGCGTGGTTCCCAACTTCATAATCCCATTTCTAATATGATCATTTGAAAATATATGGCTAGCATATCTTGAAAACATTTCATTCGCAATTTGCCCAGAAGCACCGCCCATACCTAAAAACCACAACAAAATTTTAGGCATACGAGACGCAACCCCGGGATTCATTAGCAAATACTTTGTGGCTAATTTAAGAAGTACGGTTCCAGCAACATAACCCAACACCGCACCGCCAACAGCTACCAAATCTCTTACTATCCAATATGCAGCCGTTTGCCATTGCCACCATTTTCCAGGGAACAGGCCAATTCCTCTTGCAACCTGATCTCCAAAATGCCAACCTACAGCTCCACTAATAATTGCACATACCCATTGAATAGGTGTGCCAAAATTCCCTTTAAAATCAAGAAGATTCACAGTGTCATTACTACAATATGTAAATAAATTAACTGTGATAAGTTTTTCAGATAGAGCATAACAAAGTTCATCCGCATTGACAAACCTACCAACGGTCGGATTGTAGTAACGGCTCTGCAGATAATACAGTCCAATTTCGCTGTCGTAATAGTACCCGCGGTATCTAAACGGGTTCACGTTCGCAATGCCGCAATCTGAAACATCTTGGCTAATGGTACACACGCCCCACGCATCGTAGGTGTATTTCGCAACTGTTTCAGCGTCTTTGTTTACGATTGCGATTATATCACCCTGCAAGTTCTTGAAGAAATAGTAGGGTACATCGTTGTAGATGATTCCGCAAACACAATCCTCGTTGTCATACATCGGGATAATGGTGTTGCTGCCCCAAGATTCTTTGAGGATTTTGGTACCGTCCAGAACAAAGGTATGCACGATGCCGTTCACTGTCTTGGAGGTACGAATCCCGTTGGCATTGTAGGTGTATTGGGAATTGTCAAAGGACTTGAGCTGTCGGCCCTTCTCCCAGGTCAGCGTATGGCCGAGATAGCTTATCGGGTTGCCCTGTGCGTCGTAGGAAATGGTCTGGCCGTCGCAGGAGGTCAGCAGGTCTTTCCATACGCTGTTGCCGTAGGTGTAAGTCTTGCCGTTCTTAGAAACGATGTTGCCGTAGTTGTCGTAAACCATGGAGTTTACAACTGTTCCATTCTTCGTCTCGGTAAGAAGCTGTCCCAGCGCGTCATAGGTGTACTCGGTAACACCGTCAACACTGTCTGTTACCTTCGTGATGCGTTCTTCGGCGTCGTACTCGTAAGAGAGCGTTTTGCCATCGGAAAGCACGATCCGGCTCACAAGCTGCGTTGTCGCCGTTGACTTGAGCTTCCCTGCGTCGATGTGTTCCTGCGTGACTTCGCCCGCATGGTAGTGGAATTGTCTGGAGACAAATCCTGTACCAAGCTGCAGCTCGTCGAACACCTTACGTCCGAAGCTGTCGGTCTTGCTGTGGGCGGTGATCGTCTTCCCGCCGGCGCTGAACTTGACAACAGGAGAACCATCCTCGGGATTTTCGTACCAGATGGTCTGTTCGTTCCCGTCGGCGGAGAGGATGCGCTTCCTAGTCAGCTTGTCGTCGGCGTCATAGCTGTAAACGATGGCATTGGACAGCGTTTTGCCGGTGATCACCTCGTTTGCACCGAGCGTGATATCGCTCTCGGCGGCGCGCACAATTCTGCCGTTCTCGTATGTATAAGTATACTCTTTTCTTTGCACTATGTCAATAGAACGAACAATAAGCAAAAAAACTCCGCACTTCAAAATTGAAGTGCGGAGAAAACATTTATAAAACGGAACAAAGTATAGGTATGGCAAATATTTTCCTTGAAGAGTATAGAGTATTCAAGTGTATATTCAATGCGTAGCCAAATATTGCTTAGCTACATCAGAAATCCACTTTATGGGATGATTCGTGTGCTTTTTCATTATCGAAACAATTTCGTCGTCATAGTAATTGCCTAACGCAATTAATACATGGCCAAGGACAACATCATCGGTAGATAATTCTTTCAAGTATGGTACAGCTATTATCTGCTTACTTTCCCCTACCAGTAAAATAAGCATTTCTCTATTCGTATCATACTCTTTATCCATTATTAGCCTTAAATAATCATCCATATACTTATAATTTTTTAAGGAATACAGGAAATCAGCATAATGCCAAAGATACTCATTATGTTTTTGTTTTTCAAATATATCTAAAACAAGCTCAACTAATAAATTATGATCATATCCCATATGAAGCAAACAATTTAACATGAATTCCTTTTCGTTATCATAAGTCGCCTTAAAAAACATTGACAAAGTGAATTCACACAAGTATCCTTTGTTTCTTATTGAATTGAAAAACACTTTCTCGTTAAAAGAATGATAAACTCCGTTTTTTGCCAAATATTCGTCATATTCACTGGATATACTTTGCGGGTCATCATATGCAATCTTACGTTTTTTATTAAGTAGCTTTAGCAACTGTTTATCCATATTCCCCTCATTGATTAAAAGTATAATAGGACAATCCTTCCTGCATCCACTAATGATTTGAGTGTTGAGAACTAAAGTTGTCTGCCCTTTTCCCAAGTGAGTACATGTTCAAGACAGCTTGCCAGAGTGTTCATTCATATGTTACCATATTAAATACGCATTGTCAACAAAAAACTCCGTACTCGTTTCCGAGTACGGAGAAAGATTGACTGAATCTTTTTTATTTCCAAAGCTGCAACGTCTCAGTTTCCTGAACTATGAAATACTTCTTTTATGATTTTTTTGTTTGTCAGTAAAGAAGGAGTGATTGGCAAAATGCCAAGAATCATTGCTCCGAACGGAAAAATCAATTCTGTTTCGGGCGGAGGGGTTATAAATGCTTCCCATGTGAGAGGATCGGGGATATACAGGAAAGCCCACACATACAAGAGTCCAACAGAAGCACATATCCCATCAATGACAACCGCCCTCTTAAAAGACACGCTTGTTTTACCTTTTACCATATTGTATTTTTTGTAATTAAACAGGAAAAGGAGATACACGGACACACATACGATTACAATGGATACAATCCACTTATACCAAATATGTGATATCCCAATAGCCGCTATGCCAATCGCAAGGACGAAACCGCCCATACCAGACAGAATCGAAAACCTTTCCGTTTCATTGAACAATTCATTGAAATTCATCGATATGTCACCTTTAGATAAGGCACGAACCATCTCCATCCCACAGAGATATCCAAGCCTGTTTTTTTAATATAATATGCATATATTGCCTCTCCTGCAAACCATAAGGCAGCCATGATAATTAACCAAAAAAGAAGCTGACCAATCGCGGGTATGGTACAAACCCATGCGAATACGCGCGAGATATAAGGCGCGGCATATTTCGCAAGCGTTCCCCACAAGCCTTTATTTGTGTGGATTCGATAAGCGCGAGACATGCTGCTAATGGATTGAAAAATCTTTCTCAACGTTTCATATGAAATATAGAGTAAGCCATACGAATCACTGCCCATAATAGGACAATTATTGCAGTACATATAGATATTGCATTCGCGAATTATACCTGCTGCACTTTCAAGCACTGGATTGTCTCCATTTACAAACCTACCAACGGTCGGATTGTAGTAACGGCTCTGCAGATAATACAGTCCAATTTCGCTGTCGTAATAGTACCCACGATACCGGAAGGGATTAACAGTAGCAATTCCACAGTCGGAGCTGTCTTGCGAGATTGTACACACGCCCCACGCGTCGTAGGAGTATTTCGCAACTGTTTCAGCGTCTTTGTTTACGATTGCGATTACATCACCCTGAAGATTCTTGAAGAAATAATATGGTACATCGTTGTAGATGATTCCGCAAATACTGTCTTCGTTATCGTACATCGGGATGAGAGCGTTGCTGCCCCACGCCTCTTTCAGGATTTTAGCCCCGTCAAGGGTGTAATGATGCATTACTCCATTTACAGTCTTACTCGTTCTGATGCCGTTGGCATTGTAGGTGTATTGGGTATTATCAAAGGACTTGAGCTGTCTGCCCTTTTCCCAAGTCAGCGTATGACCGAGATAGCTTGTCGGGTTGCCCTGTGCGTCGTAGGTGATAGACTGACCATCGCAAGAGATGAGCAAATCCTTCCATGTGCTGTCGTAGGTGTAAGTCTTGCCGTTCTTTGAGACGATATTCCCATAGTTGTCGTACACCATCGTGTTGACAGCTTCGCCGTCTCTTGTCTCCGTCAGCAGTTGCCCGAGCGCATCGATCGTAGGTGTACTCGGTTACGCCGTCAACAGAATCAACAACCTTAGTGATACGTTCTTCCTCGTCATATTCATACGAGATAGTACGACCGCCGGAAAGCACGATCCGGCTCACAAGCTGCGTCATCGCCGTTGACTTGAGTTTCCCTGCATACTGTATATTTATTTAGTCAATGATTTCGTATATTTTAATTCCACAATAAGTAGAAACAACAATTATATTTGGAGATATTTCTGTAATACTCTGTACTCCATATTCTATGTTTCTACTGCCCAATGTTTTCTTGGTTTCTGCATCTATAACGATGATTCCAAGATGTGTTCCAATATAATATTTTTTAGTATCAAAGGAAAGGCACACCTTATATATACTATCATCAAGCGAAACATTTTCTATTCCAAGGGAAGATGATAAACTTTTCAAATTTTCAAAAACATCACTTTTGAATCCTAAATTTGAAATAGCCTCAGAAAATGAACCTGTGATCTTTTGGGGAGTAGAAAGTGACATATCTTCTATAATTCTACCACTTAAATCACTTCTATAAGTTTTGTCATGGCCATATAAAATTATTGTGTTTGTAACCGCTTCATACTCAGCAAAACTTATGCAATCATTATCTACATTCTCGTTGTATATCGGACATTCTTCAAATAATACGCCATCAAACCAAATTATGTGCCAACAACCGACTTGTGTCTTTTTTCGATCCAATCCTATAAGCAAGTATTTATTTAATTCTTTTATAGGCTTAATGTTGACAAGCCAGTATTTTTCAATAAGCATATCCTCATACGACATATCGTTGCTCAGAGTATATCTGCGCAAAGCAGAATTTAACGTTTTACGACTAAATATATTAAAATAAAGCGATTTTCCATCAAATGACCAGCAGCCACGACCTTCTAAATTGGTATTGTATTCTCCTCGAATAGTATATTTTTTTACCGAAAAATCATTTAGGTAAACAAGATAGAATATATTTTTATTCGAAATAAGAAGCAATATTTTTTCATTCGGCGAAACAAATGCATGATAAACATACGATAACCCTTCTATCGTATGCAGCAAATTAAACGCCTTGTCGCATATAAACGCACTTTTCCCCGTGCAAAATATAGCATAGTTTTCGGAAAAGCAATATCCCTTCGCATATTTTAAGAAAGGTTTCTTTTTTAATTCTCTTAAAATCATTTGATAGTGATAATCCCAGAATAAAAATATATTCTGGGATTATACGCCTCCTTATAAATTATTACGACTATACTACTTTACTCGCCGCTTTTAACAGTACTCCTATTAATACCAAGCCAGCAATAATAGCGTATTTCTTATCCTTCCATGACCTCTTTGTAGAAGCACACGAGCGAAGGACTATTTCGACAGCAGCATGGTAAGCATTTGTATGGAGATGTCTGTGCAATGTATTCTTTATAGTGACAAGGTTATATGAATCCCAAACATAAACACCATACCTTTCAATAAACTCTCTGGTAGATGCAGCTCTGTGATCTGATTCAGCAACTATATGGTGAACTTCATTCGAATTATACTTTCTACCTCTTTTTGCGCTACTAACGACATCAGAAATAACATTAGTTAAATAGCCAATACCATTAATCGACCATTGTATTACCAACGTTATTAACTGATTTACTGCATTCCTAAAATTACGATTAAACAAATACGCCCAAGTAAACACAGAAAGAGCAATCAAAGCGGCAACTGTGCCGAATGAAACCGTAACACCCGCAGCAATCGTTATTGCAAAATATCCAATATTATCTGTATAATTGGGCGAGCTATTTCGACAATAAACATAAAGATTACTTTCTGCTGCATATGATGTTGCATCAACAACTTCAGCAACATCAGCATTAACAAACCTGCCGATAACCGGATTGTAATATCTTGACTGAATATAGTAATGTCCTATCTCGTTATCATAGAAGTATCCACGGTACCTGTATGGGTTAATGGCAGCAATTGCACAAACCGAAGTGTCCTGAGTAATGGTAGGAACGCCCCACGCGTCGTAGGAGTATTTCGCAACGACCTTTGCATCCTTATCCGTAATGGCAATGATGTCACCTTGCAAGTTCTTGAAGAAGTAATACGGTTCGCCATTATACTGGATACCGCATACAGCATCTTCATTGTCATACATCGGGATAATGGTGTTGCTGCCCCAAGATTCTTTGAGGATTTTGGTACCGTCCAGAACAAAGGTATGCTCGACTCCATTTACAGTCTTACTCGTTCTGATCCCGTTGGCATTGTAGGTGTATTGGGCATTATCAAAGGACTTGAGCTGTCTGCCCTTCTCCCAGGTCAGGGTATGACCGAGATAGCTTGTCGGGTTGCCCTGTGCGTCGTAGGTGATAGACTGACCATCGCAAGAAATGAGCAAATCCTTCCATGTGCTGTCGTAGGTGTAAGTCTTGCCGTTCTTAGAAACGATATTCCCGTAGTTGTCGTAGGTCATTTCATTGACCGTGACAAATGCATCCTCGGATACAGCCTTATACTTTTCTGTCAGCAGTTGCCCGAGCGCGTCATAGGTGTATTCGGTTACGCCGTCTACGCTGTCTGTTACCTTAGTAATTCTTTCCTCGGCATCATACTCGTAAGAGAGCGTTCTGCCGTCCGACAGCACGATCCGGCTCACAAGCTGCGTCGTCGCCGTTGACTTGAGCTTCCCTGCGTCGATGTGTTCCTGCGTGACTTCGCCC
>ERZ779861.4390-NODE-4390-length-10663-cov-2.754619_pt1 | contig 10663 bp, 6 predicted proteins | sample MGYA00511558_ERZ779861 | MGnify/ENA primary metagenome ERZ779861 (study PRJEB29588, sample SAMEA2163432) | human gut metagenome | biome: human gut; feature: human-associated habitat; material: faeces | place: Denmark | collected 2008/2010 ... | reverse complement strand
CACGCCCCGCCGATACGATTCCGTTGATGGAATCCTCCACGGCGATTGCCTCCTCCGGTCTTACATCCAGCATCTCACACGCTTTCAGGTAAATATCCGGTGCAGGCTTACCATGTGCAACCGTATCTCCGAACACCAGCTCATCAAAATACCGGTCAATATGATGCGCCTTCAGATATCCCGTGGCACGTTCACGCACCGTAGAAGTTGCAAGTCCAACCTTAACACCTTTTTCTTTCAGATATTTTAATGTATCTGCGACGCCCGGCTTTAGTTCCACACCGTGTGCCCGGATATGCGCGTCCAGCTTGTTCACGACCGCTTCCCGAAAATCAAAATAATCAATTCCCATACCGACGACATCTTCAAAGCTCTTCTTGTTTGTGTACTTCGTGCCACCCGCGATACGCTCGCAGGCAACGACCATCACATCATCCGGGATTCCCAGCTTCTTGCCTTCCTCTAACTGAAATCTCCTGTATAATTTTTCCGTGTCCGTAATGACACCATCCACATCTGAATCACAAGCGTTTCTGAGTCAAAAATAACTCCATCCATATCAAATACAACTGCCCGAAACATCTTCTTTATTCCTCCACGCGGACAACGATTGCAGAATAATTATCCGTCTTTGTCATGTCTGCCCGCTTCAGCACGTATTTTCCCATTGCATCTAACCAAGCCTGTGCAGAGGACGCTTCCTTGTATGTGGCAAGCATCTCTTCCTCATAGACATACTCCCAGAAACCATCCGTCATCAACACAAACGCCTGTGTCTCTCCGCGCTCCACAACCGCACTTATATCATACGTTTTCGTCCCCCACTGTGCGCCCATCGCACGCAGCAGCTTGTTCCGATCCTCGTGCGTACGGATCTCGGATTCCCTGATCTCTCCGGTATCGCATAGAATCTGTACTAAGCTATGGTCACGCGTTCTCTGATATTTTGTTCCATTCTCGTAAATCCGATACAACCGGCTGTCCCCGATATGCGCCCACTGTATCAGGTCCGGTGTGATTACAAGCACAACTGCCGTTGTCTTCATGGAGTTGCACAGATCCCGCCGCACCTGTTCTTCCAGTAATTCTTTTTGTGCCTGTTCCAATGCATCCTTGAAAAATCCGGCATAGTAGCCCTGTTTTTCAAATCCCTTTGCTATGCTTTCTGCGACCAGCTCCGATGCTATTTCCCCGCAGGCATGCCCGCCAAGTCCATCACACAAGATCAGGCAGAGCTGTTCTTCGTATGTTGCTTTCCGTATGTAATCCTCGTTGTGATCTCTTCCCCCTTGCTTTGTCAGCATCGCAACGTCTACCATGCGCCAACCTCCTACCAATTTTCCCTGTTACCGTTTTCGCTTTTCTGATTATAATATGCCCAGCGGTAGTTTGCAAGCAAAACAGGAGCATGTTTCCATGCTCCTGCCTGTGTAACCTGGTTTTATCTCCGGTTAATTATTCTTTTTCTTCTTTGCTGCCAGAATAATTGCAATTCCACCGCCAAGCACTGCAAGAACGCCAACACCAATCAATACATACAGAAGTACATGACTCTTCTCTCCATATGTAAAGCTGATCGTCTGTTCTGCTTCATTTCCAGCATCATCATGTGCCTTCATTGTAAGCTTATAGTCGCCCTTTTCCGTAACTGTAATCGCTGCAGCATTGTCCTTGATCTCAACTGGAGAACCATTGAGCGTTACCTCATCCAGAGTATCCTCATCCAACTGAAGGGATACGTTGATGTCGTACTGCTCGTTCTTGATCTCTCCATCTTCTACACCCGTTACAATAAAGGTTGGTGCCTTTGTATCCAGATTGAAGTTTACTGTTTTCTCAGTTGCATTTCCAAGTTCATCTTCGGCTGTAATCTTCATCTCATATGCGCCGTCCTCGACTTCGGATGTTCCGTCATACTCGCTACCATTCAAGTACATATGTGCATCGCAGACAGTCAGGTCATAGATAATGTCGTTCAGATCGTAATCCCATGCAAAGGATGTCAGAGTTCCTTCATATGCGCTCATGACCTTTGGATCAATCACTGGTTTTGTCTTATCAATCGTGAAGGAAACCTCCTGTGTATCCTCATTACCTGCGGCATCCTTACAGTTTATCTGAATCTTATAAATACCATCCTCTGTAAATGTGTTTCGGATCAGCGTCGTTGCTGCTGTCGGATTATATCCGGTAATCTGCAGATCCTCTGTTTTTTCCTTATAAGATGTTGGATCAAGATATGTTCTTGTTGCCTGAATCGTTACAGACTTTGTCAGATAGAAGTCCTCCTCGATCTGTGCCTGGAACTCTACCTGCTTTGTTGTCTTGTCGTTATTTGACACGCCACTCAGCGTAATGATTGGCTTGCCTGTATCAATTCTTACCGTATAGCTGGTTGCCTCTGCGGTATGTCCAGCACGGTCTTTACCGGTAAATGTTACCTGATACTCACCTGTCTCACTAAGTGTCTCTGTCATCGTTGTCACACGTGCAGTTGGCTTGAAGTCGATGGTCTTGTAAGCGGCTTCTGCCACACTGTCGTTTGCTTTTCTTGTGATCGTGATCGTACCAGATGCATCCCACCAGAATGCCTCTGTCATACTAAATGTCAGGGTTGTTCCTGCGTTCAGTGTCGAACCGGAAGCAGTTCCTGTAATCTGCAGTTCTGGTGCTATCTTATCAACACGGAACTGTACATTTCTTTCTGCACTTCGGTTTCCTGCCTTGTCCACAGAATATACCTTTACCTGATAATCAGCCTCATCTGTATAGCCAAATACCCGGTTATCTGTCTTCAATACATCCGCGGTTACCGGAAGCTGATCCGGTACTGTCTTAATCAACTGGTAATTGAAATCATGTACGTCTTCGTTTGCATCGCTTACAGAGAAAGCAACCGTTGCATCGGAAGTCAGATCAACAACCCCCATATTCTCAGAGTAAACCATACCTCCATTGATTACTGCAGCAATATTCGGTGCCTCTGTATCCTTGATAAATACAACCTGCTTTTCAACTGCATTGTTGCCTGCATTATGCTGTGCATTGATCTTGATTACATGTGCACCAATACCGGTTGAAACATAGCTTGCCCGGTACTTGTTAGATGTACCGATTCGCTGCCATGTTACATTTACCACGTTGTTATTATCTGTTACTCTTACTCCGGAAGCTGAGATATTCTCATCCTCATAAGTAAGCTCTACCGTTACATTAGAACGATAGAAGTAATCGCAAACAGTTCCATCGAAGTTCTTTCCTGGCTGCTTGCCAGCAGTTGTACCCCCGGAAATCTTTGCTGTGACAACCGGGATTGTGTTATCCACGCGGAACTTCATCGTCTTGGAATCAATGTTTCCTGCCTTGTCTGACACATTGACTGTCACGGTGTAGTCACCATCTGCGGCTTTCTTGCCGATCAGGTTATTCAATGTGAAGCTGTTTTCCTGGCTGACATTTACCAGTTCCTTTGCTCCACTCAGATTTGTTGTCACATCGATGTCTGGTCCCTTCACTGTGATCGTCGCCTGATTGATTGTCAGGTTATCCGATACCGTTGTCTTGATCAGTACCTCGCCATCCAATGGCTGTGTAATGTTTGTCTTTCCATTGACTGTCAATTCAGCCTTAGGATTTGTCTTATCGACCTTGATCTTATACAGATTGTTTGGAAGCAGGTTCTCACTTGCATCCTGTGCATTAAACACAAGAGATGTACCTGTAATTCCTGCTGACTCTGGAATCGCAATCTTTCCATTCACAGAAGTCTGTGTTCCATTCAATGCGATTTCCTTGTCTGTTACATTTGCCTTGCTTCCTGCCAGAGAATAACCGGCATTTGCAAGTGGCGATTCCACGCCATTATCACCAGAAGTAATCGTATAATTGATTGTATATTCCTTATACCATGTGCTATCGTTTGCCTCATTGATCGATACGGTTGGATTCGTACGGTCATATAAAATTGTACCAAGCGTTTTAGATGCATCCTGTGGGTAACGAATCTTCTGTGCATTTCCATCTGTCACATTCAGATACATACTATCCAGCTGTGCATTTATATCCGTCTTAGCAGGCAATTCAAATTTCACCGTTGTGCTGTAACGATGACTGTTTGTATCTTGTTGATTTGCAGAGGCAGCTACATCCTTTGTCTGGTCATTCGTACCGCCTGCAATCAGTTCAAACTTCTGAATGACATATGCAGAGCTTGCTGTCACTTCCAGCTGATATTTTTCATTTGTATTCTTTCCTGCTAGAACATCGCTTGTTACATCGTTTCCAGCTGCATCTATAATCACACAGTTATCTACGCGCAGGGTATCATCAATCTTTGTAACTCCACGAAGTGTCAGAGAATCTGATACATTTCCGGCTACATCCGATGCTGTAACCGCAACGAAATATGAGATATCTACCTTCAACTGATCAGATGGAATATTATATACATATGTATTTCCCGTAGTATAAGTAAACTTGTCCGTTGGTGTTACATACACATCCTGTACACCACTTTCTCCAGTTGCATCTGCAACAGTAACCACATACCGGTAAATCGTATTTAGTTCTGTCACGATACTATCTAAATCTCCAGCTGCAGAACCAACCTCTACCCATGTTGTTCCGTTATCTATACTTTTTTCAAGTTTTGGATTACTGATCACTGGTGCTTTTGCGTCGTATGAAATATTCTTAATCTGCTTTGTGCCGGTAATCGTAATCTCCGAATCACCAGCATATGCCTTTACCTCTAATGCATTTAACAGCTCTGAAACTTCCAAATCTGTTGGAATTGAAATATTCGCTGTAACTGTGTATACACGTGTTGTACTAGGTTCCGAACATACGACCTCGTCTGCATTAAATTCTTTCGTACCATCAGAAAGTTTAACATTTGTAATTTTCTTATTTGAATCTAATGTTACCTTAATCTGCTTCTTTGCAGCCAAGTGTGAAAGTATCTTGCCCTCTGTTAAACCATCCCAGCTATCATCATCTACAAATGTAACACCGGTTACCTTTGTTCCCTCTGTCGCCTGCTGGATCTTGATTGGACACTTATAATCTTTAGAATTTCCCTTGTTGTCAACTGCAGTTACAGTTACAACATCTCCGGTTGCCTGCTCCTTTGTAAGTTCGATTGTATATACATTTGAACCAGAAGCTGGAGATGTCACGGTCAAAGATGTACCATTTAATGTAGCTGTTACATTCTTAATTCCAGATGTATCTTCGCCATCCTTTGTTGGATCTTCAACGGTAACTGCATACTTGTATTTGTCGCCCACGCCATAATAAACACTATTTTCATCTATAAACCTATTCTGTATCGTTGCATAAGCAGAAGTCTCTTCATCCAGATAAGATACAGCCGAAGCCTCACAGCTAATATTTGGTGCTTGTGTATCGTTACTCATATGAGTCGAGCCAAGTTCGATGTACTCCAACACTTGTGCAGGTGTCTCATTGGATACCAGCGCCGCATATGCATAAACCTGTTTTCCACGGTTGTTCTCAGTAGTACTGATTGTATCTCCAATAAATGTATAACTGTTTATATCCTTTTTTTCAGACTCATCTGCTGCTGATCCAATTTTTACATAATATTTTACTGTCGCGCCCTCAATAGAAGCTACTGTGGTTGGAGCCTTTAATGTTGCTTCACTGACATATGAATCCGATGTCAGACTTATGCTTCCAGCATACAGTCCGGCACCTGTTGTAAATGCAGAATCCACAAAATTAACAGTAAGAACATACTGTAATTGCCAATCTGCCGCACTGTCTATTCTTGCATAAATTGCAATTTTTCGATCTTCAGTAATTGCATTAGCTGCTAAATCATTCTCAACATTTTCTGTTAAAGGAAATAAATTTTCGCCAGCAGAAAGTGTTGACTGTATTTGCTTATCCAAGGTCATAAATCCGGCACCTAACGCAACCGCATCACCACCATCTGTCTTGCATTCTGGTAATTGTAACTTACCTACCTTCTGCGCATCCTTGATCAAAGTTACGCTTTTCTCATATGTCTCACCAGTATGCGGAACCACTACACCAGTATCATCCACTTCAATACTCAACCCATTCGGTTCTTCCGACACAATCTGTAGATTGCCAGTTTTTACTCCAGTTGCACTTCCCCCTTCTGCTTTCGCGCCATTCTTATCACCGACATGGTTTGCAAATGGTACAATCAGCAGAGCAAAGACAACCCATAATGCTATGAGCTTCTTTACCGGGTGTTTTGAATTGTTTGATTTTGTTTCTTTTCTTTTCATCCTTTTTCTCACCTACCCGACTCTATACTTTCATCTGAATGAACAACTACTATATTGTAAATTACTTTTACCTTCTTCGCTAATGTTCCGGTTGTCAGCACGCTTGTGCCTTCCTCGTCATCATCTGCACGTAATACATCGGTTGCATCACTGTCGTCATCGTCGGCACGCAATACATCGGTTGCATCACTGTCATCATCGTCCATCCGCAGAACGTCGGTTGCATCCTCATCGTCTCCCCGAAGTACATCGGTTGCTCCGTCATCTCCTTCGTCATTCCGAAGTACATCCGTTGCCCCGTCATCGCCTTCGTCATTTCGAAGTACATCCGTTGCTCCGTCATCTCCTTCGTCATTCCGAAGTACATCCGTTGCTCCGTCATCTCCTGCCGATGTATCACGAAGCACATCTGTTGCCTCATCATCCGCACCTGAACCGAGTACTTCTGTCTCGCCATCATCCGGTGTATCATAATCATTGATGCCCGGACGAAGGATGTCGGTCTCTTCAAACTTCTTTTCTTTCTTCTTTGATTTCTCCAACAGTTCGGTGGAATCGTTACCATTAGCCTTACGATCCTCCCGCGTAGAAACCGCTTCTTTCGCAGTGATCTTTCCACTTCCCATGTTGTAGTATTTTTCCTGTTCTTTCTTCGCTACGCTGCCCGGACTCGCTGTACCATCCTGCATTTCTTTCATTGCCTTTTTCGCAGCACTTCCGGTCAATTCTCCAATTACCTTCGGTATCTTCAATACAATGAATAACACGATCGCCGCAATCAGAAGGAGAATCGCCAGTACCAAGCCGCCATAGAAACATATCTCATATACGTTTTGCATGCTGATCACTCTCCCATCTCTGCTGACTGCGAATCATCGGAATTTGCATCCGGTGCCTGCGTCGCTTCTTCTTCGCTGATATCATAGCTACCGTCCTTCAACATCTGCAACGTATCTTTTCGTTTGTACCATGTTTTATTGCTGTCGATGCCAAGAACGTTACCACCATCATCAAATACCTGAATCAGCTTCTTTGTCAGATCTGGAATCTTCGTCGTCCAAAGCTTCGGATCCTGCTCCTGTGCCTCACACAGACGATACAGATAATCCAGATGCTCTGCATATACGTTGTCGCTCCACTCGTTCTTTGTACCGAATACCTTTTCTGCGGCTTCGTATATCTTGAGTGCATCATCTGTCTTGCCCTGTGCATCATAACAACGTGCTTCCGTCATCATCTTATTGTAATAAGACTGGTTATACGCGTTGACAGAGGAACCACCCAGCGAAATGCCCGGATCGCTGTCTACCTTCATCTTCAGGATTCCAATATAGTCTTCACAATAACTGATTGCCATCGAATAATATCCATTGGCAACTGTTTCATTATCTGCATTTTCCTTGGCAAGTTGCTCATAGATCATGATCAGGTTATCGTCGTAACGATAATTCATATCCATAACTGCTTCTTCGTCCAGATCATTGCCTGTGTACTCGTCCAGATCTGCAACCGCCTGTTCCATCACCGTACTTGCCTGTTCTGCGATGCTTGTCTCCGCATCCTTGCTGACGTTTGTACTGTAAATCTCGCCGATAATACGATAGTTTACGAACTTGGTTGCTTCCTGGTTCGTAAAGTTGTTCTCGTTGTAGGTTGCGAAATCATTTACCGCCTGCATCAGCTCTGATGCATCCGACGTACTGTCAGATCGCAGCTCGGAAATGGATTTGTAAAAGCCTGCAAGCTTTCCATATTCCTCGTCCTTCTCGTCAATCATGCCGAAATATTTGGCTGCCTGACTGTAAGAACGCTCTTCCTCAAAATAAGTAAGTGCCAGCTTGTAAAGCACTGCGCTGTTTTTCTCAACACCACCATGTTTACTGCTGATTCGATTGGAAACCAACGTCAACGCATCATCCAGATTCAGCGTAGATTCCGTTCCGGCTTCCTCCGCCTTGTTCGTAGCATCAATGTATGCCTGTATGTACTGTTCGTAAGCTTTTTCCTCCGAGCCGTCCAGTTCGATTGCTTTCTTGAATTCTGCCGTTCCGGCTTCGTAATTCTCTTCCCGGCAGTAGTTCATACCATTTTCGATATACTGGTTGTAGTTGTTCAGCTTGATCCGCTGCATACCGGAATATCCGATTCCGGCTGTGATACCGGATACAACTGCCAATGCCACGGTTGCTGCAAAAAGCCCAAGCTTCTTCTTGTTCTTCTTCCGGTAGCTGTCGTCAAGCTCATCGTAATGCTCCAATGCATACATCAGCTCCGTACAGTTCTGATAACGGTCGTTCGGATCTGCCTGTGTACATTTTAAGATGATCTTCTCCAATCCAGAGGACAACATCGGATTCCACTCGCGGATCGGCTTGATCTCATACGGTGGCTCACATGGGTTCTTTCCTGTTACGATATGGTACAGGGTTGCACCCAGATTATAGATATCTGTTCTTGCATCTGTATTGTAGATACCACGTCCCTTGGAATCACCGAACTGTTCCGGTGCTGCATAGCCTCTCGTACCAAGTGCGGTTGTATCTGCATTGTTCTCTATCTCGTACTCTTTTGCTGTACCGAAGTCGATCAGCTTTACGCCGCCCTCCGGTTTGATCATGACATTCGAAGGTTTCATATCCCGGTAGATAACCGGTGGATTCATGTTGTGCAGGTAATTCAATGCACTTGCAAGCTGCAAGCCCCACTCTACCACCAACTCCTGTGGCTGCGCGCCTTCCTTCTTCAATCGATCCTGAATCGTATCACCCTCGATATAATCCATAACAACGTAGATTGTTCCATCCTGATTGATGATATCTACGATTCGCGGCAACACCGGATGATCTACGTTCTTCAGAATATTCGCTTCTCGTTCCAATCCCTTAAGCAACGTCTTTGCGGATTTCTTTCCATCATTCTTGATCTCCTTGACCGCCCACTGCTTGTTCAAACGCTTATCACGGGCAAGGTACACGATGGACATACCACCTCGACCAACTTCTGCCAAAATTTCATATTTTCCGTCTAGTACGGTTCCTTCCTTCGTCATGGCAAACCCTCTCTAAATCAAATCGTGCGAACCATTGCTACTGTGATATTATCACGTTCCCCACGGTTCTTTACTAACTCTGTCAGATATATTGCTCCATATTTCATCTTTTCCTCGTCCGTCGCCTCACCCGGTCCGATCTTCTCGATGATTTCCTCCGGTGTGATCACATGACGGAATCCGTCTGAGCAGAGCATATAAACTGCATTTCTTGTTGCAGTTCCCTTTGTAAATTCCGGCTCAACAACCGGTGATGCGCCGACACACTGCAACAGTACGCTTCGTCTCGGATCGGTTTTTGCCTGTTCCGGTGTCATACGTCCCGCTGCCAGTTCTCTTGCGATAAATGTCTGGTCGTTTGTCAGCTGCTTCGCTGTCTTTGTAAGCTCATACACGCGGCTGTCGCCCACATGCACAATATAATACTGATCCTTGTACAACAGGATTGCAGATACCGTCGTACCAAGCTGCAAATGATTTTCCTCTCCATATGCGCCCAGCCGGCGATTCTGAATCTGGATAATATCATCCCACTGTGATACAAGATTCTGCTCTGTGAATGTTCCATTTTGGATTTCATCCACCAGCGTGTCATCAAACCATGTACAAAATGCTTCGATTACCTCTTTGCTGGCAACCTCGCCTTTTGCGAGTCCTCCCATGCCATCACACACGATTGCAAATGCAACATTTCCCTCTTTTGTGTTCACAACCTTGATTGCAAGAGAGTCCTGATTCGTTTCTTTTCTTGTACCTACATCGGTGTGATATGTTGCAATGTACTCCATATTACTCTCCTTTTCTCAGAAGGAATGTGAATTCCTCATCTCCCAATCGAACTTCTGTCTTATGCTTCAGAAGCACTTCCTTACCCGGCTGCAACTCTACCCCGTTTACATAGGTATGGTTTGTAGAATTGTTATCCTTAATATAGTTCACGCCATCGCGCTGGATTACAATACAATGCTCCCGGCTGATTGCGCTGTTGTTCTCTATTGCATAATCGGCTTTCGTCTTTGACTTACCGATGATAAATTCTGGTTTTGTAATATTGATGATCTCACCAGTTGATTTACGCACAAAGTGTGGAATCGGGCGTGCACCGCCAAGTTGTCCCATCAGGTTGCCGTTCTGCATCTGTGGCGCCTGTGGTCTTGGCATCTGTCCCATCATCGGCTGCCCCATCATTGGTTGTCCCATCGGAGGACGCTGTCCACCCATCGGTGGTACTGGCTGCCCCATCATCGGCTGTCCGCCCATCGCTGGACGCTGTCCCATTGGTGGCATCTGTGGCTTTGGCATTTCCGGTTTCGGCATCTCTGGCTTTGGTGCC
>ERZ779861.4386-NODE-4386-length-10673-cov-8.369561_pt1 | contig 10673 bp, 9 predicted proteins | sample MGYA00511558_ERZ779861 | MGnify/ENA primary metagenome ERZ779861 (study PRJEB29588, sample SAMEA2163432) | human gut metagenome | biome: human gut; feature: human-associated habitat; material: faeces | place: Denmark | collected 2008/2010 ... | reverse complement strand
CCCTGAAAATGTTGAACCTAAATTAAAATTCATACTACTACCACCTTTTTATTTCTTTATTAGTTTTTTACCTTTAGTAGGCATAACTATATCATAATAACTAAGTCCCATATTAGTTTCATGACAAACAATACTAATCTCACTTCCATCAATACCATTTTCTTTTATTTTTTTATAGTCTTTCTTTAAAGCCGTTGTATATGGTAACTCATCTACCACTTTCCATTTAGTAGGTATATCACGAAACGACATATTATTATTACTTAAAATATAATTATCAATAATATTCTTTATAATATCTTTTATATCAATACCCTTACTCTCTTTAGATAAAACAACATATATAAGAGGCATAGCACCAAAATTACTTTCGTCATAATATTCAGATATCATAACATCTTCTACATAAGAAGAACTAGTAACAGCATTTTCTAAAGCATTAGGATATATCTTATAACCATCATATCTAGATATCATACCACTTGCTCTACCTTCAAAAAAGTATTCCCCTCTAGCATTCTTTTTCATTATATCTCCAGTATCAATATACTCTCTTCCATCAATATTAATTGTTTTATGTAATACTTCTCCATCAAATTCGCATACTGGATTACTACCCTTACTATAATATAAATGACCAAGTTCTCCACAACTCAATTCGTTCATAGTATCAGGATTAATAATAATACCACTACCACCAGGTAAATCAATTCCACAACTACCAGGAGTAGACATAAAAGGATCTTCTAATATACAAGTACCATTAAATTCACTCATACCATAACCAGTTCTAAGTAAACACTTAGCATTATGCGATATTAAAAATCTATTAATATTAGCAAGCTGTGTAATAGTAAGTGTACCGCCTCCATATACTGCTTCTTCAAGAAAAGATAAATCAGCATTATTATATTTATCACCACCTATAAGTCTAAGCCAAAAAGAAGGTGTACCAAATAAACAATTAGCCTTAGTTTTAAGTAAAATATCAATAATATTTTCTTGTGAAAATATTGGTATTTCTATCATTTCTAATCCTAAACTATGGCCCAAATGCATCGAATCAGAAAAACCAAACTGAGCAAAACCAGGAAGTACATGTAAAAATGTTTTAACTCTACTATAATCTATATTTGATATTTGATGTTGAAAAGCAATAAAATTAACATTCTCATTAGTTGAAGGAATAGTTTTCGGTACGCCTGTTGTACCAGAAGAATGGCATATTGTAGCAACTTCATTCTCTACATATGGATTAGTATAACATACTTGATATCTTGAATCATTAAGAAATCTATTTATTCCAAATATATTAATATTACCATACGAAGTACTTACTCTCTTAACAATATCTTCATCCCTAAATTTCATTTTATACATAGCACTTTCAATCATAGATAAAGAATCAGTAATCTTAGTAATTAATACTTTATCAATATTTAATTCATTATAAATATAATCCTCAATAGGTTTAATTGAAGTTTCATATACCTTATCAAAACATACAATAGCATTTACTTTTTCTTTCTCTAAAAAATATTTCATTCTATCTTCTTTACTAGTAGGATCAATATTATCTGAAATAGCTCCAATCTTATTTAAAGCATATATAATAATAGTAGACTCTGGTAAATTAGGAAGTAAAAGCGCTACTCTATCACCTTTTCTAATCCCCATAGCAGCAAATCCCTTAGCATACCTATCTATTAAATCAATAAATTCCCCATAAGTATACCTTTTTCTTCCAAATCTAAGTGCATATCTATCTAAATTATTCTTATTACACTCCCTAATATATCCATACATAGTATATTTAGGAATATTATTAAGAATAATATCAAAACTATCACTAGGATTATTCAGTATTTCCCTTTTTAATTCTTCTATTCTTTTTAGTAATTCCATCTAAACCACCCTTTACAAAATTTCACCTCTAAAACACTAATATTATACCATAATCAAAAGCTAAAAAAAATGTACCATTTGTGTACATTTTTTCAGTTCGTAAAATGACATAAGTTCACTATAAGTTAACTATCTATCTACCCTTTCCACTCTCAATATCTGGCAAATATAAAGAAAACTTTTTATTAATTACTTTCATAACATTATTATCATATTTCATAGGTAATACTACTTCATAATAGTATTCTCTAAGTATATCATCTGAAATATTATATCCAGAAATAACTTCATCTAAACTATCTAAATTAATAAGAAATTTATTATACTCTTCTTCGTTATATGGAGGAATATTATTTTTTTGTCTATATAATCCCTTATTAATACATTTAAATCTTATTCCCATTCGTTTAAGATTAATATATTCTCCTAGTAACAAATCACATCCATTACTAAGAAGTAAAGCACCTGCTGCTCTTGTCTTAGTTCTATCTAATACGACTTCATTAGTTTGACTATTATATCTATATAACTCTCCACTATTTTTTAATTCCCTTTGAATACTTAATTCTTCTATCATTTTAGGACTACTAATTGAAGTAACAGAACTTTCCATATCATTAGTATAACCAATCTTAATATAATGTTTATTTCCATTAACATCAATTTCTTTTAAAGTATTAAAATTAGCCTCAGTAGTATCTGAAGTAACAGAATCAACAAAAGAAGAAGCAATATAACTATCACTATTAACATCCATAACAAATAATGTTTTAACATCTCCAAAAGTATTAAGTTCTCTACCTGATATTAAAGAGCAAGATAAGTATTGTTTACTATACACATTATCATGATAATTTGAGTCTCCCTTTACACCAAGTTCTAAATAACTAGCATGAATTACTGTCATAAAGCCTTCTCCATTAGTAATATTATCATAATTAGTAATATCTCTTTCCCATAACTTAACAGAATAGTCTCTGCACTTCTCTTCTAACTCAAATATCTCTTTTAAATCTTTTTCAAACTCTAATCCTACTAGTGAAGCATCATTTTTATATTTACCATACTTAAAACAATACTCTACATTATCACTACTAATTAAATCATTTAGTATTCTATTATAAACATCATATAAATCAGAATATTTACTTTTAAATTCTTTTAATTTCTTATAAGTATCTATATAAATAACATTATTAACTTCCATATCAATAAGCATAGCAAGTTCTTTCTCTAACTCTGTAATATAACCTCTTACACTAGAATTAATTAAAGCATAATCAGTAATATAACTAAATTTTCTCATAACACACTCCTATTTTATTTTTTTTCTAAAAAGTTCATTACCAAATCAACAAGCACTTCTTTTTCTTTTGGATCAGATTGTGCAATCAATATAGTAACTGCTACTAAAGTATTATTATCTATAACCATACCATTATCATTATATAATAAATTATAGAAATCCAAAAAATATATAAACAAAGTAGCTGCTATTCTTTTATTGCCATCAATAAAAACATGATTTTTAGTAACTAAATATAACATATTAGCAGCCTTCTCTTCAGTGGTAGAATATAATTCCTTACCATCAAATGTACTATAAATATTATCAATTATTCCTTTTAACCCATTATCTCTTTCCAAAGCGAATAAATCACTATCATTATTAAATTTAAGTTCATTAATAATATTTATACAATCTTCATAAGTAATTCTTTTATCATTCTTAGTACCTTTAGGTTTAGACATTTTTTTATAGTCATACTTATCAAGTAAATCTAAAGCACTAGAATAATTATTTATAACCTTTATAATACTTTTTGCTTCTTCTGCACTAAGTTCACCATCTAATCTCCCAGCAATATCAAGTAGCTTAACAGTTTTTTCCAAATATTCTAACCTTCTATTATTAACAACATAACCTTTAATCAAATAATCTTTTATAATTTTATTAGCCCATTTCCTAAAAATAATACCATTCTTACTCTTAACTCTATAGCCAACACTAATAATCATATCAAGATTATAAAATGGTATATTTCTAGTAATGTGTCTTTTGCCTTCTTTTTGAACCTGTCGGAAATTCTGACAGGTTGAAACCTTATCCAGCTCTCCTTCAGAATAAATGTTTTTAATATGTTCAATTATATTTGTTCTCGAAGAATTAAACAATATTGCCATTTGTTGTTGCGATAACCAAACTGTTTCATCCTTCATATTAACTTCCAATTTAACATCTTGATTCTCAAATAATACAATTTCATTTTTCATAACCTTTTTCCTCCTCTTTATTAAATACACATTTAATCTCAATTTTTTTACTTTTGAACTATTGCATTTTTTATAGCGGTTCAATTACATCCTTACTCAGTGGTTATCCCAAAATTTGCATATATCACCAAAAGCTTTATTTCAAAGACTTAATGGCTTTGAAATACCCTACAAGACCTTAGACTTGTAGGGCATAATATATTAATCTTTCTTAATACCTAAATATTCATAAGTCTTATCAGTAACAACTCTACCTCTAGCAGTTCTCTTTAAATAACCCTGTTGTAATAAATAAGGTTCATATACATCTTCAATAGTAGAAGCCTCTTCTCCAATTGAAGAAGCAAGAGCCTCAAGTCCTACAGGTCCCCCATTAAATCTTTCTACAATAGAAAGAAGTAAATTATAATCAGTATCATCCAAACCAGTCTTATCAACTTTTAATCTATCTAAAGAATTATCAAGAATCTCTTTATTAATAATACCATCACCATATACCAAAGCAAAATCCCTAACCCTCTTAAATAACCTATTAGCAATTCTCGGAGTACCTCTACTTCTCTTAGCTAGTTCTCTAGCAGCATCATCCGTAATAGGAGTACCAAGTACTCTAGACGTTCTCTTAGTAATCTGATATAATTCATCCTCAGTATAAAAATTAAGTTTAGAAATAATACCAAATCTATCTCTTAAAGGACTAGATAAATCACCCGCCCTAGTAGTAGCTCCTACTAAAGTAAAATGTGGTAAATTAATCTTAATATTTCTAGATGAACCATCACTACCTACTATTATATCTAAGTAAAAATCTTCCATTGCTGGATATAAAATCTCTTCAATATATCTAGGAATTCTATGAATCTCATCAATAAATAGAACATCCCCTTCTTCTAAAGTAGAAAGTATTGCAGCTAAGTCCCCACTCTTCTCAATCGAAGGCCCACTAGCAGTCTTAATATTAGTACCAAGTTCATTAGCAATAATATAAGCAAGAGTAGTCTTACCAAGCCCAGGAGGACCATATAATAAAATATGATCTAAAGTCTCTCCTCTCATAACTGAAGACTTAATAAATACCCCTAAATTCTCTTTAATCTCACTTTGACCAACATACTCATCTAAAGATACCGGTCTAATAGTCATATCCTTATCCTCTTTAAATTCTTCACTACTCATTATTCTATCATTCATCTATTCCCCCTCCTTATATATAGTCTTATATAAATCTTTAGTCCCCTTTTCTTCCATATCTAATTCGATCTTAGGTAAATCATCCCTACTACCAAGTCCGAAATAATCCAAAAACTCATCAGTAGTCTTATATAAAGTAGGTCTCCCAATAGTATCAGCCTTACCACACTCTTTAATAAGTCCTTTAGCTAGTAACCTTCTCATAACATAAGCCGAATCCACTCCTCGTAAAGATTCAACATTCCCCCTCGTAATAGGTTCATTGTAGGCAATAATAGCAAGTGTCTCTAAAGCCGACTGTGATAAACAATTAGAAGTCGGTTCTTCAAGTAACTTCTGATAATATTCCTTATGTTCTTCTCTAGTCGTAAGTTTAATCGTATTACCTAAAAAATTAATTCTAAGACCTCTCTTATTATCATCATAATAATTCTTCAAACTAAGAACAATCCTCTTAGCCTCTTCTTCATCAATTTCTAATATTCTCTCAATATCTTTCAAAGTAATACCAAGATCACCTTGAACATATAAAAGTCCTTCTACTACACTTTCCATCTTAATTCCTCAATTCTATTAATATCTTATCAAAATTCTTATCTTGATTAATAACAACATCTTTCTCTTTAACCATTTCTAATATTGATAAAAAAGTAACAACCACTATTGGTCTATTATACTCTTCAAACAAATCATCTAAATAAGCCTTCTTCTTAGTCATAAGAATCTTCTTAATATTATTCTTTCTCTCTCTAACCGAATATTCTCTCTTAGTAACAGTAGTCTCTAAAGGCTTATCAAGCTCTTTTCTCTCTAAAAACTTTTTAAAAGCCTCAAGTAAATTATCAATCGTATCTTCTCCACTAAGAACACTCTCAGTATAATTACTAACCTTCTCTGGAGCTTTAATATATATCTTCTTTCTTTCTTCCTCTAATTCTTTAAATACTGGTGTCATCTCTTTATATTTCTTATATTCAAGTAACTTATTAATAAGATTCTCTCTCGTAATCTCTTCATCTTCCTCACTATTATCTTCCTCTTTCTTATTACTAGGAAGTAATAGTTTAGACTTCAAATACATAAGCTCTGCAGCCATAACTAAATAAGAAGAAGAAATATTAATATTAAGATTCTCTTCATGATTAATATAATCTAAATATTTATCCGTTATCTCTTCTACTTTAATATCAAAAATATCTATATTAGACTCCTTTACCAAATGTAAAAGTAAATCCAAAGGCCCTTCAAAATTATCTATTGATATATAATCCATATATCCACCATCCTACCTAATTATATCATGTATTTAACCATTAGTAAATAAAGAATTACTCCCAAATGTTGAGTTATAATACATATGTTACAAATTTAATATAAAAAAAGATACCATTCTGGTATAATTAAGTTGACGACAAAAATTATACAGAAAGAGTGGTATCTATGAAGATTATAACAGAAGAAATGAGATTTAGGAAGAGGTTATGTGAATTTGCTTTAAAATATGGTGTAACAAAGGCAGCAAAAAGGTATCATACCAATAGACAATTTGTATATAGACAACTTGAAAAGTATGATGGAACTTTAAGGAGTTTAGCATTACAATCCAGAAAACCACATTCGCATCCTAATGCACATACAAAAGAAGAATTAACATTGATCAAGCAAATTTATAGCAGGTATGGTTGCGATGGATTGGCAGAAGTATATGTTCAATTAAGAAAAAGAGGATATAAAAGAAGTTATGGTTCAATGTTGAAACAGATAAAAAAATTTCCTAAAGAAAAAGTAAAAATAAGAAAAGGATATACAAGACATAAAGAAATAAGAGGTCAATATCCTGGCGATAAAGTACAAGTGGATATAAAATATGTTCCTAAAGAATGTTTGCTATTTGATACAATAGATAAGAAATACTATCAAATAACAGCAATAGATGAATTTTCAAGAAAAAGAATACTTGAAATAGTAGATGAAAAAAGTGTCACTAATACTAGTAAGTTTATAAGAACATTAGAAGAAAAAATGGGATTAAAAATAAATACTATTCAAACAGATAATGGACCAGAATTTGTTAATAATCAGATTGAGACAAATCTACCGACATTGTTTGAATTAACATTAAAAGATTTAGGAATGATACATAGACGAACAAGACCATATTCGCCGTGGCAAAATGGAAAAGTTGAAAGAAGTCACAAAATAGATGGAGAAAGGTTTTATAGTAGGAATGAATTTACATCAGAAGAAGATTTAAAAAAGAAACTTAAAAGATATAATGCAAGATATAATAATATAGCTAAAAAAGTATTAGACTTTAAAAGTCCAAACCAAATAGTAGAAGAATACAAACTTAATTTTCTTTCTGCTTAATAAAGCGTATAAAAAAGATATTAACATTTGTCAAGGATAAATAAATGGCAAAGCCATCCTTGACAAACATAATACTTTTTTATAATATGTCTATAGGCAGAAAAGAACTTTTTATAAAAAAGTGTAACATATGATTGATTTCTCTAGAAAAAAAGCAAAATATTTTATAAAATATTCTTGACAATAATAATAAAATGTAATACAATTTAAACATATTTATTAAACAACGACGAATATTAAGTAATTATTTCAAATAGTATTAAATATAGAGAGTTAATGTTAGGTGGAAATTAACAATACCGAAATAACGAATTACAATATTAAGAGTTTAATCGGTAAAAACCGTTATCATATTGAGACAATATTATTAATAAATAAAAATAAAATATTGTAAATAAAGGTGGTACCACGAGTAATTTCGTCCTTTTGGTATCATCTTTTTTTATATAAAAAAGGAGAGGATAAAAATGAAATTATATGACGATTTAGTATGGAGAGGATTAATAAAAGACTTTTCAAGTCCAGATTTAATAGATAAGTTAAACAATGAAAAATTAACATTTTATATAGGTACAGACCCTACTGCCGATTCATTACATCTAGGACATTTATCAAGTTTTTTAATAAGTAAAAGATTAAAAGACTATGGTCATAATCCAATCCTATTAGTAGGAGGGGGAACAGGTTTAATAGGAGACCCAAGACCAACCGCAGAAAGAGACACAATTGTAAAAGAAGAATTATTCAGAAACACAGAATGCCTAAAAAATCAAGTACAAAGACTATTTGGATTCAAAGTAGTAAATAACTATGACTGGATAAAAGATATTTCCGCTATCGACTTTTTAAGAGATTATGGAAAACACTTCAATGTAAATTACATGATCAATAAAGACATTGTAAGAAGAAGATTAGAAAGTGGCATTACTTATTGTGAAATGTCTTACATGATATTACAAAGTTTAGACTTCTTACACCTAAATAAAGAATATAGCTGTACACTTCAAGTAGCAGGTTCAGATCAATGGGGAAATATAACCGCTGGTATTGACCTAATAAGAAAGAAAACAGGACAAGAAGTATATGGTTTTACAATGCCACTAATACTAGACAAATTTGGAAATAAATTTGGTAAGAGTGAAGGAAATGCACTATGGCTAGATAAAAACAAAACTTCCCCTTATGAAATTTATCAATACCTAGTAAATACAGATGATTCAAAAGTAGTAGAATACCTAAAAGTATTTACATTCCTATCACATGAAGAAATAAATAAATTAGAAGAAAAGGTAAAAACAGAACCAGAAAAGAGAGAAGCCCAAAAAGCACTTGCTAGTGAAGTAGTAAGATTCTTACATGGTGAAGAAGAACTACAAGAAGCAATCAAGCTAACAGAATGTCTATTTACTGGTAATGTAAAAGAACTAACTGATGAAGAAATAGAAATGGTATTTAAAGGAATGCCTACTATCGAAACAAAAGAAGATACAATAATAAATATAATGACAAATAATGATATAGCATCATCAAAAAGAGAAGCTAGAGAATTCTTATCAAATAATGCCATCACATTAGATGGAGAGATAATAAATGATGAAAATTATATCATAACAAATAACAAAAAGAATCACATCATCAGAAGAGGAAAGAAAAAATACTACTTAATAAAAATAAACTAAAGTTTTCTATGAAACTTTAGTTTTTATTTTTAAAATATTATTACTCCTATTAGGAATATTAAAATATACTTTTACATCATTACTAGTTAAACCATATAAAAAATCCTCAAAGCAAATATCTCTATTATTAATATTAACATAATCATCATATGCCTCTTTAACAAATATTTTCTTATTATCGAAATGTATAAAATTATTAAACATATAAAATTCATCATCATCTTCAACAATACAACTATTCATCTTAATAGAATAATCATTCATTAAATATGAAAGTTCACTACAGCTAATTTCTCTTCTAGTTAAAAAAACACCAGCCATAAATGAAGAAAAATTTTCTACATTTTCCACTGAATTCACCTCACAATGTAAAATTATATATTAAAAATAAATAAAAGTCAAAACAAATATTTAAATTTATCAACTTTTCTGATATAATATATGCTTGAAGGAGGAACTATGAATCAAGTATTAGACGACATTAATTTTGATAATTATGTAGTAATCGGTGTCTCTGCAGGGCCTGACTCAATGTGCCTATTAGACTTGCTAGAAAAAAAGACAAACAAAATAATAGTATGTCACATAAATCATAATATCCGCAAACAAAGTGTAATTGAAGAAAATTATTTAAAAGAATACTGTCAAAAACATAACTTAATATTTGAAACAATGACTATAAAAGAATATAAAGAAAATAATTTTGAAAATGAAGCCAGAAAAATAAGATATAACTTCTACGAAGAAATACTAAAAAAATATCATTCAAATCAGTTATTTCTTGCCCACCATGGCGATGATTTGATTGAAACGATATTAATGAAAATAGAACGTGGTTCTAATATCGAAGGTTACGCAGGTATAAAAAGAATAAGTAAATTACCAAATTATACTATTATAAGACCACTACTACCATATACTAAAGAAGATATCATAAATTATAACAAATCACATAATATCACATATTATATTGATAGTTCTAACACAAACATCGACTATACTAGAAACTGGTATCGCCACAAAGTGCTTCCTATCTTAAAAGAAAGAAAGAAAGATATTCATCTAAGTTTTCTAAAATATTCTGAAACATTACAAGAATATAATGAATACATAGAAAGAACAATCCAAGAAAAAATACCAAATATCTATCAAAATAATACTATCAATATAGATGTATTAAATAGAGAAGATCCATTTATTCAAAAAAATATCTTATACTACATAATGAATAACTTATATAATAATAAAAGTAAT